>ERZ1090867.884-NODE-887-length-11386-cov-19.701350_pt1 | contig 11386 bp, 6 predicted proteins | sample MGYA00478476_ERZ1090867 | MGnify/ENA primary metagenome ERZ1090867 (study PRJEB33644, sample SAMEA5815742) | chicken gut metagenome | biome: Chicken; feature: Gastrointestinal Tract; material: Caecum | place: Ireland | collected 2019-01-01 | study: A study of the... | reverse complement strand
TTCGGCTCGCCGCCCATGGCGTATACGTCACTGAGGGCGTTGGTGGCCGCGATCTGGCCGAAGAGATAAGGGTCGTCGGCGATGGGCGGGAAAAAATCCACCGTCTGCACCAGGGCCAGCTCGTCGGATACCTTATATACCGAGGCATCGTCGGATTTGTCGAACCCCACCAGCAGGTTGGGGTCCCGGTGGGTGCGGATGCCCTCCAGCAGCTGGGCCAGCACCCCGGCGCCCACCTTGGCGCCGCAGCCCGCACAGTGGGCCAGTTTGGTCAGTTTTACATTCTGTTCCTGTTCCATATCAATCTCCCGGGGCGTTATTCTAGCAAAAGAATAACACTCGCAGCCCCAAAGGTCAAGCCGGGTTTGCGGGGCGGGGCCGGGCATGGTATAATACAACCGATCTTACAAACGAAAGGCGGCGGCAGCGATGATCCATATTGCCATCGTGGAGGACGATCCCGAAGTCCGGGAGCAGCTGGTGGGCTATGTGCGCCGGTATGAGCGGCAGTTCGGCAAAATGTTTGAACTGACGGTTTTTGCCGATGGGGACGAGATCGTTTCGGACTACCGGGCGGTGTACGACATCATCCTGCTGGACATCCAGATGCGCCGCATGGACGGCATGGCGGCGGCGGAGGCCATCCGCAAGGTGGATAAGGACGTCATCCTCATTTTCATCACCAACATGGCCCAGTTTGCCATCCGGGGCTACGCGGTGGATGCGCTGGACTACGTGCTCAAACCGGTGCCCTATTTTGCCTTTTCCCAGGAATTGCAAAAGGCGGTGGAACGGCTGCACAAGCGGCAGAAAACCTTCCTGACGGTGCCGGTGGACGGCGGGCTGCGCCGCATCGACGTGGGCTCGCTGTATTATCTTGAGAGCGAGGGCCACTACGTGCATTTTTATGCCGAGGACGGCGACCTGGTGGCGCCGGGCAGCCTGAAAAGCTACGAGGAAAAACTGGCCGATAAACCTTTTGTGCGCTGCAACAGCGGGTATCTGGTGAATCTGGCCCAGGTGCGGGCGGTGCAGCAGAACACCGTGCAGGTAGGCCCCCACGCGCTGCAGATCAGCCGCCCCAAGAAAAAAGCCTTCCTGGAAGCTCTTACCGATTATATAGGGGGCAGTGTGAAATGACGGTACTGCCCGATATTCCGCGCCTGTACACGGCACTGGCCGAATGGCTGGCCTGCCTGCTGTACGTTCTGGCGCTGCGCCGCCGGTTCGGCGTGCCCGTCACCGCGGCGGTCAGCGGGGCGGTGCTGGTGGGGCTGGGGGCGTTTTTGCAGCTTACCGGCAGCGTGCCCCTGGCCTGGTGGATTCCCTGCATGGCGGCGGCCGTAGGGGGAATGTATCTGTACCTCTTCGGCTGCTGTGCCATCACAGCCCGGGAGGCCGGCTACTGCTGCGCCCGGGCGTTCATTCTGGCGGAGTTTGCCGCCAGCCTGGAATGGCAGCTCCACTGTTATCTGTGGCCCCAGCGGGGCGGATTCCAGCCGCTGGCCCTTCTGCTGCTGGCCGTTACCTACACGGCGGTGTACGGGTTCATCTACGGGTACGAGTTCCGCCGCCTGCACCGCAACCCCGAACTGGGCATCACCCGGCGGGCATTGGTCAGCGCGGTGGTGCTGGCTCTGGCGGCTTTCGCGGTGAGCAACCTGGCTTTCACCCAGGAAGGCCAGGCCACCATGAACGTCTTTTATATCCGCACGCTGGTGGACCTGGCGGGGGTGCTGGTGCTTTCCATCCAGCAGGAGCAGCTCATGGAAGCCCGCCTTCACCGGGAACTGGAAGCCATGAACAACGTTCTCCACCATCAGTACGAGCAGTACCAGCAAAGCCGGGAGAGCATCCGCCTTATCAACCGGCACTGCCACGACCTCAAACTGCAGATCGCGGCCATCCGGGCGGAGCATGACCCCGGCAAGCAGGCCGCTGCCCTGGACGAGATGGAAAGCGGCATCCGGATGTACGAAGCCCAGAACAAGACCGGCAACCCGGTGCTGGATACCCTGCTCACGGCCAAGAGCCTCTACTGCCAGCAGCACGACATCAACTTCACCTGCGTGGCGGACGGGCATCTGCTGGACTTCATGCCCACGGGGGACATCTGCACCATCGTGGGCACGGCGCTGGACAACGCCACCGAGAGCGTGCAGACCTTGTCCGACACCGAAAAGCGGCTGATCCGTGTTGCGATTTTTGCCCAGCACGGCTTTGTGATGCTGCGGTTTGAAAACTACTGCGAAACCCCGGTGCGCCTGGACGCCGACGGTATGCCGCCCCACGGCTACGGCGTGCGCACGGTGCGGGCCGCCGCCGAAAAATACGGCGGCACCGTCACGGTGCACTGCGAGGACAACTGGTTCATCCTGCGGGTGCTGCTGCCCCACGGCGACGGCAGCGACGCCTGATTCTGACAGACTGCGGCGTTCCGGCCCTTCCCGGAGCGCCGCTTTTGCGGTTTCGGGATTGTGCACAACAAATGCCCGGTAGCTTTTGTGCGCTTTGCGCAAAGAAAAAACGGGGAAACTCATCAAAAATGCAGAATTTGCCGGGAAAAATGCAATTTGTGCAAATTTCGTGTAAAGTGATGGGCTTGTGCTACAATGGTGTCATGCCAGAGGGGACGCCCTCCCAAACGGCCGGTTTCCCCGGGGAATGCGGCCAAACCACAAGAAGGAGAAAAGAATCATGGCGCAAGAGAAGAAAAACGGAAAGCAGACCGTCAAAATCATCAAGACGGCTGTTTCCGGCGTTTTGTGTGTGGTGCTGGCCGGCGGAATCGTGGCGGCCAACGTCCTCATTCCCCCCAATGCCAGCAGTGTGCAGAGTGTCCTGGGCCTGAAGGATGCGGGCATCGACAACAGCGAGGCCAAGACCGAAGGCGTTGATATGGAGTACAGCAAACCCAAGTTTGATACGCTGGATGCCCTGATGGAGGACGAGATCGCCCTCAACAAACAGATCGCAGGCGAAGGCATTGTGCTGTTGAAAAACGACGCCAACAAGATGCCCTACAGCACCGATACCACCTTCAGCTTTGTGAGCCATTCTTCGGTGGCTTACATCGGCGGTGCCAAAGGCGACCTCAAGACTGCCTTTGAAGCCAGCGGCTTCGGCGTGAACGAAACCCTGTGGAACTTCTACAGCGAGGGCAACGGCAAGGATTATGTCCGCGGCGTCGGCTCGGTGAGTTACGGCGATGACGAGGACTTCTCCATCAACGAATGCCCGCTCTCTGTGATGCAGAGCGAAGCCGGCCTGCTGGATTCCATGCAAGGCACCGTGCCGGTCTTCGTGTTCAGCCGCATCGTGGGCGAGGGCCGCGATATGCCCCGCTCCATGTACAACCATACCGATGTGCCGGAGGATCAGAGCAAAACCTATCTGGAGCCCAACTCTGATGAGCTGGCCATCCTGCAGTACCTCAACGATAATTTTGACGATGTGGTGCTGCTGCTCAACTCCGGTGCCGCGGTGGACCTGAGCTGGGTCAGCCAGTTCCCCAACATCCATACCGTCATTTCCGCGCCGTCCATGGGTGACTACGGCCTGTATTCTCTGGCCGAGATCTTCGCCGGCAACATCAACCCCTCCGGCCGCACCGTGGATACCTACGAGGCCGACCCGCTGAGCAGCCCCGCCGCCCAGAACTTCGGTGACTTCTCTTACTACACCGAGGATGGCGAGCAGACCAAGTACAACTACGTCAGCTATAAAGAGGGCATCTACGTCGGCTACCGCTACTACGAAACCCGCTACGAGGATACCGTCCTGGGCCAGGGCAACCCCGGCGACTACAGCTATGCCGACTCGGTGATCTATCCCTTCGGCTACGGCCTGTCCTACACCACCTTTGAGTGGTCCAACTACAAAACTTCCTGGGACGGCACTACCTGCACCGTCACGGTGGACGTGAAAAACACCGGCTCCCGCGCCGGCAAGGACGTGGTGGAAGTCTTTGCCCAGAGCCCCTACACCGACTACGACAAGGCCAACAACATCGAAAAGGCTTCCGTCGAGCTGGTGGGCTATGGCAAGACCTCGGAACTGGCGCCCGGTGCTTCCGAAACGGTCACCGTGACCTTTGACCAGGAACAGCTCAAGTCCTACGACTACACCACCGCCAAGACCTACATCCTGGATGCGGGCGATTACTACATCACCGCCGCCAAGAACGCCCATGACGCCGTCAACAACATTCTGGCCGTCAAGGGCAAGACGGTGGAGGACGGCATGACCGCCGAGGGCAACCCCGCCCTGGTCGCCACCTACACCCCGTCCAACGGCACTGTGGACACCACCACCTACGCCAACGATACCACCACCGGTGTGGCCATCACCAATCTGTTTGATGATGCCAACGGCGGCCTGCAGTACCTCTCCCGTCAGGACTGGGTCGGCACCTGGCCCACCACCGATGGGGAAGTCAGCGACCAGATCAGCACCTGGGGCAACCCGATCAACGGCACCGATGCCAACGGCCAGCCTGCCTCCTACACCTACTGTAAGACCCTCACGGCCGAAGAACTGGCCAAGCTGGATTCCTTCGATTCCCTCAACCCCACCGATCCCGCGACCCTGACCGATACCCCGGTCTACGGTGCTGAAAACGGCCTGGGCCTGATCGACCTGCGCGGCCTGTCCTACGATGATCCCAAGTGGAACCAGCTGCTGGACCAGCTGACCCCCGACGATTACCAGACCCTGATCACACAGTCCGGTTACGGCACGGCCGCCATCAAGTCGGTGGACAAGCCCGCCGCCACCGACCGTGACGCCGCCACCGGCCTGATCAACTACGGCATTGATGAAAGCGGCAACTTTACCTTCAGCCAGAACATCAACCATGCCGGCGTTGTGGTGCTGGCCCAGACCTACAACGACGAACTGGCCCTGCACTTCGGCGAAAACATCGGCGATGAATCCTACTACCTGGATGTGGACGGCTGGTACGCACCGGCCATGAACACCCACCGCACCCCGTTCTCCGGCCGTAATGCCGAGTACTACTCCGAAGATCCCTTCCTGGCCGGCTCCATGGCAGCCCAGGAAGTCCGCGGCGTTGCTTCCCGTGGTATGTACGTCTTTGTGAAGCATTTCGCCATCAATGACCAGGAGAACCACCGCGGTGACCGTGACGGACAGTACAGCCTGGCCACCTTCCTGAATGAGCAGGCAGCCCGCGAGATCTATCTCGAACCCTTTGAGATGGCTGTCAAGAGCGGTACGGTGGATATGAGCTACGCCCAGGACAACGGCGACGGCACCTATTCCAACGCCACCACCCAGATCCCGGCCTGCACCGGTGTGATGACTTCCTTCAACCGCATCGGCTATACCTGGGCCGGCGGCAACTACAACCTCATCACCGGCCTGCTGCGCAATGAATGGGGCTTCCACGGCTTCGTCATTACCGACAACGCCAACACCGGTGTCTTCATGGACGCCGGCCAGATGATCCAGGCCGGTGCCGACGGCAAGCTGACCAACCTGCCCACCGGTGCCCGTTACACCTTCGATAAGGATAATATTTCGGACTACCACTACGGACGCGAAGCGGCGCACAACATTCTGTACACCATCGCCAACTCCAAAGTGATGAACGGCGGTATGCCGGGCAGCGACTATGTGGCTGCTGTTGAACCCTACCAGACCGTGATCTACGCTGTGGATGCCGTCTGCGGCGTGCTGATCCTGATTCTGGTCGTACTGACGGTGCTGCGTTTCCGCAAGAAAAAGCAGACTGCGTAAGCGATCCTGTTGACCGTAAAGTCTGCCCCCGCCCTTCGCGGGGGCAGGCCCTTTGTAAGGAGTACACTATGAATTACGCAGAAACCATCCGCAGCCTGACCCTCGAACAGAAATGCGCCCTGCTCTCCGGCGGGGACACCTTCCAGACCCGGGCGCTGCCCTCCTGCGGCATCCCGTCCATCTGGCTGTCCGACGGCCCCCACGGCGTGCGCAAGCAGGCGGGCGCCAGCGACCACCTGGGCATCAACCCCAGCGAGCCGGCCACCTGCTTCCCCACGGCGTCCGCCGTGGCCTCCAGCTGGGACCCCGCCCTGGGGGAGGAAATCGGCGAAGCCCTCGGCCAGGAAGCCGCCGCCCAGGATGTGGCGGTGCTGCTGGGGCCGGGCCTCAACACCAAGCGCAGCCCGCTGTGCGGCCGCAACTTTGAATATTTCTCCGAGGACCCCTACCTCGCCGGCAAGATGGCCGCGGCCTACATCCGCGGCATCCAGGCAAACGGCATTGCCGCCTGCCCCAAGCACTTTGCCGCCAACAACCAGGAACTGCGCCGTATGGCCAGCGACTCGGTGGTGGACGAGCGCACCCTGCGGGAACTCTACCTCACCAACTTTGAGATCGCCGTCACCGAGGGCAAACCCCGGACCATCATGACGAGCTATAACCTCATCAACGGCACCTACGCCAACGAGAACGCCCATCTTCTGCAGGAGATCCTGCGGGACAGCTGGGGCTTCGACGGCGCGGTGGTCACCGACTGGGGCGGTTCCAACGACCATGCCCTGGGCGTCAAGAACGGTTCCACGCTGGAAATGCCGGCGCCGGGCCTGGATTCCGCCCGGGAACTGTGCAAGGCCGTGCAGGACGGCAAGATCTCCGAAACCGACATCAACGCCCGGCTGGAAGAACTGCTGACCCTCATCGGCCAGACCACCGGCGCGCTGGAAAAAGCCCCCAAGACCATCGACTGGGATGCCCACCATGCCCTGGCCCGCAAGGCCGCGGCGGAAAGCATCGTCCTGCTCAAAAACGCGGGCGGCCTGCTGCCCCTGGACCCCGCCGCCAGGGTGGCGGTCATCGGCGACTTTGCCGAAACGCCCCGCTATCAGGGGGCCGGTTCCAGTGTGGTCAACGCCCCCCGGGTGGACAGCTTCCTCCAGGTGCTGGCGGGCAGCGGCCTGCAAAGCGTGGGCTATGCCCGGGGCTTCGACCGCCAGGGCAAGCCCGACGGCAGGCTCCAGGCCCAGGCCGTGGAACTGGCGGCGCAAGCCGACGTGGTATTGCTCTTCCTGGGCCTGGATGAAGTCAAGGAGAGCGAGGGCCTGGACCGCAGCGACATGAAGCTGGCCCAGAACCAGATCGACCTGCTGCTGGCGGTGCACCGCACCAACCCGCGGCTGGTGGTGGTGCTCAGCAGCGGCAGCGCCGTGGAGACCGGCTGGCAGAGCCACTGCGAAGCGCTGCTGTGGGCAGGTCTGGGCGGTCAGGCCGGTGCCGGGGCGGTGCTGGATGTGCTCACCGGCAAGGTCAATCCCGCCGGTCACCTGGCCGAAACCTGGCCCCTGCACTGTGAGGACAACCCCTCTTACAAGAATTTCGGCGGGGCGGGCCGTACCGTGGAGTACCGGGAAGGGCTCTACATGGGCTACCGCTACCACCAGACGGCCGGTGTGCCGGTGGCCTATCCCTTCGGGTACGGCCTGTCCTACACCCGGTTCGCCTACACCGACCTGACGGCCACCCCCACCGGCGTGACGGTGACGGTGGAAAACACCGGCGACCGTGCCGGCGACGAGGTGGTACAGGTCTACATCGCCAAGCCGGACGCGAAAATCTTCCGCCCCGAACAGGAACTCAAGGGCTTTGCCCGGGTACACCTGGAAGCGGGGGAGCGCCGCACCGTCACCATCCCCCTGGACGACAAGGCTTTCCGCTACTGGAACGACCCCGCCAACCGCTGGGCCGTGGAGGGCGGCGACTATGAAGTGCGGGTGGGCGGTTCCAGCGCCGACATCCGCCTGAAAGCCACCGTGACGGTGGCGGGCAGCGGTGACGCCGACCCCTATGCAGGGCTGGCGCTGCCCCACTACCAGGGCGGCCAGGTGCAGGATGTGCCCGCCGCCGAATTTGCCGCGCTGCTGGGCCATGCCATTCCGGTGAGCAAGGTGGCCATCGACCGCAACATGACCCTGGGGGAGATCGGCCATGCCCGCAGCCCGCTGGGCTGGCTGGTGCACGTCATCCACAAGCACCTGCTCACCAGGAGCCTGCAGAGCGGCACCCCCGACCTGAACCTGCTGTTCAACTACAATATGCCCCTGCGGGCCATCGCCAAAATGACCGGCGGCATCGTCAGCATGGGCATGGTGGATGGTCTGGTCATGGAGCTGAAAGGCTTCTGGATCATCGGCATCCTGCGGGTGCTGGTGGAATTCGTCAAGAACAACTGCGCCAACAAGGCCATGGAAAAACGTCTTTCGGAAGGAGGCCGCGACCGGTGAATCTGTGGAATTCCTTTGCTGAAAAACACCCGGCGGCCGCCCAATGGGTGCGGGAAGGCGGACTCTTCGTCATCGTCAGCAACCTCATCACGGTATTCAAGTACCTGATGCTGCAGTTCCTGCCCGCGGCGTTCGCAGGGCTGGGGGACGCCAGCTTCGGCTGGCCCGGCATCCCGCTGACGCTGTTCGGCGAAACCTTTGAGTGGAACATCCTGGGCTACGACCAGGCTCACGGCGGCCTTGCCTACTTCTGCGCCTACATGGTGGCCATGGTCATCGGCGAGTGCATCAACTTCCCCATCCAGCGCAACTTTGTGTTCCGCTCCCACGGCAGGCTGGGCCCTCAGATCGCCTGGTACCTGGTGGCCTTCTGCCTCATCACCTGCATCGTCAACTCCATCAACTGCATCTGGGTGGCGGTGGCGGGCCTGCTGGTGCCCGACTTCATCTATAATATCGGCACCACGGTGCTCAACGGCGGCATCTCCATGGTGGTGTTCTTCTTCGTCAACAAGAAGATCTTCCCCGCCGGGCAAAAATAAGCGATTTCCTTTCTTCCCATAGAAAAAGCGCTCCGGTACAAACCGGAGCGCTTTTTTGTCTGTTTTTCAGCAGCAGGGTTCGGTGGCACAGGCCAGGCACTCTTTCGGCGTGCACCCGGCGATGAGCCGCTGGCCGTCGGAGTAGCCCTCCTCGCAGCCCGCCAGCGTGTGGATGAGGTACCCGCGCAGTTCCGCGATGCGGGCGGCATACCGGGGGTCCTGCACGGCGTTGTGGGTTTCGCCGGGGTCCTGCACCAGGTCGAAATACTGTTCCTCGCCGGTCTGGCTGAACCAGATGTATTTGTCGGTCTTGGTCACGATGAACTGGTGGGATTTGGCGCCGTAGACGTGCTCGCCGTGGAGCCAGGCGCGGTCGTGGCCGTGGAGCACGCTCTGCCCGTCCAGGGTGGCGGGAATCGGCGCCCCGGCCAGTTCCAGCGTTGTGGGCATGATGTCCCGCAGTTCGGCCAGGGTATCGTCCACCACGCCCCGGCGGCCGGTGAAGGCTTCCGGCCCGCTGACGATCAGCGGCACACGGATGCTGCCCTGGTAGGGCACGGCCTTGCGGTCCAGGCAATGGTCGGAGAGCATCTCCCCGTGGTCCGAGGTGAACAGGATCACGGTGTTGTCCATCAGGTTGTGCTCGTTTAGCGCCAGCAGGATGCGCCCGATCTGGTGGTCCACATGGGTGATGCAGGCATAGTAGCCGACCATCTGTTCCCGGATGAGGTCGGGGTCGCTGGGGCCGGTGATGTTGTTGAAGATGCGCCCGGTCTGTTCCAGCAGGGCGGCATCGTCCCAGTCGCCCCGCAGCGGGGGCCGCAGGTCCCGGTTGCGGTAGAGGTCAAAATAGGGCTGGGGGGCATCGTAGGGGGCGTGGGGCCGCACAAAGCTGGCCATCAGGAAAAAGGGCTGCCGGGGGTCCCGCCGGCGCAGAAAGTCGATGCTGCGCTGGGCCACCCAGTTGGTGGGATGGTACTTTTCGGCATAGGGCCAGGGGCGGGCGGTCCAGCCGTTGCAGTCCATGCCGGTGTCGGTCACGTCCGCCTGGGCGCCCAGTTCGCTGCGCAGCCAGTAGAAGTAGTCGTCCGCTGTCAGCTGATTTTCCCCGCTGGGGGTGTCGGGGGCGCGGTAGGCGTGCAGATAGCCGTCGTGCAGCTCAATGTGGTGGAACCCCGCCGAGTGGCGCAGCGGGTGCACGTGCATCTTGCCGATGCACTCGGTGTGGTAGCCGGCCTTGGCCAGTTCCCCGGCCATGGTGCAGCCGTAGTTCCAGTCCACCCGGTCCAGATAGCCCACCCGGCCGGTGTGCCGCTGGGAAAGCCCGGTGTGCAGGGCGGCCCGGGCGGGCACGCAGGTGGGGCAGCTGGAGTAGGCGTTGGGGTAGTAGATGCCCCGGGCGGCCAGCGTGTCCAGATAGGGGGTCTTGACGTCGGGGTGCCCGGCAAAGCCCAGGCAGTCCCCGCGCATCTCGTCGGTCATGAGCAAAACGATGTTGGGGCGTTGTGTCATAGGATCGCATCTCCTGTTCAAAAGCATACAGGAACACCCCGGGGGAGGAACCCGGGGCGTTCTGAGGGAGAGAGAGGAAAGAAGAAAAAGGAAAAATCAGATCTCGTACCAGCGGATCTCGTTGGCGCCCAGGTGCAGCGCAAAGCTGGAGCCGTCGCCGCGGTAGACCGTGGTATCCTGGGATTCGTAGGTGTTGTTGACCACGCAGTATTTGCCGTTCTTCACGTAGGCGTGGACCTCTACATTATAATTGGTGGAGAACCACTTGTGCAAGTCGGCTTCGTCGTGGGCGGCCCACAGGATGGCGCGGTAGAGCAGACGGCTGTTCTCGAAGGTATAGGGCAGGCCGCTGATGTACACGCTGCGGCCCTGGCCGAACTCGTTCACGGCCATCTGCACTTCCTTGTCGCGCTGGACCAGGATGGTGGTGCCTTCCTTGGCGTAGATGCTCTTTTTGCCCTCGCCGAAGTTGACTTCGCCCTGGCAGTCGGCCAGGATGAAGTGGTCGCGGTGTTCGTCCCAGTTGTACTTGTCGTAGCCCAGGGTGAAGCCGGTTTCCTTTTCCACGCCCAGCACGCCGGACAGCTGCAGGTAGCGGCCCTGGTACTGGTGGCCGGAAGGCTCGCCCACGCCGATGAGGCCGCCGCCGCGCTCCACAAAGGCTTTCACGGCGCAGCTGACGGCGGGGTCTTCCCAGACGGCGCCGCCGGTATGGGCGGTGTCGCCGTCACCGATGTTCAGCAGCACGTCGATGGAGTCCAGCACATGGGGGTCGGCCTTGATGTCGTCAAAGCTGAGGAATTTTACATCAAAGGGCGCACCGGACAGCGCCTCGATGACGCCGGCGTAGCTGTAGTTCTGCTTCTGGTACAGGGCATGGTGCACCATGTGGCAGCCCCAGCTGCGGGCGCGGCCCCAGCTGTTCAGCACGGCCACCGTCTTGACGCAGTAGGGCGTGGTGCCCTTGATGTTGGTGTACAGCAGGCGGAATTCGTTGCAGACGCTCTCGATGTAGTCCATGAATTCGGGGAACTGCAGCGCCAGCTTCAGGTAGCCGCCGTAGCCGATGCGGTC
>ERZ1090867.882-NODE-885-length-11389-cov-8.302276_pt1 | contig 11389 bp, 9 predicted proteins | sample MGYA00478476_ERZ1090867 | MGnify/ENA primary metagenome ERZ1090867 (study PRJEB33644, sample SAMEA5815742) | chicken gut metagenome | biome: Chicken; feature: Gastrointestinal Tract; material: Caecum | place: Ireland | collected 2019-01-01 | study: A study of the... | reverse complement strand
AGACCGTTACTTGAGGATACATTTGCCATGATTATTTGCCCTCCACATCAAACGGGAAATCCAGCCCCAGTTCGTCGAAATACGGTTTCAACTCTGCGTCGATGTCTTTAATTTCGCTTTGGAGCTTGCGGATTTCCACAGCTACTTCGTTCAGATCAATTTCCTCTTCCGGCTCAAAGGTGTCAACATAGCGGGGAATGTTGAGGTTAAAGCCATTGTCCTCAATCTCCTGCATCGTCGCCACATGAGCATACTTGTCAATATCCTCACGGCGCTGGTATGCGTCAACGATTTTGTCAATATCACACTGCCGTAGGATATTCTGATTCTTCCCGGCTTCAAAGTCCTTAGAAGCGTCGATGAACAGGATATTATCCGAATTACCGTTACGCTCTCTCTTGAGGACGAGAACGCAGACAGGAATTCCAGTGCCGAAGAAGAGGTTTGCCGGAAGCCCGATAACAGCATCCAGTACATTCAGTTTTTGGATAAGATGCTTACGAATTACCTCTTCAGCAGCGCCACGGAACAGAACACCGTGAGGCAGCAGCACGACAGCTCGTCCATCTTCATCCATGTGATAAACCATGTGCTGCACGAATGCAAAGTCTGCCTTACTCTTCGGGGCGAGTTTGCCATACTCATTGAAACGAGGATCTTCCATAAACCGCATGTCGGCTGACCAATGCGCTGAATAGGGTGGATTTGCTACCTGAACACGGAATTTTTTATCGCCAAAGTAGTCATGCTCCAAGGTGTCACCGTTGTAGATATTGAAATTGCGATAGGGAATACCACGCAGAATCATGTTCATTCTGGCAAGATTATAGGTAGTAGAGGTAAGCTCCTGACCATAGTAGTTGCGTACATTAGCATAGTTTTTGAGGCGTAGCAGAAGAGAACCGGAGCCGCAAGTCGGATCAGCAGCATCCTTAACATTCGACAGCCCAAGACAAGCAATCCGGCAAAGCAGTTCAGCAGGGCCCGAAGGCGTGTAGAACTCACCAGCCTTTTTACCGGCTGTGGCGGCAAATTGGCCGATCAGGTATTCATAAGCGTTTCCAAGCACATCAATCTTCGTATCTTCCACACCAAAATTGATTTCATCAAGAGATGAAATGATTTTGGACATAACTGCGCTTCTGTCCTTGACGGTATGTCCAAGCTTCGTAGAATCGAGCTGCATATCCGAGAACAGGCCATCAAAATCTTCCTGAGAATCATTGCCTATGGTGGACTCCATGAGGGAGTTGATGGCTTTCTGCAAAAACTCAATATCAAATGAACGGTTTTCCACCATCTTAACCATCTTGCGGAAAAGAAACTGAGGTTCAATCACAAATCCCAAGTCACGCAAAGCTTCCTCCACGACGGCTTCCTTGTACTCAGGATCAGCCCACGCCTCTTCATACCCAATTCCATCATCTTTCAAAAGATTTACCATGTACTTCTCAGTTTTGTCTGAAAGATAGTAGTAGAAAATCATGCCCAAGATGTAATTTTTGAACTCATAGGCTTCCATATTACCTCTGAGGGCATTGGCCATTGCCCAAAGCTTGTTGCAAAGCTCTTTTTGATGAGCTTGAATGGTGTTGTCCATTTTTCACTTTCTCCTTATTGATATTTTTCGGTATGCTTCCTGATAAATTCCACAATACGATTGACCAATGACCGTTTTTTCAAAAGCGGCATGGGTTTTGTTAGCCGGTCACGGATATTTCCGGCATCCATCGTACCGGAAAATTCATATTCCGAGATGAAGTCGGTAAGTATCTTAGCGTCGATGTCCTCCTGATGGGCAAAAGCTTCAATTTCTTTTTGCTTTTCAGCGTTCTCGAAGTCGTTGTAGGCAGCGTCAATTTCATCTGCACTGTTAAGGCCAGCGACAACCGTGTCCAAGAACGATTGTAGAATCTCAACCTTTTTGAGCAACTGCGGGTTGTCCGTTCTGCCCAGCTCATCCTTAATATGTTTGATGTCATAATCCTTCTGCTTTGCATCATCGAAGTGGATGTTGCGGATAAGGTTCATGATGTAGGCGACATTGATTCGGTCGCTTTCCATTAGCTCAATGCAGAAGTCCACATCATTCAGCACCGAAACAACTTCACGATCTGTTTTCTGCCTTGAATAGAGCATCAGATATTTACTCTTGTAATCCTGATACTCCTGTTCAGACATCGTGAGTGCATTTTGGTCAAAGCTAAACTCGATAAAGGTATGCAGAGATTGCAGATACTTCGTAAGCTCACGAAAAGTCACAACAAACTGCTTTTGATCTTCCTCGCTCTGCATGGTATCTACCGTAGCGGGAGTATCGGCGATTTCCTTCAGTTTAATGACCATTTCGTTGAATTTCTCGACGAAGTAATCATAGTCTGGAACAATAATGCCCGACGTGTCCTGTGCCTTTGAGAACAGTGTAAGCGCATCATCTGTCTGCTTTTTGAGATTACGGTAGCAGATGACTATACCAAACGGCTTTGTTTCCTTTTCCACACGGTTTGTACGGGAATAGGCTTGCAACAGATCGTGATACTTCAAATCTTTGTCCACATAAAGGACAGAGAGCGTTTTGCTGTCGAAGCCGGTGAGAAACATATTGACCACGAGAAGGATGTCCAGCGGCTTCGTCTTCTTACCCTTTACACGATCCGAAATGTCCTTGTGATAGGCGGCGAAAGTATCAGTCGAGAAGTTTGTACTATACATCTCATTATAATCTTTGATGATCCGCTCCAACGCATCACGGCTATGCTCGTCTTTTCCCTCCGCATCTTCATTCTGTCCATAAGAAAAGATACCGGAAATATTTAGGTCGTGTTTGATGCTCTTGAAGATGTCGTAATACTTGACCAGCGCCTCAATCGACGAAACTGCGAATATGGCAGTATACTGCCTATTCCGTGTTTTTGCCTTATGGTTCTGAATGATGTGATTGGCAATCAAGGACATTCGCTCTTCGGATAGGTAAAGTTCATTCACATCGATGGCATTTGCCAATGTGGGATCGTCCCAATCAAAATCTCCCTCCATCGTCTTTATGTACTCCACATGGAAGCCGAGGACATTGTTATCGAAAATAGCGTCTTTAATCAGGTAGTTATGGACGCACTCTCCGAACAGCATTTCTGTAGTCTGCGTGATTTTTCCTTCGACTTTTCCGTTGACCTCAAAACGAGGCGTTCCAGTAAAGCCAAAGAACTGTGCTTTCTGGAAATGCCGCACAATATCTTTGTGCATATCGCCGAACTGACTTCTATGGCATTCGTCGATGATGAAAACGACTTTTTCATCTTTATATGCATCCATGATTTTAGCATACTGCGGACGCTTGACTGCATTTGCCATCTTCTGCATGGTGGTAACAATGAGCTGCCGGTTCTTATCTTGCATTTGTTTAACGAGAACATCGGTGCGGTCGGTTGCATCCACCGATCCGTTTTCAAACTTGTTGAATTCTTCCGTAGTCTGAGAGTCCAAGTCTTTGCGGTCAACAAGGAAGATGACTTTCTTGATATTTGGATTGGCTGCCAGAATCTGAGCCGTCTTAAAAGAGGTCAGAGTCTTACCGGCGCCGGTTGTATGCCAGACGTAAGCATTGCGGTTTGTCAGCGTTGCTTGCCGAACAAGCGCTTCAACAGCATAAACCTGATAAGGACGCATAACCATCAGCAACTTGTCCGTATCATTCAAAATCATATACCGTGTCAACATTTTGATGATATGGTCACGGGCAAGGAAAGCTATCGAAAAATCCTTCAAATTCGTAAGACGAACATTATCAAAGTCCGTCCAAAAGAATGCGAGGCTATGTAGCATCTCCCGATCCGAGTTTGCAAAATACTTTGTATCTACGCCATTAGAAATAATAAAGATTTGAATGAAGTGGTAAAGCCCATTGTAAGAATGCTTTTTATACCGCATCACCTGATTGACTGCTTCACGGATGTCAATGCCTCTACGCTTCAACTCCACTTGAATCAGTGGAAGTCCGTTGACGAGAATGGTTACATCGTAACGGTTGACATACTTCCCGACAACAGTAGTCTGGTGCGTTACCTGAAAAATGTTCTTTGTGTGATCGCTGTCAAAAAACGAAAGATAAACCTTCGATCCATCCTCACGTTCCAAGACAAACTTGTCTCTGAGTATTTTTGCACTCTGGAACACAGATTTGCCGAGCATCAGGTTGAGAATGCGTTCCCATTCTTTATCTGTGAGCGGTTTGTCCAGCTTACTCGCATTGAACGCCTCGAATTGCACCTTGAAATTCTCGACCAGTGCGTCATAGTCAGGAATTGAAATGGTATCATAACCTTGTTTGTATAACTGTTCTATAAATTGCAGTTCAAGCTCTGCTTCACTTTGATATGCCATATCTTCATCTCCATTACTTGAGGATCATTTATAAATTGTCTTTAATGTGAGGGCACTTTATTTCATTTGCTCACCATATCTTCATAACTCACCAGTGTCACATTCCCCATCTCACTTGCCCGGTCGGTGCAGCCTTTAGTGAAGCCGATTTTGGCAAAGAGGTAGTAGTGAACATTTTGATACGGGAATAGTCTACTGCGTTTCACAAGGGTTTCCAAAATGCCGAGATCGACTTTCTCATTCGTCCATTTGCACTCCCCGAAAAGGGCGGTGTTTTTGTCCTGCTCGGCGAGAATATCAATCTCCGTCTGACGCTTTTCTTTAGGGTTGTTGCCCCACCAGCGTCCGAGAGAGGAAAACTCCACCGGACATTCGCCGGAGAGCAGCAGCTTCCAGAGATATTGCTTGCAGATTTCCTCAAATACCTTGCCCATATAATCGGACAGATACGGCTCGATACGTTTGTATGCCAAGTCGGCAGCGCCACGAGCGATGATTGAATTGTTTTCTGGCACAAAACGATACCAAAAGCGGAACATATTATCCGCAATCGAATAAATCGCTTTTCGGGACGCCTTTTCCCCATAGGGCGTCTCTTTTTCGATAATGCCGAGGGAAATCAGGTTTTTCACATAGGCGGAGCAAATGTTGGTGCTTTCGCCGACCTTGCCGGAAATCTCCGACATACGGGAAGCGCCGGTGGCAATCGCCGTGATGATCGCGTTGTAGAGCGCCGGTTCCCGCACCTCCTGCTTGAGCAGGTTTTCCGGCTCTTCAAACAGGGCGGAGTTGGGGTTCAGAAATGTGTTTTTTATATTGTCCTCAATGCTCAGCTTATCACTCATCTGAAGTAGATACTGGGGCGTACCGCCGACGATGCCGTACACATAGGCTTTCTCTTCATCGGTGAAATTTTTGAAATAATGGCAAGTTTCATCGAAATCAAAGGGGAGAATTTTCATCTGCGCTGTCCGTCTGCCATAAAGCGGTGCTTTGTAGGCAAGGACATGGTCTTCCATATAGGACATGGACGAGCCGCAGAGAATCAGCATCAGCTTGGAAGTATCTTTATATTGGTCGATCAATAGCTGAATGGTGGAAGCGAGGCTTTTCGACGAACGGGCAACATAAGGGTATTCGTCGATTGCAAGGATGATCCGCTCTTTTTCGGACAGCTTAAACACATACTCCAAAGCTACCTGAAAGGACAGGAAAGAGGTTTCAGCCTCCATTCCGGTGTGATAGCTCAGAATACTCTTGCTGAAATTTTCAAGATTTTGCTTGGCATTGCTCTCAACACCCATAAAATAGATGGCGCTTTTATCGTCAATAAACTGGCTGATCAACGCCGTTTTGCCGACACGGCGGCGGCCGTATATTACTACAAATTCAAACTTGTCCGATGCGTATAACTTATTCAGCGTCGCAAGTTCACGTTCTCTGCCGATAAACATGGATTACATCCTCCCATCTCAGCGACACGCATTGCTTATAGTATAACTAAATACAGTATAACACAAAATTAAAATTAGTCAAGTACGATTAGGCAAATTGTGATTGACTAATTTTCTCTTATGGGATTAGAAAACAAAACGAGTGCAAGAATCCAAACTCCTGCACCCGCTTATTATTGCAATAGTTTCTATATGAAAATCATCTCTGCATTTACAACTTCGTTGACACGTTCTCGAATATTATTCATCATGCGTACCCATTTCGTTGGATTCTCCGCCTTAAGCTGTTCGGTAACACCTTCCTTTCCGGCATACTTTTTTACCAGCCGAAGAAAGAGTGTCTGTGCTTCATCCTCTACATCAGCGAGATAGGAGTAGAGCTTGCCGGAAGTGAGCAGATTGCAGTAGAGAATTTTATGGTGCTGCTTTAGATACTGTCTGCGGCGATGCGCCCATACGCCAATAGGACGTTTTTCTTCGGGTAGTAAGGCCAGATCAGGCAGGCAATAGTCGCCCTGAATGGTGTATGTGCCGCCCATTTGTTCAAATATTGTTTTAGCCATAATAGAAAACCTCCTTTGATACGCTCATTGTACCAAAGGAGGCTTCGCTTTTCGAATGTACGATTTTTAATCTTTCAGATAGCTTTCAAATGGTGCGTCGTTGCTGCAAAAGGTATCGAAGATCATTTTTGCACCGAGGCGGAAGCCGACAATAAAAGAATCAAGGTTGCTTTCGCCCATCAGCTCTCCGTAAGCGTTGCAGAAATCGAGGAACAGCGCCTTGTCCTCTCCACCTAAACGCTCGGTCAGCTTTTCTTCCAACTCGTTTATATTCTGTGAAACCTTGAAGTTATAACTGCCCTTTCGGTATCCTCTGGCCTGCGGATCAATATTTCCGTAGTACAGCTCTTCCAGAAAATTTGTCATTACTCCGCACCTCCTTCGCTGTCTGCCGTGTGCAGGTCACGGATTTTCCGCCAGCTTGAAAAACCTTGCAGGGTGCGGATGTGCCACGGCGATTTGCGGGTGATGGTACGGAAGTATGTGGAGCAAAAGAACTCCACCAAATAGACCTTCGGAATATGGTTGACATTGTTTTTCCGGAAAGACTTGATGTGCCCCTGATTGCACCAGTTGTTAATTGAAGTTTTGCCGTAACCGGTGATTTTGGAAACCGTTTGGGTGGTCAACACATCGGGATAGCCGGAGAGCAGCTCGGTATAATACAGTTGCAAATGCCCCCGTACAATTGGGGGAATCTGTTCCTCCATCCGGACAGTATAATCGCCTTTGTACCAGCCCGCCGGGGCAGAGTAGCTTTCGGGGAACACCTTGCGGTTTTCCAGATAGGCAATCACATCCTCCTTTTTGATTTTGTAGCAGCGTGTTTTCCTGCCCGTGTACTCGCAGGGGATTTTCCCGCTTTGGAGCAGGTACAGGGCGGTGGATTTGCTGATGTGGCAAATGCGATACAGCTGATCCTTCGTGATCACATCGGGAACGGCATCCCAGTTGATTGCGTTTTCTTTCATGACAATACACCTCATATCTTGATAATCTTTGCCGGCATTCGAACTGTCCGTGTATTGCCTATTGATTTTTGTTCTTTCCGTTCTTTCCGCAGTTCTTTCCAAAAGCAGAAAAATCGCTGATTGGAACCGATGGGCGATTTCTCAGTATTTTCGGGCGATTTCTTCAAAAAATCCAGATTTCATGCGGGTTTGCGGGCGTACAAGGCTGACTGAAACTGACAGGAGAAACCATGTAAGTAACAGACGGCGATAAAACTCGAAATCAGGTAGCCTTCACGGGCTCGTGGGTTCGAATCCCACCGCTTCCGCCAGAATAGGAACATAAAAAAGATATGTTCCGCATAAACCCCGATTTTATCGGGGTTTTTTGCTGCCCAAACGCCGGGATTTCAAGATGCATATTCGTAGATATAAAACGGTTGTTTTTGCTTTGCGGATAGAATTGAACTCCCGTACAACAGAATAACTGCTTCAAACGGCAAACAAGTCACTAAAAACTTGTCTGCCGTTTTTGCGTTTAACTGCCCGAAGTTTTGCAAAAGACTTCGGGCTTTTTTCATTTCACGAAAAGGAGCTGATAAAATGTACTTTACCAATACCCCCGCCCTCAACAGTATGGAGGCGATCATGAAAAAACTGCCCTACGGCACACAGAAAGGCGGAGGTCGGTTTCGCAGATTGTATCAATACACCAAGAAAGACTGCGATTGCAGACTTTGTCTCTACTACAGAAAAAAGAATGGATGCATCTTGACGCTCTGTCCTGTGTTGGATATCCGGCTTGGATGCGGCGCAGCTACTATTGGCGATGCGGTAAAAGCTGTTTTCAAAGATGCCCAAAATACAGCATTCCAAAAACGCCTGTCACAAATATACCACCGAAAGGATGATGCAGAAATGATATTCCAAAACAACAGGCACAAGCAGATTTTTGAAGCCGAGCGATTATCTATGCGAAAGCCCGGTAAAAAGACTCTCGCTGTTTTGTATCTGCTGACTGCCGACCATACACTGTGGCTAAAAACAAAACACCTATTCACTCCAAACGGAAAAGTGGACTTAAAAAGCGTCCGTCTCGGAAATGTTTCCACAGACAGCTACGCCCTATGGAAAGCAGTTAAGGAACTGCAGACCGGCGAAAAACAAATATCGCTGTACGAGCTGGCGGACAACGAGATCGTCTCCGACAACGCCTTCCGTCTGATTGTGCAGGCAGCAAGCAATACCCGCAGGAAAAGAAACCGTATCCCCGTGCGGGAAACGCCTCCGGCGGTCAATCCATGACAGAGCCTGCCGAAGCTACAACAGCACAGGAGATAAACCATGCGGCACAACAGGTAAAAGCACCAAAGCCTGTGCGCACGGGATAAGGAGGTGTTCACTTGCCGTATTTTTCAAAGCTATATCAGACCGAGCCGCCGCATCGGGCGAAGCTCGTATATATCTACCTTCACGACAGGATGGATAAAGAGAAAAAAGCGTGGCCGGGTATCAAAACCATAGCCGCAGATTTGTCCCTGTCCCGCAGTACCGTCGAACGGGCTATAAAGGATTTGGAGAAAGCTGCCCTGATACGAAAAGAGCCGCACTACCGGGAAAACGGCAGTGCGACCTCCAATCGTTACTATCTGCTTTAGAAATTATATTTTTACGCCAAGGGAGAAGTCTGCCTGTTCGGGGTCCCCGCAAAGTCGTAATGACTTTGTGGGGAGAGGACGAGCAGCGAAGTGAGCGAGCTTTTGCCGTTTTACGGCGAAACGAACGATACGCAGCTTGCGAGGACGAAGTGAACCCAGCACCGGTTCACCGTGGACTCCCCTAACAACTCACTTTAAGAGAGATTACAGCAGAAGAGAAAAGGACAAGTTGATGGATTGTTTTCAAGAAAATATAAATATCTTTTTTTATGAGTTCATACAAATAATATTTTCACTTGACAAACTTTTTCTGCCCGTGTATAATAACAGTGTTATATAACATTGTTACACGGAGGCTGCCATGGAAGAAAAATCACAGGACACATTGAAAAAAATAGAACAGGCCGCCATGGAAGAATTTTCTGACAAGGGTTTCCTCGGCGCATCCCTGCGGCAGATCGTAAAAAAAGCCGGCGTTACCACCGGGGCGTTCTATGGCTATTTTTCCAGCAAAGAGGCTTTATTCACCGCCATTGTGGAACCACATGCCGCCGCACTTATGGGAAAGTTTATGGAGGCCCAGACTTCCTTTGCTGAGTTGCCTGACGAGCAGCAGCCGGAGCACATGGGGGTGGAGTCCTCAGATTGCGTCCACTGGATGGTGGATTACATCTGCCAACACCGGGAGCCGGTAAAATTGTTGCTCTGCCGGTCAGAGGGCACCAGCTACGAGCACTTCGTCCACAATATGGTGGAGGTCGAAGTGGAGTACACGATAAAATACATGGAAGTCCTCCGCCGCCTTGGGCGGGACATCCCGGAACTGGATGAGCAGATGTGCCATATCATCGCCAGCGGGATGTTCAACGGCATCTTTGAGATCGTGGTACACGATATGCCAAGAGATCGGGCACTGCGCTATGTGGACCAGTTGCGGGACTTCTACACAGCCGGATGGCTGAAAATGATGGGGCAATAGCCCCTATCTTTTTTGCATAACGGTTAGTTATTGCTAACTTTATGATATGATGACAAAACCGAAAAGGAGGGTTCTTTTTGAAAGCAAAAAAACAAAGCAGCCTTGCCCGCATCCTGGGCTATGCGGGCGGGCACAAAAATCTCACCCTGTTGGGCTGTATTCTTTCCGCTCTGTCTGCAGTGCTGGGGCTAATCCCTTATGTCTGCGTCTGGCTGGCTGCAAGAAATGTGCTGGAAGTCTGGCCGGGTCTTGACGGGGCGTCTGATCTGGCCCGCTGGGGCTGGACGGCGGTATGGACAGCCATCGGCAGTATCGTCCTGTACTTTGCGGCGCTCATGTCTACCCATATCGCGGCTTTTCGCACGGCCCGGAACATCCGCCGCACTGCCATGGCCCATGTGCTGAAGCTGCCTCTGGGGTTCTTTACGGGGAATCAATCCGGGCGGCTCAGGAAGCTCATCGATGACAACGCCGGACTTACGGAGGATCTGCTGGCCCATAAGCTCCCCGATCTGGCAGGAACCGTGGTTACGCCTATCGCGGCCATCGTGATGCTGTTCCTATTTGACTGGAAAATGGGGCTGTTGTGCCTGATCACCATGGTGCTGGCCCTGCTATCCATGTGCTTGATGATGGGCGGTAAAAACGCCGGCTTTTTCCATCGTTATCAGCAGGAAATCGAACGCATGAGCGGCGAGGCGGTAGAGTATGTCCGGGGCATCCCGGTGGTAAAGATGTTCCAGCAGACGGTCTACTCTTTCAAGGCTTTTTACGCAGCCATCAAGGATTACAGCGAACTGGCCAGTCAGTATGCCATGAGCTGCCGTGTGGGGCAGACCTGTTTCCTGACATTTATCAATGGAGCCTTTGCCCTGCTGATCCCGGCGGCACTGCTGCTGGCATCCGGCGGGGACGTGCGCACGGTGCTTGTCAACTTTATCTTCTATGCATTGTTCGCTCCCGCCTGCGGTCAGATGATCAACCGGATCATGTATATGAGCGAGGCTGTCATGGAAGCAGACGAAGCCGTGGGCCGTCTGGATGAAATCCTCGGCCAGAAACCCATGGAAGAATCAAAAGTACAGAAACATCCGGCAAATGCCGCCGTCTCTTTCGACCATGTGACCTTCACCTATCCCGGCGCTGACCGGCCTGCGCTGGAGGACGTGTCCTTCTCCGTCCAGCCCGGCCAGGTAACGGCGCTGGTAGGACCATCCGGCGGGGGCAAGACCACTGCCGCCAGTCTGATTCCCCGATTCTTTGATGTGGACAGAGGCGCCGTTTCTATTGGCGGTGTCAATGTCCGGGAAATGGACACAGAAGACCTGATGAAGCAGGTAGCCTTTGTCTTTCAGGATACCCGGCTGTTTAAGGAGAGCCTTCTGGAAAATATCCGGGCCGCCCG
>ERZ1090867.878-NODE-881-length-11404-cov-4.381267_pt1 | contig 11404 bp, 7 predicted proteins | sample MGYA00478476_ERZ1090867 | MGnify/ENA primary metagenome ERZ1090867 (study PRJEB33644, sample SAMEA5815742) | chicken gut metagenome | biome: Chicken; feature: Gastrointestinal Tract; material: Caecum | place: Ireland | collected 2019-01-01 | study: A study of the... | reverse complement strand
ATAAGAGACAGGTCCCGTCTTGCGCATAAGTTTTTCCCGGAACGGTGAGCATCCCCGCAAGGCCGACGTCCGTGCGGTTCGCGATCTGCACGGAAGTGACCTCATGCACCGCCTCTATCTCTGTCTCGACGGGAAAGACGTCCAGCGCGTGACCGTCCCTGTACGGGGTAACGACGAGCGTGAACGTACCCGTGCTCTTTGCCGTCACGACGCAGGAAGAGGCGGAAGGTTCGAGCACGACCTCCGCCGCGCCGATCGAACCGTCTATTACAGTCCATGTAAAACTGACCCCTTCGGCGGCGACGGACGCCACCGCGTAAAAGGTAACGGGGCTGTTTTCCAGCATGACGGTATCGCCGCCCTGTACGGGCAGGGTCGAACGCACGTCGAAGGCGAATTCCTCAAAAGAAAAAGTGACCTCCGCGCTGCCCGCTCCCGCGTGCACGGCGACGGTAAATTCATCCTGCCTGTTCTCCGAAAAGACGACCTCGACGCGGTAACACCCGTCCCCCGCGCCCTCGACCGGCGCGACGCGGCTTTCTGCTATGTTTTCGTTCTCCCCGATCACGGGCTCTTCATCCGCCTGCACATAAAATACGGCGGAGGAACTCTGCTCTTCCACGGAAAGCGTGACGGACGCCTCGCCGTTCACGGTGATCCCCGAAACGGTCGAAGGGCTGACCGCATTCAGATGCACGCGGCGGACGATATCGCCGAAAGCTCCGTCTTTCACGGTAAAGCAGAGCACCGTCTCCCCGCTGAACGGCAGAAGAACGGTATCCCCGTCTATGACGGCAAACCCCTTCTCTACCTCGATTTCCGGTTCGGAAAACCCGCTCGGGGAGAGCGCGGCACTGTATCGGTACATCCCCGTGGAAAGCGTCGCTTCGTACCCGTCCTCCGTCTGCGTCAGTACATCTTCCTCCCCTCCCCGCTCAAAGAGCGAGATGCTCATGTCGTACGGCTTGGAGGAGGAAACGATGACGGTCATGCTGTCCGTATATGCGCCGTCGTTGCTGACCGCGACGATGCGGGCAGACCCGGCGCTCCGGGCGAGGACGGTACCGTCCTGCTCCACGGTAATGTCGGCAAAATCGGAGCCTTCCACCTCTTCCACGCGGAAAGAATAGCCCTTATCCGACGCATTTTCGGGCAGGACTTCGGCGACCGCACGGAAATCGTTATCGTATTCCGCGAGGTCGATATGCAGCCCGCCCTCGGGAGCGTTCATGATCTCGATCCCGCTCGCGGAAACGGAAATACCGAGGCTCGCCACGTTCCCGGACGAAAAGACCGCAAAGACAAAAAGCAGCGGAAGGACGAGCATAAGCGCAATGATGTTCTTTCTCATAACCAACCTCCGCTGAATCGGTAATAACGCGACTTCAATTTATGCATGAGGAAAAAATATCCCGCCGCCGCGGATACGAGCGCCACGGCCCCCGCAATGACAAAGGTGAGATACGCATACTGCTCCGCAAGCCCGCGCAGCGCAAAAAACATGCGCGCCAGAACGACAGCGCCCCCGACGAGGAAGGAAACCGCAAGCCCCGCGGCGACCATGATGCTGACCGTATTTCCGGATTCCTTGATCTCGCCGTCCGGCTCGGAAGAAAATTTCGCATAGGAAAAGTCTATGCGGGTCGCTATGCAGATCTGCGCGAACCCGAACAGCAGTCCGGCGGCAAAGAGAAAGAGCGCATAAAGAACGTTCAGATACCCCGTCGCACACAGCAGCCCCGCACACAGGAGCTGCGACAGCGCCGTAACGACGAGGCACAAAAGCACCTTTGAAAGAATGACCGTTTTCGGCTCTACCGGCATCGCCTTGACGGAATAGAACATTTCCCCGTCGCGGCTGATATTGGTGGTGCAGAACACGTTGGCGAGGGAACCGAAAAGAAGGGTCAGGAATACGGCGAGTTCGAGGTCGCAGCGCACGGCGATGAGCCGCACCGCGAGCGAGGAGCCGACAGACATACAGAAGTATACCATGAGCGGCACGACGAGAGCGACCGCAAAGTACGAAAACATATAGTTCGGCGTGCGGAAGATCATCAGAAATTCTTTTTTCATGAGCGCGGCAAGGGGCGAATGCTGCTTCCGCAGCTTTCTCCTGCGCCCCGCGACGTTCGCCCCGCCCGAAATACGCGACTGCATGGCACGGGTCAGGATAAACCGTATAAAGAACAGCGAAAGCGCGGCACACACGAGGAGCGCCGCCAGGACGGCAAGCGACCCGGCAAGCATGTTCCTGCCCGAAAGGATTCCCGCGATAAAATTGGCGGGGAACAGCACGGAAGCGGCAGACGAGATCGCCGACATGACCCCTTCATTGAAAAAGTAACGCAGATCGTCGCCGAGAAGAAGCTCTTTGACGCCCCGCAAGAGAACGGCATATACAAAGAGCAGCAACATCGTAACGACGGTTATCACGATAAAGCTCAATACAAAGCGGTTTTTCAGCGCCGTTTTCACCGCATGGAACGGCAAAGCCAGCACGGATGCGACGCCCGCCGAAAGCAAGGGCAAAAGCAGGCAGGCAAGCGCCGTAAAGGCATAAAAAGCTCCGCCCTGCGGAAGCCGCACGGCAGCAGTGAGATTGACGGACAGCACGCACACGGCCGCAAAAGCCAGCTGCCCCAGATATATGGTGATGAGTTTGGAAACGAACAGAGTCTTTGACCCGACGGGCAGCGCGGCCATGATGCGTATGTCGTCGGCGGAAAAGAGCGCACGGTTTATCTGCGACACGGCGCCGACGATCATGGCGATCAGCACCGCGGCATAGACGATGGAGAGCACTTCATACAGCCGTGCCGAAGGGTCTTGCACTCCGTTTGTTTCCACTTTGAGATAAATATCAAGAAATTCGCCGAAGAATATCACGAACACGGCAATGAGCGCAAGCGTCAGCAGCACGCGGAAAACGAACCCGACGGCGTTGAAATTGCCCTTTTTGAAAGCCGCGGCGCGTTCCTGCCTGTCCTTCCGCAGGAGTGCGCGGAGAAGCGAAAAATCAAGCCTGTCTTTCATTTTGCAAGAAATACTCCTCGAAATCGAACTGCGGGTCGCGCGCGATGATCTCTTTTACGTTGATGTCGGAAACCTGTTTCCCCTTGCGGATGAGAACGACGCGGTCGCAGATCTTTGCGACGGTGCCGAGCGCGTGCGAAGAAAAGAGGATCCCGTTCCCCTGCCTTGCGTAAGAGAGCATAAAGTCCTGCACGGCGCGCATGGTGCGCGGGTCAAGGCCCGTCATCGGTTCGTCGAGGATCCAGAGGCGGGGCGTGTGAATGAGCGAACCCATCATGCAGATCTTCTGCCGCATCCCGTGCGAATAGGAAGCGATGAGGTTGTGTATGCTGTCACCCAGCGCAAACACCTCTTCCAGCGCGGCAAGGCGCGCGGCACGCTCGCCTCGCGGCACTTTGTATACGTCCGCCATAAATTCAATATATTGGATGCCCGTCATTTTGACGAACACGGCGTGATCGTCTGTGACAAAACCCATGTTCGATTTCGCACCGACGGGGTCTTTGACGATATTCTTTCCGCATAAGGAGATCGTGCCCTTTTCAAAGGGCAGCATCCCTTCCAGGCAGCGCAGGGTGGTAGACTTGCCCGCGCCGTTATGCCCGAGCAAGCCTACGATCTCTCCCGCGCGGACGGAGAACGAAACGTTTTCCACCGCCCAGTCTGCCTTTTTAGCGTACTTTTTGTATAAGCCGTCTACGCGGACGATCTCGTCCGTCTGCGGCGTCTGCCCTTGCTGCGCCATGATCAGTCCTCTTTTGTCTTGTGTTCTGCAAGCGGGGTCATACCTGCGGAGCAGCCGTCCAGCTTGCACCGTCGTAGGTGTACTTCGTCCCGGCAGTCAATTCTCCTTCATAACCGGAAAGTTGAGCGGGCTTATCAGCATTTTTTGTTGTAACCTTAAAAGTAAAAGTTATTGAAAGGAATCCGGATTTCTCACCATACCCTTCATAGGTTGTTGTTTTTAACTCTGCACTTTGTGCTACAATAATATTTGACCCACTTTCACCGCTAATACTTCCACCGAATTTTCCGTTTATCGTTAAAGTACAACCAGCCCCGACTTTGAACATACCGTCACCTTGATCGGGGTCATAATATTCCCATTTGCCAACCGTTGCATTAGTTGGTTCAAAAAAGGGATTATTCGGGTCATAATTGTCCGCATAGATAATGTCATCCTCGGTATATACGGTAGTTCCCTTTACGGTATCATTTAAGGTAAGATTTGCATTATTCCGCAACATAAATGTTGCTCCGGGCAAAATTTTATATCCGAAAGAACTTTCATAGTCTCCGCTCTCTAAAACAATATCTAACCCTCCCGTAATAGGAAAAGCTACTAAGCCGGAACGCATATGGATGGTTGCCGAGATAAGCGGTGGATAGCCCACAGTCAATTCTAGGGCTGCCTGTCATCCGTGGGCACGATCATGCACGAGCAATTCTACTCGCCCGTCTTCTTTTGTTTTCTTTGTAGCATAGACATCATCGCCCTCTTTCAAAAGGATAAGCCCGTTGTTATCTCCTTCTTTTGCTACTATTACAAAATCTATTGAAGTCAAAGCGTCCGGAGTAGAAGTATAAATTCTCGCAATACCGCTCAACTTCGCACCGTAATTGATAGTGACAGTAGCAGATATCGAAGCCAGCGAGTACTGCTTGAACGGAAATTCATTCGCCTGTTGTGGATCAATGATGTTATCACCGACACTCATATTGACTTTGGCGGGAGAATTTTCAAAAGCAAGGAAGGTTGCCCCGGCAATGGTTCCTCCGCGCCAATCCAATATTTCAAAACGCTCGCGTACCGTACCAGCCAATGCATTTACCTGTCCATTGCCTGTTATGTTACCATATACATTCATGGTTCCGGTACTGTTAAGTATACCGTCGAGTACGATCTGCGAATACCCGCCTGTTATCGTCCCTTGATGACGATATCCCGCATTTTTTATATTCGTATAAGCCCCAACTGTAATCGTTCCGCTGTTTATAATTGTGATACCCTGCGGAACAGTAACCGTGCGATACAAAACAGGAGCAGAACTTGCCGTTAATTCTTTGCTGTCATAATTATTATTGCCGACCGTGTCCGTGTCACTGTACGGCACCAGCAGCGTGACGCCTTCCTTGACCGTATAATGTCCGCCCTCCGCGGAGTAGACTCCGTTCAGCAGAGAGAGCGTATCGGCGGAGGCAAACGCCGTGTTCGCCGTAACGATGACGGTATTCCCGCTCACCGCTTTGGCGAGCGCGTCCTCAATCGTATACAGCGTATCGCCGAGCTTGACGGATTTCAGCTTGAAAGGCGCGAAATATTCGCCGTCGCCCGCGTTCTCGAATGCGAAAGCATAATAGTCATCTTCCGTCTTTGTCAGCGTATACCGCACGGCATAGGTGCCGCCCGTCGCATAGTCGATATTCACGAATGCGGCGGTGCACAGCGTGCTCAAATCGACGAGCGTGAAGCTCTCGCCCTTCTCATCCTTCGCGGAAAGCGCTGCGGCAAATTCGGTAAAGGAAGAGGTCCCGAAGTCCGCTTCAAGTTTTGTGCCGTCCGCAAAGATCGTGATGTTCTCCCTCCGCGCCGTAAAGGTGATCTGCAGAGAATACGGCTCATAATTTTTCGTATCCCCGCAATAGGTCGCCGCGGCTGTGTTTTCGCCCGCCTTGTAGCCGAGAGAATCCTCCGCCCAGGCAAACCCTTCGGCGAGCGCAACGTCGGCGAGCGTCTTGTTCATGCCCGCGACGATATCCTCTTCCGCCACCTTCTGCGCGGGGATCTGTTCTTCGGTATACGTCGCCTTGCCGACGGTGATCTCCACGGTATACTCCGCTCCCGCATAGTTCTCCGTTTCAACGACGCAGACGGTAAAGGAGTATTCGCCCGCATCCTTCACGATATTCGTGTTGCCCTCTTTGAGCACGATCTCGCCGAAGTCCGCTTTGAGGTGCGAAGCGAACTCCACCGTCTGATCCTGCCCGGTATAGGTATACGTTCCGAAGGATGTCGTTTCGGCGATTTTATTTTCCGCCTGCGAGATCGTCGCCTGATAAGAGCCCTCGTACGCCGTATAATTGGGCGCGGACAGGCGGAAATACACCGTGTAAACGCCCGCATCCGTCGCCTTCGGCAGCGCCTCCGCGTACGAACCTTCCTCGCCGAGCTTATATTCGATCTTCAGCCCCTCGGGCGGCTCTTTCACCGTGATGTCTTTGCCCAGTTCGATCGCGCTCCCCGTATACGCCGCGGTGAAATTTTCCACAGTTCCCACGTCGAAGGGGATCTCTTCCAGTTTGACGCTGACGGCAAAGCGGAATACAAAGTTCGCCGTCACGTCCTCTTCGCCGCGCAGCACCTTTGCGGGAGCGCTCCACGCAAACCGCGTGCCTTCCAGAGAGGTACCTTCCAGCTTGTATTCTCCCGCGTCCGTCGTGTTCAGCGCCAGCGTGCCGCTGAACGTGCAGCCGTCCGGCAGCGCGGGCGCAAAGTCGCTCTTTGCCCATTCTGCCCCGCTCTTCTGCGAAGCCTCCGCTTCCAGCAAGACCTCACGCGCCATGACGGTGAACGTGCCGTCAACGATTTTCAGCTCATAGTTGTCGGCGGAAAGCCCCTTCACCGTAACGCCGTAACTGCCGACGGGCAGAACGCCGCTTATCTCTTCCCCTTCTTTCGTGAACACATACGAAGGCTCGCCCGTGACGACGCCCGCAATGTCACCGTTCACGAGGCAGCTTTCGTCCACGACGTAGGAAGGCGCCGCACTTTCTGCATAAACGTACTGCGTTTTATCCGTCCTGACCGTTACGGTGAGCGTCGCCTTACTGACCTCGAACTGTGCCGAAGCCTGCGTGACGCTGTAATTTTCAGAGGCGTATCCCTGCGTTTCGGCGGTATAAACGCCCGCAGAGAGAGAGCCGCTCACGATCGCCCCGTCCTTTTTGAACACGACGGAACCGCCCGAAAGGACATCCATGCCTTCGCCGTATGCGAAGCCGTCGGAAGACACGGTATACTCGGGCTCTTCGCCGTAGCGTATGTCTTCGGCGATGAGTTTGAGCGTGATCGCCTTCGGCGTCACGTTGAGCTTTGCGGAAGTAACTTTCAGTTCATAATCGCTCTGCCCCGGCAGCTGCGCGGAAACGGTATATTCTCCCACGGCAAGCCCGGCGCCGTCGGCGGGCGCATCCGCCGCGTCGGTAAATACGGCGGTGAATCTGCCCTCATATTTTGCCGCATCCTCCCCGACGAAACCGTCGGCATCGAAGGATATCTGCGGCAGCGTGCCGTAGGCAACTTCGCCGCTCTCCGGTTTTACGGTAACGGAAAGCGCCGCTTTCGCCACGGCAACGGTCTGTTCAAAGGTCTTTTCCCCTTCGGCATACGTCGCGTTTCCCGACTTATATTCCGCACGAACGGTGACTTTTACGTCCTGTTCTCCCGCAGCCTTATAGGCAAACTCCGGGCCGGCCGTATCGTCGCCCCACACATATGTATAGGAAAAGCCCTCTGCATCGGGAACGGTGACGGCAGCCTTTCCTCCGTAAACGGCATCCGCCGTATCCAGAGAAACGCCGCTCCAGTCGATCCCGAAAGCCGCATACGCCGAAACAGCCGCGGCGGGCATGCCGTCCGGATATTTTTCGGTAAGAAGCACGGCTTCCCCGTCCTCCTTCACATACCAGCCCGCAAATACCAGACCTTCCGGCGTTTCGGGCGCGCCGAGTTCCAGAGAGCCGCCGTATTCGATCTCCTGCGTCGTTTCCTTGCCGAGAACTTCCGTCGTCAGCGTATAGGAATTGACCGTATACAGCGCCTTGACTTCCGTCCTGACCGTTATGTTCGTGAAGTCCTTATCCCAGCCCGCAAAGGTATACCCCTCGTGCACGGGCGGTTCGGGAGCAACGGCGCTTTCACCCTCCTTCACGCTCTGCGGCTCGCCGATAGGCTTGCCCGTAAGTCCGTCGATAAAGGTGACGGTATAATAATAGGCAGGCTTTTCGACAGGTTCGAACACCGCATAAAAGGTCATCGCTTCCGTGACCTCTGTCACGGAAGCGAGATCTGCGATCTCGCCGCCTTCCGAAAGGCTCCAGCCTTTGAATGTATAAGTGTATGTATCGTCCTCCGCCTTTTCGGGGTCTTTATCGGGACGGGGAAGCGGAGCGCCCTCCTCCGCCGTATCCGTGTAAAAGACTTCCGCGCCGTTGATATACGTCACGGTGTATACCGGTTTCTGTGCGGTACAGCCGACAAACAGCAATGCAAAACACAGGGCCGATAAAGCAGCCAACAGCCATCTCTTTCTCATGTCTGACCTCCCGGGCAAACGCCCGTTTTTTATATGACCCGAAAAAGGGTATACTTTAAGGTTACTAAATGATACCATATACTTCCCGAAAAAGCAAGCCGCACCCTGTGAAATTATGTGTATGTTCCCCGTTGCACAAAACAGACAGTGGCCGTGTAAGGATGCGACATATTTCGTTCCTTATTTTCCGCAAAACCCGAAATCCGACAAAAATATATGCAAATATTCCGCAGCATGAAAAAAGACGGTCATATCGGATGACCGCCTTTTCCCCTTCTTTCCGCAAAACAAAAGAGCGGCATAACATCTGCCGCTCTTCCCGATCACTTCTTTTCTTCGGTGCTTACGACTTCCTTTCCGTCGTAATATCCGCAGTTCTTGCAAACCTTATGGGGCTGCTTGAGTTCATGGCAATGCGGGCACTCCACCAGCGTGGGAGCCGTCGCCTTGAAGTTCGCATATCTCGTATTTGTTCTCTGCTTCGACTGTTTGGACTTGGGTACCGCCATTTTATTTACACCTCTCTTCCGATTATTCCGCTTTTCCGGTTATTGACTGAATGATTATACCCTATTTATCGACCTTTGTCAACACTTTTTCCCTTGCAAAAGCGGCAAAGAAAAAACTTTGAACAAAAGTCAGCCTTCGACGAGCTCTTTCGTCTCGCGCGCGATGACCAGCTCTTCGTTGGTGGGAATGACCAGCACCTTGACCCTTGACCCGTCCGCCGTGATGTCGTGGATGCTCCCGTCGTTCTTCTGCTCGTTGCGAGCTTCGTCGATGCGGATGCCGAGATAGTCCATCCCGTCGCAGATCATTTTGCGCACCTGCCAGGTGTTTTCGCCGATGCCCGCCGTGAACACGAGGCAATCCAGCCCGTTCATCGCGGCGACATAGGCGCCGATATACTTCTTGACGCCGTAGGCGAAGACGTCGAGGGCGAGCGCGGCGCGCTCGTTTCCTTCCGCCGCCGCTTTCGTGAGGTCGCGGAAGTCGCTGGATACGCCGGAGATACCGGCAACGCCGCTCTTCTTATTGAGATAGGTGACGCAGTCCGCAACGGAATACCCCTTCTTTTCGGCGAGGTACTCGAGCACGGCGGGGTCGATATCCCCCGAGCGCGTCCCCATAGGCACGCCCGCGAGCGGCGTGAAGCCCATGCTGGTATCCGCGCACTTGCCGCCCTGCACCGCGCTGATCGAGGAACCGCCGCCGAGGTGGCAGGTCACGATCTTTGTCTGTTCCGCGGGAACGCCGAGATACCTGATCGCCTCCTGCGAAACATACTTATGGCTGGTGCCGTGGAAGCCGTAGCGGCGGATCTTGTACTTTTTATAATCGTCGTAGTCGATGGCATACAGATAGGCGTGCGGCGGCATGGTCGCATGGAATGCCGTATCGAACACGAGCGCCATCGGCGTATCCGGCATGACCTCGCGGCAAGCCTCCATGCCGAGGATATTCGCCGGCATATGCAGAGGGCCGAGCTCCGCGTTTTTCTTGCAGATCTTCAGCACTTCGTCGTTTAAGAGCACCGAGCGGTCGAAGTCCCCGCCGCTGTGCAGCACGCGGTGCCCCACCGCGTCGATCTCGGACATGGATCTGATGACGCCGTATTCGGGATGCACCAGCGCGTCGAGCACGAGCTGCATCGCTACCTTATGGTTGGGCATATCCTTTTCGATGACCGTCTCTTTCCCGTTCGCCTTCTGCGTGAGCACCGACCCGGGGATACCGATACGCTCGGCGCCGCCCTTTACGATAACGGACTCCGTGTCCATATCGAAAAGCTGATATTTCAGGGACGAGCTCCCCGCATTCACGACAAGTATTTTCATTGTATTCTCTCTCCTTCGTTCAGTTTCCCGCCGCCTGCAGCGCGGTGATCGCGATCACGGCGACGATGTCTTCCGCCTTGCACCCGCGGGAAAGGTCGTTGATAGGCTTCGCAAAGCCCTGGCAGAGCGGCCCCACCGCCTGGAACCCGCCCAAACGCTCGGTCAGCTTATAGCCGATGTTGCCCGCGTCGAGGTCGGGGAACACGAGCACGTTCGCCTTCCCCGCCACCGCGGAGCCGGGCGCCTTTGACTTTGCCACCGACGGCACGATCGCCGCATCCAGCTGCAATTCGCCGTCCAAAGCGAGGTCGGGGGCCTTTTCCTTCGCGAGCGCGACCGCCGCCTGCACTTTGGATACGTCGTCATGCTTGGCGCTTCCCTTCGTCGAGAAGGAGAGCATCGCCACGCGCGGCTCTATCTCCGCGATGTCCTTTGCCGTCTTTGCGGACATGATCGCGATCTCCGCGAGCTGTTCGCTGTTCGGGTTTTCGTTCAGGCCGCAGTCCGCATAGACGAACACCCCGTCCTTGCAGAATTTGTTTCCGTCCTTCGGTGCGATCATCAGAAAGCAGCTTGAAACCAGCGGCACGCCGGGCGCCGCTTTGACGATCTGCAGCCCGGGGCGCAGCGTGTTCGCCGTCGAATGGCAGGCGCCGGAAACCAGCCCGTCCACATCTCCCGCCTTCAGCATGAGCACGCCGAAATAGGTATTGTCGTAAGAGAGCTTGTCCGCCTCTTCTTCCGTCATGCCCTTCGCCTTGCGCAGCGCATACAGAAGGGCTGCATATTCCGCCCGCTTTTCGCTCTTGGCGGGGGAAACGATCTCCACCCCGGTAAGGTCGACGCCGGGGTTGTCCTTTTTGATCTGCTCCTCGTCGCCGAGCAGCACGATCTTCGCGATGCCCTCTTTCGTCGCCATCGAGGCAGCCTTTACCGCGCGGGCGTCCTCGCCCTCGCAGAGCACGATGCGCTTCTTCTGCGCCGCAGCGCGCTTTTTAACGTCGGTGAGGAACGGGTTCTCCTCTTCGTTGTTCATCTCTTCGATCTGCTCTTTCAGCTCGGAAAACTTATCTTTGATCTTGTCAATAAAGCCTGCCATACGATTTCAAACCTCTATCGCTTTCTTTTTTGCCGCTTTTGGTGTATGATCGAAGGTGCCTCCGTTACAGGAAGGCGCCCGAGCTTCCCTGCGCGGCGCTTTCCTTATAATTATAT
>ERZ1090867.865-NODE-867-length-11529-cov-4.366306_pt1 | contig 11529 bp, 8 predicted proteins | sample MGYA00478476_ERZ1090867 | MGnify/ENA primary metagenome ERZ1090867 (study PRJEB33644, sample SAMEA5815742) | chicken gut metagenome | biome: Chicken; feature: Gastrointestinal Tract; material: Caecum | place: Ireland | collected 2019-01-01 | study: A study of the... | reverse complement strand
CCCTCCTTGCGGGCGGGGCGAGGGCGCTCTTTTCCTGCGTGTGCGCGGCGGGGATCTTGACGACGCTGTTTTCGTCGTGGTACCCGCTGGACATTCTTTGCGCAAAAAAACGGCGCGCCGTAATTTGGCGCGCCGCCCTGCTTGCGGGAGCTTTCCTGCTCTCGCTGTTCGGATTAAAGCACATTGTGCGCTTTGTGTATCCTCTCATCGGCGGCGCAGGGGCGATTTTCCTCGCCGTGTGCACCGCACAGAGTCGGCTACTTTTTGACAAGCCACTTTTCGGCAAGGGCGACCAGCGCGTACATGCCCGCGGCAAGCACGCACAGGATCACCGTCGCCGCCATCACGAGGTCTAAGCGGAACACCTGCCCGCCGTAGACGATCAGGTATCCCAGCCCCGCTTTGGAAACGATATATTCGCCCATGATCGAACCGATCCACGCCATGCCCACGCAGATCTTCAGCATTCCGATAAACTGCGGAATGGCGGAAGGGAGCACCAGCTTTGTCAGGATCTGAAATTTGGTCGCGCCCATGGATTCGAGCAGCAAGATTTTATTTTTGTCGGTGGAAAGGAATCCGCCCAGCATATTCATGATCGCCACGATGACGCCCACCAGCACGGTCATGAACACGATGGCGGACGAACCCGTCCCGAACCAGATGATGATGACAGGCCCCAGCGCGATCTTGGGCAGGGAATTGAGCACGACGATGTACGGCTCCAGGACGCGGCGCACGCTCTCGCTCCACCAGAGGAGGAGGGCGACGCCCGTTCCCGCGCAGACGGCGATGGCAAATCCCGCCAGCGTTTCCCAGAGGGTGGTCCCGATGTGATAGAACAGCGAACCGTCCGCGGCGAGTTCGGCGATCATCTTGCAGATGCGGGAGGGGGAGCTGATGATAAAGGGGTCGACGAGCTGCAACCCTGCCACAAGTTCCCATATGCCCAACAGTGCAATCAAAAGTCCCGCCCGCGCGATCTGCACGAGCACGCTCTTTTTGCGCAGACCTTTCAGGTACAGCGCGTGTTCGGCGGAAAAATCTGTCTGCTTCTTCATACGTTCAGCTCCTTCCACAGTGTTTCGAACCAGCGCGAAAATTCCGGCATTTCGCGCCGTTTTAAAGGTACCGTATCCCCGAAATTCAGTTCATGCACCGCCACAACGTGCGCGGGGCGCGCGCTCAGCACGAGGATGCGGTCGGCAATGGAAATGGCCTCGGAAATGTCGTGCGTCACCAGCATCGCCGTCTTTTTTTCGCTGCGGATGATGTTGTACACGTCGTCGCACACGTTCAGGCGCGTCTGGTAATCGAGGGCGGAAAAGGGTTCGTCGAGCAGCAGGATCTCCGGCTGTGCCGCCAGCGTGCGGATGAGCGCCGCGCGCTGTCGCATCCCGCCCGAAAGCTGGTCGGGCATACTCTTCAAAAATCCGCCCAGCCCGTATTTTTCCGCAAGGGAGAGCGCCCGCTTTCTGTTTTCGGGCGTGTTCATCTTTTTGATCTCCAGGGGCAGAAACAAGTTCTGCTCCACCGTGCGCCAGGGGAAAAGTTCGTCCTTTTGCAGCATATACCCGAAGCAGGGCATCCCGCGGTGTACCTTCTTGCCGCGCACGCAGACGCTCCCCGCGGAAGGGGACAGCAGTCCCGCCGCCAGCGAAAGCACCGTCGTCTTGCCGCAGCCGGAAGGGCCGATCACGGCGACAAACTCTCCCTCATAAATGCTGAAACTCATATTTTCGGCGGCGAGCGTCTCTTTTGTCCGCGTATGGTACATCATGCGCACGCCGTCAAAGGCAAGAATGGCTTCTTTCATTTGTATCCCTCATCGCGCTATGCGCTCAGTGCAGTTCTTTGTAAATTTTCTGCGAATAGCTCCTGTCCACGAGTTCGTCGATCTCCACCCTGCGTTCCAGCTCGCCCGCGTTGTCGATGATGTCCTGCAGGCGCGTGAAGGCGTCCTCGGTCATGGTCATGTCCTCCTGCCAGGCGTCGATCGATTTGTAGCTGTCCAGCGACGTTTTGATGGAAGATTCCTGCGTTCCGTCGAAATAGGGTGCCAGAAGTTTTGCCGCCGTTTCGCTGTCCGTGCCGTTGACGTAATCGATGCCGCGCATCACCGCGCGCAGAAATCCCTCGATGGTCTCTTCGTTTTCGGAAATGTATTTTTCCCGCGCGATGTAGCAGGTGTAGGGGACTTCGCCAGAAGCTTCGCCCACGGACGCCACTACATAGCCTTTGCCCGCCTTTTCGTATTCGCTGGCGGTCGGCTCGAACATGGTGCAGTAGTCGGAAGTGCCGCCCTCAAACGCCGCCGTCATGTTGTTGAAGTTGACGTCGTAGTTCATGGAAACGTTTTCTCCGTCAAACAGCCCGTTGTTGTTGAGGATGTATTCAAAGGTCATGGCAGGCACGCCGCCCTTTCTTCCCGCCAGTATGTCCTTGCCCTGCAGGCTGGTCGACCAGTCGAAGGTGTCTTTCTCGTCGATGCGGGAAACGAGGAAGGAGCCGTCTTTTTTCGTCAGCTGGCCGAACACCGTCGGCACGTTGTTGGAACCGCCGATCAGCACGTAAAGCGCCGCTTCGGGGCCGCAGAATCCTATGTCAACGCTTCCCGAAAGCACCGCCGCCATCACGTTGTCCGCGCCGCCGCCGTTGGTCAGCTCTATTTCAATTCCCTCTTCTTCAAAGTATCCCAGCGCATCCGCCGCGTACATGGGGGCGTAGAATACAGAGTGCGTCACTTCGCTCACGCGCACTTTTTTTGCACCGTCGCCGCTCTCGCAGGCGGAAAGGGGCAGCAGCGCAAACAGTGCGCAGAGCATTGCCGTCAGTATCTTTTTCATTGGAAACCTCGCTGAATAAAATTTCAATACTGTATCATATGCGACGCCGCAAAAAAATGTTTTGCCCCGCAAAAAATCCCCCGCCAAAGGAAGGGAAAAAGGCAAAACAGATTGACAATTTTTTGCCGATTGTGTATAATAATTTTCACATTGATAAAATGGGGAGAAAGCGCAAATCGGCGCTAAGAGAAAATGCAATTCGCCGCGGGTGAGGCGGCGGAGGAAGGTGCTTTATGGAAATGCAAAAGACGTACAATCCCAAGGATTTTGAGGACAGGCTGTATCAGGAATGGATGGACAAAAACTACTTCCGCGCGGAAGTGGATCCCTCCAAAATTCCCTTTACCATCGTCATCCCGCCCCCCAACATCACGGGACAGCTGCATCTCGGGCACGCTCTGGACAACACCATCATCGACGCACTCATCCGTTTCAAGAGAATGCAGGGGTATTCCGCCCTGTACCTGCCCGGCTGCGACCACGCTTCCATCGCTACGGAAGTGAAGATCGTGGAACAGATGAAAAAAGAGGGCCTTACCAAAAAAGACGTGGGCAGGGAAGGCTTTTTAAAGCGCGCCTGGGCGTGGAAGGAAAAGTACGGCGGCAGGATCGTCGAACAGATGAAAAAGATGGGCGTCTCCTGCGACTGGTCCCGCCTCGCGTTCACGATGGATGAAAACTGCTCCCGCGCGGTGCGCGAAGTGTTTGTCAACCTGTACGAAAAGGGGCTCATCTACCGCGGCGACCGCATCATCAACTGGTGCCCCGGCTGCAAGACCGCCCTTTCCGACGCGGAAGTGGAATACAGTGAGGACGCCTCTTTCTTCTGGCACCTCAAATACCCCGTCAAGGACAGCGACGAGTACATCATCGTGGCGACCACCCGTCCCGAAACCATGCTGGGCGATACCGCCGTGGCGGTCAACCCCAAGGACAAGCGCTATCAGCACATGGTCGGCAAGACGCTGGTCCTGCCCCTCGTCGGCAGGGAAATTCCCATCGTCGCGGACGATTACGTGGACATGGAGTTCGGTTCGGGCGCGGTGAAGATCACGCCTGCGCACGACCCCAACGACTTTGAAGTGGGCCTGCGCCACAATCTGCCCGTCATCCGCGTGATGAACGACGACGGCTCCATGAACGCGGAAGCGGGAAAATACGAGGGCCTGGACAGGTTCGTCGCCCGCGAAAAGATCGTGGAAGATCTCAAAGCCTGCGGCGCGCTGGTCAAGATCGAGCCGCACACGCACAACGTGGGGCATTGCTACCGCTGCAAGAGTACGGTGGAACCCATCGTTTCCAAGCAGTGGTTCGTCCGCATGGAACCGCTTGCAAAACCCGCCATCGACGCGGTCGCCCGCAACAAGATCAAGTTTACGCCCGACCGCTTCTCCAAAGTTTATTTCAACTGGATGGAAGGCATCAAGGATTGGTGCATTTCCCGTCAGCTGTGGTGGGGACACCGCATTCCCGTCTGGTATTGCCAGGACTGCGGCGAAACCATCGTTGTCAAGAAAGATCCCACCGAATGCCCGCACTGCCACGGCAAAAACCTCAAACAGGACGAGGACGTGCTGGATACCTGGTTCTCTTCGGCGCTGTGGCCCTTCTCCACGCTGGGCTATCCCGAAAAGACGGAGGATTTCGCCTATTTCTATCCCACGGACGTGCTGTCCTGCGGGTACGACATTATCTTTTTCTGGGTCGCCCGCATGATCTTTTCGGGCATCGAGCACACGGGCAAGGTGCCGTTCCGCGACGTTCTTCTGCACGGCATCGTGCGCGACGAACAGGGCAGAAAGATGTCCAAGTCCCTGGGCAACGGCATCGATCCGCTGGAAGTGGTGGACGAGTACGGCGCCGATTCCCTGCGCTTTTCGCTCGTCACGGGCGTGGCTCCCGGCAACGACAGCCGTTACAGCAAGGGCAAGGTGGAAGCCAGCCGCAACTTCATGAACAAGATCTGGAACGCCTCCCGTTTCGTTCTCATGAACGCGGAAGGGGCGGACATTCCCGATATTTCGCAGGTCAAACTTTCCCCTGCGGACAAATGGATCATCTCCCGCCTGGAAAGCTGCATCAAGGAAGTTACCCTCAACGTGGGCAAGTTCGAGCTGGGCATCGCCGCGGGCGCACTGTACGACTTTATGTGGAGCGATTTCTGCGACTGGTACATCGAGCTGTGCAAGAGCTCGCTGTACAGCGACGACGCGCAGAAAAAGGGAGCCACCCTCTCCGTGCTCTGCTTTGTTCTCGAAAACGCGCTCAAACTTTTGCACCCGTTTATTCCGTTCATCACGGAAGAGATCTATCAGAACATTCCCGGCACCAAGGGGAGCATCATGGTGTCCGAATTCCCCCGTTACAACTCCAAAATGGCGTATAAAAAGGAAGCCAAGGCGTTTGAAACGGTCATGGACGTCATCAAGGCGGTGCGCAACATCAAGACGTCTGTCAACTGCCCGCCCGCAAAGAAGGTAAAACTCTTCCTCGCGGCGCAGAACAACAAGCGCATTCTCTCCGTCAACGCCGCCGCCATTGCCAAACTTGCGGGCGCAAGCGAGATCGAATTTGTCGAAAACGGCGCGCAGGCAGGGGAAAAGACCGTGTCGCAGGTCATCGACGGCTGCACGGTCATCGTGCCGCTGGGTGAGCTGGTGGACATCGAAAAGGAAAAGGAACGCCTCTCCAAGGAGCTGGAACGCATCATCGGGGAAATTTCCCGCGCGGACGGAAAACTGCACAACCGAGGGTTTATGGAAAAGGCGCCCAAAGCCCTCGTGGAAGGGGAGCGCGCCAAACTGGAAAAGTTTATCGAAATGAAAGAAAAAGTGGAAAAACAGCTGAAAGATCTCGGCTGAAATTCCGAAGAATAAAGGGCAGCCCCCGCACTTTGGCGCGGGGGCTGCCTTTTTTGCTTTGCGCAGGGCAAAAAGAGAGGGAGTGTGTGATTGATATGCACTCCCTCTCTTTTAAAGTTCCCAGACAACGGGCAAACCGTTATCATAGTGCCAATAGTTTCCGCTTGACGCGGGCTTTTCCGCACTGTATTCGTAGTAAGGCGTCAGGCTGACGCCCAGGCCGTTCCAGTATCCGATCCGCTTGACAAGGGAAGGGTCTCCCGTGAAAAAGATCTTGCAGTCGGGGCCGCAGCTGAGCGCAAGGGAATCGATGGTCTTGACGGAGGAGGGGAGAACAATGTTCCCTGCCTTTTTACAGCCGGAAAAGGCGCTGTAACCGATGGTTTCCAACCCTTCCGCAAAGGTGATCTCCTCAACGGCGACCTGGTTTTTGAAAGCATATTCGCCGATACTCTTCAAAGACGCGGGGAAATGCAGCGCTTTTAAGACGGGGGTGTCCGAGGTCGGGATGCCAATGCAGAAAGCTTCGTCTCCGATGCTTTCCAGCGTGTCGGGGAAGGTAACGGAAGTGATGCCTTTCAGGTCTTTAAAGACGGCGCTCGCAATGTTTGTCGTTCCGTTTTTGATGGTCACGTCGCCGGAGAGGTCGGATTTGGCGCTGAGCAGGCATTTTCCGAGATACAGCAGTCCGTTTTCCCAGCCGGAGGAACTGTTGTAAAACCCTGTATTGCTCACGGCATTTTTCCCCGTGTCCCGTACGGCGCTTGCGTTTGTGAAGGTCGTGAGAGCTTTCAGACCGCTGAAAGCGTACGCGCCGATGTATTCCACCGTATTGCCGAGGTCGACGGAGGTTATTTGTTTTCCGCTGAATTCCAGGTTGGAAAAAGCATAACCGCTGATCGAACGCGTTCCCTCTTTCACGCGGAACTCACCCGAGACGACTTTTGTCTTGTCGATGCCCGCAAGATAAGTACCGACGTAATAAGCGCCGTTTACGTAGTTGCTTTCGTCGTTGGAGATGCCCGTGGAATTAAAGTTTGTATCGAAAGAGCGGATGATCCCGCCGCATTCCACTTGCGTCAGCAGGGGACAAGAGTTGAAAACCCCGCCATGGAGAAAGATCCCGTCGGGCAGCCGCACTTTGCGGAGCTTGCTGCTCTGATAAAAGGTAGAATTTTTAATTTCCTGAACGCCGTCCGAAATGTAGATCTCCAAAAGATTTTTTTTGAAGGAAAAATCGTTCCGGAAATGGCTGTCTATGGTCAGCACGGGAACGCCGTTGATCTCGGAAGGGATCTTTAAATAGATTTCCGCATCGTTTGTGGGAATGGCTCCGTCTACCGTATTGATGGCGGAGGAAAAGCTTACGCCGATATAATAGATCTTGAAGTAGATCTTTTTGTTTGCGTTTGCCGTGTAATCGGTAAAGGGGGTCGTCATTTCCCTGTCCGTGTAAACGTCGCCGTCAAATTCGTACAGCGATTCATCGTAAACAGGTACGGGTTTTTCAAACTGATCTCCCTTGTTCGCTACGATCGTCTTTTTGAGTACGCCGTTTTCGTACACTTCCAGCGCGTATCCGTCCGCTTTTTCCACGGTCACGGTGTACACGGCGGAATTGGTCGGCGTCGTCACTTTCAGGTAAAAGAGGTTGGCGCCCATTTCCAGCGTCACAACGTTTTCGGAAATGGGGCGGGTGCAGCTTTCGTCCTCATAGAGCGCCCATTGTGCGCCCTCGCTGACCTGTACGTTCAGCGTGTTGAAGTCGATGGAATCCACATTGGGCAGTACGGCGGAATCTTTGCTGACCTGCGTTCCCTGAATGCTGAATCCGTCCACGGAAACGAGGGAGGCGGAAAGGACTTTCTGCCAGCCCGCATACAGCGTCGTGTCCTCTGTCAGCGTATAGGGGAAAGTCACCGCGCTTCCCGTACAGTCGGGAGAGGTGTACCACCCCCGGAAAACGAATCCGCTCTTTTCGGTCACGGGTTTGCTCTCAATTTTTTCAAACCATCCGTCGGCAACGGGGGAGCCGCCGTTTTCCTCAAATGTCACGTTAAATTCCGTCTGCGTCCACTTGGCGTATACAGTCTGGTTGCCGCTTAAAATTTTGTCGGAATAGGTGTCTGCGGTCAGCTGATCCTGCCAGGTCCCTTTGTCGAAAAACCAGCCGTCAAAGCGGAAATGCTCTCTTTCCGCAGGGACGGGAAGGGTCAGGCTTTCGCCTCCGACCGTCTGCAGGGTATCTGTCAGCTGATCGTCGCTGTAAAAGCTGATGGTGTAAGAGGTCGGGCCGACAGGCTTGGGATCTGCCTTGCACGCGACGGCAAACACCGCAACGGCGCAGAGGAGAAGGAGCAATAAGCCGATCTTTTGTGTCTTTTTCATGGTATCTGATACCTTATAAAGAAATTTTTAAAAGTAAGTAAGGCGTGGTTGGCTTTTCATTGTACTGATACGGACAAAAAAGTCAACCCGGGAGAGGGGAAAAGCGTGAGATATTTTTATGAAATTTTCCGTACTGTATTTTTGAAAAACAGAAGAACGGCGCACCGAAACGATACGCCGTTCTCCTAAAACAAATGAGAAAAAATATGGGTAGTGAGTGTGATCTTTGTTAAGATGAAACACAAAATGCCTCTGTTTCAGATGCACATCTTGTTTCATGATTGTATTATATCTCAAAAGAGGAGCTAAGTCAAGTCCTTTTCGGGAAAATTTAAAAAAATCTTGTTAATCTACACAACTTGCAAAATTGTCTTTGCACAAAAAAGCAGGTGACGTATGCAGAAAATATGACAAAATTCAAATGTACATGACACTTTTCGACATAAAGGAAAACGATTTTGAGCAAGTTGTCAAAAGCGCAAAAAAGAGGGGAAAGAGGGGGCATTCGTGTTGTCATTTTTCCGCCTTTGTGGTATAGTATTTTTAAGAAAAGGAGAAAACAATGTTCAACATCGTTCTGGTAGAGCCGGAGATCCCGCAAAACACGGGCAACATCGTGCGCACCTGCGCAGCCACGGGCTGCCGCCTGCATCTTGTGCGCCCGCTGGGGTTTGAGGTCTCGGACAAGTACCTGAAGCGCGCCGGACTGGATTACTGGCATTTCGTGGAAATTTCCTATTACGACAGCTTTGACGAAGTTCTGGAAAAAAATCCGGACGCGCAGTTTTACTATTTTTCCACCAAGGGAGCCAAGACGTATAGCGACGTCGCCTATGCGGAAGGGGATTTCCTCGTGTTCGGAAAGGAGACGAAGGGCCTGCCCGAGGAGCTGTTGGCGGCGCACTATTCCCATTGTGTCCGCCTGCCCATGATCGGGGACATCCGCTCGCTGAATCTTTCCAATTCGGTGGCGGTGGCCGTGTACGAGGCGTGGCGGCAGAATTCCTTTGCGGAGGGGAACCTTGCGGGAAAGCTGCGCACCCTCTCGCCCAAGGAATAAACCAAAGAAAAATCCGCGCCGCGCACGTCGGATTTTGCTTTTTCCTTGACATTGCGCCAAAAAAAGTATATTATTATATACGGAAAAAATATCCATAAGGAGATAAAGCTATGAACAAGAAGTCTGTAACGGATGTCGACGTGAAAGGCAAAAGAGTTCTGGTGCGCTGTGATTTCAACGTCCCCATGAAGGACGGCAAGATCACCGACGAAAACAGAATTATGGGTGCTCTTCCCACCATCAAGTATCTGATGGAGCAGGGAGCAAAAGTCGTGCTTTGCTCGCACATGGGCAAACCTCACAACGTTTTTGACGAAAAGGTCAAACTGAATAAGAAAGAAAAGAAGGCTGTGGAAGCTCTCCCCGAATCGGAGCGCGCCGCTGCTACCGAAGAATATATCGAAAAGGCAAAGAAAAACGATCCCGTCAAGCTGACGCTCAAACCCGTCGCCGACAGGCTCAACCAGCTGCTCGGCAATAAGGTCACCTTTGCCAAGGACGTCATCGGCCCCGATGCGGAAGCCAAGGTCGCCGCGCTCAAACCCGGCGAATGCGTCCTGCTCGAAAACCTGCGCTTCTATGCGGGTGAAGAGGGCAGAGATCTCGAATTCTGCAAAAAGCTCGCTTCTTACTGCGACGTGTACGTCAACGACGCGTTCGGAACGGCGCACCGCTCCCACGCTTCCACGGCGGCCATCGTCGAATACGGCCTGGTCAAGACCGCTGTGTGCGGCTTCCTCATCCAGAAAGAGCTGGAAGTCATGGCGGACAGCCTCGATCATCCCGTGCACCCCTTCGTTGCCGTGCTCGGCGGCGCAAAAGTGGCGGACAAGCTCAACGTCATTTCCAACCTGCTCAACAAGTGCGATACCCTCGTCATCGGCGGCGGCATGGCTTACACCTTCGTCAAGGCGCAGGGCTATGAGATCGGCAAATCCCTCGTGGACGACGAGAAGATCGGCTATTGCAAGGAAATGATGGAAAAGGCAAAGGCAATGGGCAAAAAGCTCCTCCTGCCCGTCGACGCCGTCATCGCAAGCGACTTCCCCAACCCCATCGACGCTCCCATCGAAGTCAAGACGGTGGACATCGACAAGATCCCCGCGGACATGGAAGCTCTCGACATCGGCGAAGCGACCCAGAAACTGTTTGCGGACGCCATCAAGGGCGCCAAGACGGTCGTCTGGAACGGACCTATGGGCGTGTTTGAAAACCCCATCCTCGCCAAAGGCACCATCGCGGTGGCGCAGGCCATGGCAGACGCGAAGGGCGCTACCACCATCATCGGCGGCGGCGACAGCGCGGCGGCTGTGCAGCAGCTCGGATTTGCGGACAAGATGACGCATATCTCCACGGGCGGCGGCGCTTCCCTCGAACTGATGGAAGGCAAGGTCCTCCCCGGCATTGCCTGCCTCAACGACAAAGACTAAAAAATACAGGCAGAGCGGAACTCCGCTCTGCCTTTCAAAAGTAAAAGAGGTCTATTATGAGAAAACCTATCATTGCAGGTAACTGGAAAATGAACAATACGGCGGCACAGGGCGTCGCTCTCGTCAACGAGCTCAAACCCCTGGTCGCGGACGCGGAATGCGACGTGGTCGTCTGCGTTCCCTTCACGGATATCCCCGCAGTGTCCGAGGCGCTGAAAGGCTCCAACATCGCGCTGGGCGCTCAGAACGTGCATTTCGCCGAAAAAGGCGCTTACACGGGCGAGATCTCCGCGGCAATGCTCAAAGAATACGGCGTAAAGTACGTCATCATCGGCCACAGCGAACGCCGTCAGTATTTCGGCGAGACGAACGAAACGGTCAACAAGCGTATGCACGCGGCTCTCGCGGCAGGGCTTATCCCCATCGTCTGCGTGGGTGAAAGCCTGGAAGAGCGCGAGACGGGCAAGACCGAGCAGGTCCTCTCCGTGCAGATCGAAGAGGGGCTGAAAGGTCTGGAAGACGTTTCCGCCATCGTCATCGCGTACGAACCCGTCTGGGCGATCGGCACGGGCAAAACCGCCACGGCGGAACAGGCCAACGAGACCATCGGCTTCATCCGCAAAAAGTGCGCAGAAGTTTTCTGCCCCAAGTGCGCGGAAAAAGTCCGCATCCAGTACGGTGGCAGCATGAACGCGAAAAACTGCAAGGAACTGATGGCTATGCCCGAGATCGACGGCGGCCTGATCGGCGGCGCGTCCCTCAAGGCGCAGGATTTTTCGCAGATCGTTCATTACAATAAATAAGGGATCGGTCAAAGCGCACGTTTGCTGCCTCCGAAGGAAAAATCTTTCGGGGCGCTCCGCAAAGGTGCGCTTTTTTTTATGAGGAGAGGTGGGGGGGGGGGGGGGGGGGGGGGGGGGGGGGGGGGGGGGGGGGGGGGGGGG
>ERZ1090867.860-NODE-862-length-11555-cov-17.110522_pt1 | contig 11555 bp, 10 predicted proteins | sample MGYA00478476_ERZ1090867 | MGnify/ENA primary metagenome ERZ1090867 (study PRJEB33644, sample SAMEA5815742) | chicken gut metagenome | biome: Chicken; feature: Gastrointestinal Tract; material: Caecum | place: Ireland | collected 2019-01-01 | study: A study of the... | reverse complement strand
AGCTGCCGCCACCCAGGATAAAGAATGGAAGAAGCGTACCTGTAAGATAGGCTTTAGCTGGAAGGACCGTCCGGCAGGCACACATAGGAATGCCATTATGAACAAAAAACGTCACATCACCTTTTTGCAGCCGTCCTGCCAGTTTCCATCCAAAACCATGGAGGGCTTCGTGTAACGGTACACTGACTATAATAACAGCCAGCAGGATCAGGCCAGTGTGATCCAACAGAACCGCCCGGTCAAACAGGAACATCCGATACATTCCTCCAGCCAGAAGTATGAATGGAAGGGCAAATAAAGTACCCCACAGGTAGGTCTGGAATGTAGTAAGGGTATGCCGCTTCGCCTGCCAGCCTTGGGCAGTGAGAAATTCCAGACTCACGCAATTTCCTCCCTCCGCACGGGCAGAGCCTTCAGAGCTTCCAGGGTAGCGTCCAGATTGGAGCGGTGCCAGTTGGCGACTTTCAGCGCACCGGAACCCGTGATACCGGAACCGAGCCCGCTCATACCTACAGACAGCGTACCGGAGTGGGGCCACTCGCTCAGTTCCTTCTGCTGGGCGGACAGGGCGATCATTCCCTCATCTGTGTCCAACTCGATACGCCAGTTGAGCATATCTTCTTTTATCTCTACTTTGCGGATCGTGTGGTAGGGGATCTCCAGTGCCACATCTTTTTTCAGCATGAGGGACATCCGTCCGAAGGGAAGCAATACCAAAGAGTCCTGGCACATTTGCAGGGCAAAAAACTCATTAGAAAAGAATTTGGCGATCCGCTCACTCATATTGGCGGGAGCGTAAGTAACGATAATCGCACGGTCAGGGATGGGGGTGAACCCGGCTTCCTTTACAAACTCGGTAACATATTTTTCAGCAGGCATAGTAGATATCTCCTTTCAATTTTTAAAATGTTTTTTGTTTGCTTTCGATGGTCTGAGTATAGCAGACAACCAGAAGCTACGACCGTTTCTTTCGCCAATGGTCCGATACGTTTCGCCAAGTGCAAAACTCCGGGTCTTGCCTTGCGGCAAAGCCCGGAGCTTAGTTAATCTGACCGACGATATTCACTTTTTGCCTTGCGGGAGAGCAGGCAGCTATCCCCATTGTCCATTTCCACTGTCTGTTCCTTTAAGTTTACTGCCCGGATACGGGAGCGGTTGACCAGGAAACTCCGATGGCACCGCCAGAACCCATCTCCTAATTGTTTGGCCAGGTGCTCCAGACTGCTGTTGAACTCCAGTAATTCATCGTCCAGATGCATCTGCAGCGTATGCCGTATCCCCACCGCCTCCAGATAGAGAATACTGTCCGTTGGAATGTGCCGTACGGTATCCAGAATCTTTACCGTACAATAGCTGCCCTGCCCGGGGCGCTGGGCCTCCATCCGTTCCCGGATACTCTCAAGACACTTCTGTACCCGGCCTGTCATAGCGGTACGGTCACCTTTTACAATGTAATCCAGAGCCTCCAGCCGCAAACGGAAAGTCTCAAAGGCAAGATCATTGTGGGCGGTAATGAACACAATGAATCCTCTGGGATCGTACTGCCGCAGCTTTTGTGCCAGCTCCAATCCGCTCATTCTACCGGGAAAGTCAATGTCCAGAAAATAAATAGCCGGAACGGAATCCTGCTTTTGCATCTCCAACAGCTTTTCCGGGTCATCCATCGTCTGCACCGGCCCCATGTCGCTGTCCAGGATCAAAATCTGATTACTGACAATCTGCTCCAGGTTCTTGCGGATGGGCAGCTCATCGTCGCAGATATAAACTGGGATCATGTAAATCACCTCCTGAATGATCAGATAGCTGGAATATGCAGCTCTTGAATAAACATCCCATCCTTCAGATAGGTACGGGTAGCGCATCCCCGACAACGGGCTACAATGCGCCGATAACTGGTCAGTCCTGTTCCATGTCCAGAACCTTTAGTGGTATACCCCTTCTTCGCCAGGGCAGAAAGATCCGGCGCTTTTTCATAATTATTTGCCACTGCAAGATACAGTTCCTTCTCCTCCTGGAGCAGAACCACCCGTACCTGGCCTTCTTCCTTTGGAACAGCCTCTATTGCATTGTCAAGCAGGATCCCCAAGGCTCGAAGCAGGTCGTCGGTATCCATCCCCAGCCGACTGTCTATTGGTTTCATAGCCTCCAGTACACCCTTAATCCGCATCTGCCGCATCTTTGCCAGTTTAGTAGCCAGAAGACTCCTCAAGGGATAAAGCTGAATGTTGTTGAGTCCATCCATCTGCGCAATCTCACTGCCCAGCTTCTCGTCGAAATAGCTGCTGGTTCGCTTCATAAAATCCTGGATACCCGCCAGATCTCCCTCTTGCGCCTGGAGTGTCAACCCGGAAAACAGGTTAGTAAAATCATGGCGGAAAGCCCGGATCTCCTGCTGAAGTTCTTCCAGCAACGCCATATGAGCCTGCTGCTGCAAGATTGTTTCCTCCTGTGCTTTGATACGATCCTGTCCGGCAGCATACATGGCAACGAACTGAAGCAGGAACACTCCCACTATAATCAATGCAAAGAAAAAAGTTGCATAACTGGCATCCGGGGTCAGGTCCGGGAACAAAATCTGCTGCAAAGGCATTATGAGCATAAGCGCAAGACAGACTACCAGTGTCAGGATCCCCCTGACCCGGCTGCGGAACATGGCAGCAAAATACCGGTAGAACTCGGACCGTTTCAAAATAGCTGCCACAAGAAGGGCGATTCCAACAGTCAGCGTATATGGCACAACCAGACGCACGAAAACCAAAAAATGCTGCCGGTCAAACAGCGGCGAGTATTCCTCCACTACATACAGCATGGTATTATTGGCAGTGTTTACGACAAAGGTACACAGAATGGCAGCCGTAAAGGTATACAACAGCGGAATACGATGAACTCTGGTCATTAACTTACCCAAAATTAAAGCTGTAAGTACATAGCAGACGGCATCAAAAACCGCACTTGGAATATCTTCCTGTCCGAGCCCCAGGTTGTAAACGCCATATAGAAGCAGCGCCATCCATTGGAGTACCTCTGCGCAGACGAAGAAAATGCCCAGCGACTTCCAGTGGATCCTGCGCCCCAGAATACCGGCTGTCAGGATATACAGTGCCAGCGCCATCATAGCGTAGGTAAAAGCAACAGTGCCAAGACGAAATGCTAAGCTCATGGTATTAAACCTCTCTTTACACAAAATGAGTATATACGCTGTTCTGCTCTCCCTATTGCTCCAAAATAATTATTCTTGTAATAAAAGCAGTCTTCCGGGAAGGCGAACCAAACAGTCAATCTAAGTAAGTATATCAAATCTTTCATTCAATGAAAAGAGAAACTATAGCATAATGGCAAAACACCTGGAGCGTTTAGCAATTCGGCAATTTTTTCTATTTTTACCGTTTTTATAATCACTTCAAATGAATCCCAGGGGCTCATTCCCCTGGGACATCTACAAACTTGTATCCGACTCCCCACACGGTCTGGATATATTCTTTTTTTGTAACCTTCCGCAGCTTCTGGCGGATATTCCTGATGATACAAAACACCGCGCTGCTCACATCCACCGGCTCTTCTTTCCAGACTGCCTGATAGATCTGTTCTTTCGTGTAGACTCTCCCTGGCTGACTGGCGAGATAAACAAACGTCTGAAATTCATACGTTTCCGTAAGAGGAATTGCCTTCCCCTGATAAGAAATCTGATGCTGAACAGGATCAATGCAGAGACCGGAATAGTTAAGCACTTCGTTCAGCTTTTGCATAAGGTGTTCAGCTTCAAATTTTGCCAGAAGCCGTTCTGTTACTTTTTCAGGATTCTCCGTAATCCGGAGTATTATTTCAATTTGTTTCATTGCTCACCTTTTTTCAATTATTTATAAGGATCATCGAAAGGCAATTTTAGAGTTAAGTATGACAATATAGCTTGTACCGAAAATTTTCTATAAAAGCTTTCGCTCTAAACGAGTCCCCAGTCTGCTTAATACTTCATTTGTAATCGTTCCTGTTTGTTCCGCAAGATCATACACTTTTATTTCATTATCTCCTGACCTTCCAATGATAACAGCTATATCTCCCTGTTTTACATCTGATATATTAGTTATATCAACGAGCGTTTGATCCATACAGATATTACCGATGATTGGCGCAAATTTACCATTGATTAACACCTTACCCACTCCACAAGAAAGACTTCTAGGAATACCGTCTGCATATCCGATAGAAAGTACAGCAATTCTTTTATTCTCATTTGCAATAAAACGCAATCCGTATCCAGCACCTTCCCCTTTAAACAGTTCTTTTACTATGCTTATCCTTGCTTTTATAGACAACACTGGATAAAGATGTATTGGACAACGCACTTCATCCTGCCTATTACTGAGTACTCCATAAAGTGCTATTCCAATTCTTGCGTAATCACCAGATAATTCAGGATAATTTAGAAGCCCGTAACTAGCCAATAAATGAGTCTTATGGTACTCAAGCCCTCGTTCATCCAGCACTTTAAGCACTTGAGAAAAAGAGGCAGCTTGTTTTTGCGTAAAATTCTTGTCGGCAGTAGATGATCCATCAGAAACACATAAATGTGTATAGATCCCCTCAATCACAAGGTTTTTCAAATTAAATATATTACAGATTTTATCTATCTGTTCTGGACGTTCCCCTAAACGGGACATACCCGTATCTATTTTCAGATGCACACTTATTTTCTCTCCGTACGAATTGAGTTGCATAGCATAAGAGTAATCTATGACGGTTTGAATTAAACGATATTTTATGAGTAATGAAAAATGTCTCGGATGCGTATAACCTAAAATAAGAATTTCACCGGTTATGCCATTTTTACGAAGCTCAATACCCTCCATGATTGAAGCTACACAGAAGGATTTTATTCCTCTGTCTGCCAATGCTTTTGAAATTATCACAGCACCATGCCCATAGGCATTCGCTTTGACTGCCGGCATTAATTTACATCCGGCAGGAAGAAGTCGACTCAACTCATCTATATTTTTATAAAGATTTGTTTTACTAAGTTCAATCCATGCACGTTCAGTATAACATTTTTCCTTATACTGCTTACGGAGTAACCTTTCCAGTATCAGCGACGCGATAATTGAAAAGAAACAAACAGCTATGTAATGGATAAGACTATTTTCAACAAAAAGCTTTTGGAGATGCGTTATTTTTGCAATTCCACGAACCACAATAATCATAATGGGATGGAGCAAGTATATCCATGTGGAAATCTTCCGCAACTGTATAGATGGAGTCTTGTCCCATATAAGTATCAATCGGAATAGAAAATACATACAAGGAACAAGAAGAAGATACATACTATCATGGCGTTGCACTCCCAGATGATGAAGTGCAATCCCCTCTAAGGTCATAAGCAGCACTGAGCCAAAAAATCCGATAAGAAGAAGTATTGTTTTTGATTTTCGCCCACGATTATTCAGCCAGGCACCCATCACAAGAAAAATAGGTGCATAAAACACACCATTTCTTGTATAAGAGGTGAAGTAAAATATCAGATCGTAAATTCTACTGATCGATGTACTGCCAATAAATCCGTAATAACTGTCTCCAAATAAGCCTATCAAATATAGCATCAAACAAATACCTGCCAGAATCTTAAAGGGGCACCTATAACCTATTGAATAGACTATAAGTACAGCAAGTATCGAAGCAGGAAGATACCATAAATGATAAAATGTGCCGTCGAAGAACAAAATTCGCAAGAAGTCTCTAATACTCGTCACCTCAAACTGTCCGGCATAAAAATTGATCGGCAGGTATATAATGATCGCAATACCGTATAGTAGAACTGTCTTTTTCAAGAAATGCTGAAGGGGGCGCCTATCCATAGACTTTTCAAAAAGATATTGCGGTAGAAGAAAATAGCCGGTTACCATTAGGAAAAACGGAACGGCAATCCTTGCCAAAACTCGTGTAAGAATAAAGTCCGCATCTACGCTAAATGACGATAACGGAGAGGTATGTATAGCCACAACCACTAAGGCTGCTATAAATTTGAAAAAGTCAATCCCTCCGAGGTTTCTTTGCTTCATACCTGCCTCCACTCTGTAATGATATAACCGTCAACATTGTTTCCAGAAATGGAATATGAAATATCCTCCGCAATCTGGAATTGAGTATCATTTCCATTTGCAGCAATATAAGATATTGCTATATCGCTGTTTTCTGTTCGCCAAAAATACGGAGCATCCCCATATCGAAACTGTTTGAGAAAATTGATATATTCCTCAAGGCAAAAATCTTTTTCCATCATAATTGCAGCATGAGGGTATCCAACATAGCGAAAGTGCCACGGTTCATGTGCAATCCCAGTTATATTTTCTTTTCCTTTCGGATAGCGTTCGATAAAGCCATAACGAATAGAATGCTGACGAAAAATCTTACACATTCCCGTATAGGGAAAGTCGGGGCGAATAAAATCAATGTCTTCTTTTCTTATACCGAGATCAACCGCAAGGCCAGTTTGGTGTTCACTATGGCCTGGCAAGGCAACAAATTGCTGTGTAAAAGCATCTCCATTATCTGTCAAGGATTGCGTGTAAATTTCTTTCTGCTCTTGTAAAGAACGCCAGCCGCTAACAGCACAAATCTGTTGCCAACCGTTTATTTCTTCCATCATATGTGACAAAAATTCAACGCTGTGCTGCTCCAATAAGACATTCTTATCATAGGTATTGACCGGCTTTAAATCTGTTCTTGTCAGGCCCTCATGGTATGGATATTTTTCATTTACTAAAATAAGATAACCTTTGTATATATTTTCGTACGGCAAGTTAATTGTTTTCATCATATCACCGCCTGTTCGATGATCGCAGAAATAATCTGCTCGAAAGAGTAGCCCGCAGCTTTCATCATATTGGGATAACGACTATGAGTCGTAAATCCTGGAATGGTATTTACTTCATTAAATATAATCTGGCCGGAGTCAGATAAAAACATATCCACGCGGGCAAATCCGCAGCAACCAAGCGTCCGGTAGATCATCTTAGCTGTTTGTTTGATTTGCTCCGCTATATCATTTCCAATTCTTGCCGGAACATGAATGGAAGATGTTTTCAACGTATACTTCTCCGTAAAGTCAAAAAAGCCATCCGCTAATTCTATTTCATCCACCTCGCCTACGGTCAATATATCATTGCCTAAAACAGCGCAGCCAACCTCAAAGCCGGAAATACATTCTTCTATGATTACGCGATTATCGTATTCAAAAGCCAGTTCCAACGCAGCAAAGAGCTCTTCTCGTTCAGAAACTTTTGTAATCCCATAGGATGATCCCGCCTTTATTGGCTTTACAAAAACAGGATAACCAAGCTTATCCGTCTTGTGCAAAATGATCTCTTCGGCCACTGTTTTATCAATGGTGAAAGAAGCCGGTACCAAAATCCCCTCAGACTGGACAAGTTTATGTGCCCGGTCTTTATCCATGCAAAGAGCCGAAGAAAGGATCCCACATCCAACAAGGGGGATACCTGCCAATTCAAACACTCCTTGAACCGTGCCGTCTTCTCCATTACAGCCATGCAGCACCGGAAAGGCAGCATCAATAACAACTTCTTTTACACTGCCATTTTTCATTACGAGAAGATTGTGTGCAGAACGGTTTTGTGATACAGCAACCGGTGTACAATCAGTAGCATTACACCATGTATCAGCGGAAATTTTTTCTATATCCCCATTATATAGAAACCAGTCCCCAGCCTTAGATATACCGATCAACACGGGTGTGTATTTAGTAGTGTTCATGTGGCTGATAACCGCATAAGCAGATTGAAGCGAAACGCTATATTCCGGCGAACATCCACCAAATATCACAGCAATTTTCTTCCGTAACTCCGGACAGCTCCGCATGAGTTTTTCATCTTTCTTTTCTTCCAGTTGTGTTGCTGATTGATCGCTATTAGCCATTTCTTCTATGATGTTTTTCTGTGTTTTTTCAAAAGTATTCATGTTTCTATCCTCCATTATAATAACTCTATAAATTTTTTTCTCCAATTTGGTTATAAACATTGATTGCATCCAAAATATGGAACTGCTCCGTTTGATGTGTTCCATTCGCTTTAGCAGTTACAAGGATATATTCTTTTCCATGAATCTGCGCCAAGCTTGCAAGACACAGACCTGCTTCTTCTGTATATCCTGTCTTTCCACCTATGATCTCTCCCCCCACTACCTCCGTGCTATCCATATACTTAAACATCGTACTATAGAAAGTAAATCCATCAGGATGCTGTTCCGATGAATGAGTGCTGTATCTGCTACTTGTAAAAGCAGCCCGAAAATCTTCATTCTTCACGGCATATTGCAAAAGAATCCCCAGGTCTTCTACCGTTGAATAGTGTTCCGGATTGTGTAATCCCGTTGAATTTGTAAAATGTGTGTTTTTCATTCCTAATTCTTTAGCTTTCTCATTCATTAATGATACAAACTGTTGCTCTGATCCTGAAATTCGTTCAGCAAAAGCAATGCAGCATTCAGCCCCAGAGGGGAGCATAATCCCATAAAGCAAATCTTTCAAAACAACATTTTCCTCTGGCTGAAATCCGGCCATAGATGCATTTTCAGCATATAAGGGTGGAAAAATATCATAAGGTAATGTAATGTTTTGTTCCAGATCCGGTGTGTTTTCAATCGCTAAAATTGCAGTCATAATCTTGGTTAGTGACGCAGGATAAATTTTATCGCCGCTGTTGTATTCGCTTATCACCTCTCCAGAACTTGCATCAATCAAAATTGCATAGGGACTATATAAGTTTTCCAAGTCAATGAAATCAGACTGTGATGTTGAATTGGAGCCTGATAGATTTTGTCCGTTTGTTTGGCCTGCCATTGAATTTCCATAAAATTGAGGAACAATAGCTATATTACCAATAAGCAAGACCGCTGCAATAAACACCATAACAATTAAGCAGCACACACCAATCCGGTAGTTTTTCCTGTGGTGTCTTTTTCTCATTCGAGAGCGCTGGTTTCTATGCTGTGTACTTTCCAACATCAATACATCCTCCTTTCCCGAAACTAAAAAATAGCTTCTAGTCAGTGTCTATTTTACTGATTAGAAGCTATTTAAACTTTAATATTCCGTTGTTCAATTCCTAAGAAAAAACTAAGGTAAGATTGATGTTTTCCTAAGCGTCTTTGGGTAACGTAACACAAAATGTCGTTAATTCATCATGGCTATCGGCAGTTATCGTTCCATTATGCAAGGCAACAATTTCCTTTGCAATTGCAAGGCCCAGACCCGCCCCTCCTGTATTGCTAGTACGTGCTTCATCTAAGCGGAAAAACTTTTCAAAAATCACTTGTAGTTTATGGGGCGGTATTGTTTTTCCTTGATTTTGAAAGTATATTTGGATATGCTGATCATCTTTTTCTGCCCATATACGTATTACCGTATTAGGATAACTATATGCTATTGCATTTTTTAGAATATTATTAAATACTCGTGCTAGCTGCGCTGCGTCACCGTAAATCGCTAATTCTTCATCTATATCCAATTCCGTTCTATTACTGTGAGCTTGTAATAGAGGATAAAATTCATCTGTCATCTGAATCATCATATAACAAAGATTTATGGTTTCCTTTTCGAGTTCAATGTACTGAAGATTATATCTGGTAATCTCAAAAAATTCGTTGATGAGCGCTTCTAAACGCTTCGCCTTATCCAACGTAATATTTACATATTTTTCACGCTGCTGTGCGGGCATATCTACAGCTTCACTTAACAGGCTCAAATAACCTATTACAGAAGTTAAAGGCGTTTTCAAATCATGCGCAAGATATGCGATCAGATCATTTTTTCTGTTGGCTTCATCTTTTAATATTTGCTCATGCTGCCTCATAGTAGATTTGATTTCAACCATCTGTGTAGATATTTCGGCATATTCTTTTGGAAACAGATCAGCAGCATCTTTTTCGCTTTGCATAAACTCGTGTATTATTTTACTTATTTGAGTAACAGCTTTTTTGACCTCGGCTTTTGCACGAAAATGTGAAACGGCTAAAATAACAACCAGCCAGAATATTAAGCTCACAGTTAAAATCCAGAAAAGTAAAACTTTTAGTTTTGAATAGGCCGGCTGCCGGACTAATCCAAAGGTGTTCGCCTCTGGAATATACTGTTCCTGCGTTATCATATAATTACTTTCAAACCAATCTACAAAAGAACCATTCAAAATATAATCTACAAAATAGTAAAGTCCGATACATAACAGGATTCCCACAAAACAGATGGAAAGAACAATTATAGGCTTTGAAATCTTATTTTTCAATTTTGTATCCACACCCCCACACAGTCTTTATATATTTTGGGTTTTCAAAAGAGTCCCCCATCTTTTCACGAAGATGGCGGATATGAACCGTAATTGTATTATTACTTTTACTGTAATATTCATTGCCCCATATTTGATGAAATAGTTCCTCGGAGCTTACGACTTCCCCCTTCTTTTGGCATAGAATACGCAAGATGGAAAATTCCGTAGGTGTAAGGGATAGGGGCTTTTCATTCAAAAAGCATTCGTGCGTCTTAATATTTAGGACAAGCCCTGAATGAGTGAGTACATCCGTCTCTGTATCTCCACCTGCGTTATAACGCTTGTATCGTCTTAATTGAGCTTTCACACGAGCTACCATTTCCAGCGGTAAAAATGGTTTTGTGATATAATCGTCTGCTCCGAGTGATAGACCATTGATTTTATCAATCTCTTCGCCTTTAGCAGTAAGCATAATCACTGGATATTGATACTTTTCACGAATTTTTTGGCAGAGTTGGAAACCACTCATATCTGGAAGCATTACATCCAAAATTGCCAAATCCAATTGTTCTGATTGAATACAGTCCCAGGCATCAGTTGCATTAAAAAACTTGAACACCTGAAATCCCTCATTTGTCAAGTAAAGGGAAACTAAATCAGCTATTTCCTGTTCGTCGTCAACAATCAATATTTTATCTTGCATAGTTACTCCTTTATACTCCTAATTGTCTTCTTGCATTCGTCCACGAGTTCTCTGTATCTTTAAGTATTATTCGGATTTTAGACATCTTACAACCAAAAGTACAATAGCAACTCTTAAAATAAAGAGGCCTTTTTTCACCTGTTTCTTTCAATGTCATAAATCATTACTCATACCTCTGATAGTGTCTTTCATTATATTTCATTTACCATAAGAACACAAGATGCGAACTATGATGCACTGAAATGTATCTATGATATCTGACGTCTTTTTGAAACACATATATCACTTAGCACGGAAATCTAAATTTGGTTTAGAGTTCTACATTAGAAAAATCCCAGGAGCTCACTCCCCTGGGACATCCACAAACTTGTATCCGACTCCCCACACAGTCTGGATATATTCTTTCGTTGTAACCTTCCGCAGCTTCTGGCGGATATTCCTGATGATACAGAACACCGCACTGCTTACATCCACCGGCTCCTCCTTCCAGACTGCCTGGTAGATCTGCTCTTTCGTGTAGACTCTACCCGGCTGACTGGCAAGGTACGCCAGGGTGTGAAATTCGTAATTCTCTGTCAGAGAAA
>ERZ1090867.859-NODE-861-length-11559-cov-16.584232_pt1 | contig 11559 bp, 9 predicted proteins | sample MGYA00478476_ERZ1090867 | MGnify/ENA primary metagenome ERZ1090867 (study PRJEB33644, sample SAMEA5815742) | chicken gut metagenome | biome: Chicken; feature: Gastrointestinal Tract; material: Caecum | place: Ireland | collected 2019-01-01 | study: A study of the... | reverse complement strand
GGGGGGGAGCCGTCGGAGCGGGCGGATGCCGGCGCGGTTTGCTGCTCTTGCTGTTTTTGCTGTTCTTGCGCGGCTGTGCGGTATGCGGTTGTGTCGCGTGTAGGGCTTTGCAGTGTGCGGTTACGCGGTTGTGCGGTTGTGCGGGCCTCAGTCTCCGGCAGGGGCGGCGGCCGTTTCGGGGGGCTTGCGGGTTGTCTGCCCTCAGTCCGGTGCCGCACTTGCATCTCCGCTTTTCCCCGAACGGCCGCCCGCTGGAGCTTGCCGGACGGTGCGGTCTGCAATTTTTCACCTGCGGGTCCGGTTTCAGGTGTTTTTTGCCGTCCGAGGTGAGAAGAGGGCTGTCTGACAAATTTTTCGACCCTCTGAAAATTGCGTATTGGGAAAAGTTCTCGAATAGCAGTATGAATCGAAAAGGGCTGTCTAAGATTTGTTAGACAGCCCCCTTTCGATGCTTGGCCGGGGCGTGCCGCGGGTGGGGCGGGTTGCGACCTGCATAAACCGGACCGAACGTTGCGGCGCGGCCCCGGCAGGCGGTCGTCGGGTGTTAGGCCGTGCGATATGAGGACGGGGCGGAGGCGGGCGGAAGGGCGGAATTGCGGGCACGACTGAAATTATGCCCGTCTGCTGTGGATGATGATGTATTTATTCGTAAATTTGCGAAGTGCGGATCGCCGGAAAGGAGGCGGTGGGACCGTGCCGCACCCGCTCCGGGATTAGGGAGCTGGTGCGGGGAACATTCGCGGAGCCGGGGAAGAGAAGATCAGGCGGTGTGCGGTGGTGCGGCGGAGTATTGCGGCAGGGGGTTGGGAGTTTGGAGGTCTGTTGGAACAGGGGTCTCAGACCCGATGGCGGGGCATGTGTAAGCTGGGGCCGTGAGGCTGCGAATTCGCGGGCGCGATGGTTGCGCGTCCGTGAGGCCGGGAGTTTGGAGGTCTGCTGGTGCAGGGGTCTCGGACCCGATGGCGGGGCATGTGTAAGCCGGGGCCGTGAGGCTGCAAATTCGCGGGCGCGATGGTTGCGCGTCCGTGAGGCCGGGAGTTTGGAGGTCTGTTGGAACAGGGGTCTCGGACCCGATGGCGGGGCATGTGTAAGCCGGGGCCGTGAGGCTGCAAATTCGCGGGCGCGATGGTTGTGCGTCCGTGAGGCCGGGAGTGAGGGACCGATAGTCGCAGAACCGGAACGACTGAAGACAGGCGCGATAAAAGATAAAAGGAGAACGAACTCATTACGAAAATATGGACAAGAAAATCACATTCGCAGGCAATCCCGTAACGTTGGCCGGTACGCCTGTCAAGGTAGGGGACAAAGCTCCCGTATTCACGGTTGCGGATGCAACGCTGCAACCCGTTTCGTCGGACAGATTCGACGGCAAGGTGCGCATCATCAGTGTCTTCCCGTCGATCGACACGCCGGTTTGCTCGCTGCAGACCAAGCGTTTCAACCGCGAGGCCGCGGCTTTGGGCGAGGATGTGGCGGTGATCTCGATCTCGGCCGATCTGCCTTTCGCCCAGAAGCGTTTCTGCGCCGTCGAGGGCATCGACCGGATGTTCGTCTATTCCGATTACAACGGCCATGACTTCGGTCGCAAGTACGGGTTCCTGATTCGGGAGCTGGCGCTGCTGACGCGCGGTGTGGTGGTGGTCGACCGCGAGGGTACGGTCCGCTATGCGGAATACGTGTCCGAAATCACCGAGGAACCCGACTATGCGAAGGCACTCGATGCGGCGCGGGCGCTGTTGTAGGGAGCCGGACCGGACGCTCGGAGCGGCGGACGCGGGCGTTGCGTCCGGAGACGGTTGCGGTCTGCGGCGGATTGTCGGGAGCGGCCGGAGCGTTGTCGGTCTGCGGACCGGCTCCGTTCGCAGGATGCGGCGTCGCGCGGATCGAGGGTGCGAAGGGGAATTCCCGAACCGTCCGGCTGCCGAATAGGAGACGCCCTGCGGCTGTCGGGCCGGTCGACGGAGGCCCGGCCCGGACGGCAGCATCGCCGTCCGCTGCCGCCGCTTAGGGCTGTAATGATGAACGGGAGGCTGTCCTTTATGTATTGCTGGACAGCCTCCCGTCGTTTCGCACGCTCGTTTCCGGAATGAGCTTCCGCAGCCTTCGGTTCCGCATCGGATTCCGGGTGGGATTCGGTACGGCGGAGCGCCGGAATCGCAGAGGCGTTTTTGGGAGGCGCCGGGGATGAACCCGGTGTCGGCGGTGCCGGTTGTCCGAAGGGCTTACCGGAGCTGTGCGGCCGAGGCGGTCCGGTCAGGTCAGGTCAGGTCCGAAAGGCAACCGCAGTCTGCCGCAAAGGGCCGGCGGATGCCGAAGTCGCGGATACGCTATCCGGGGCCGGAGGGGAGGTTTCCGCACTACACGGCGGTGTCGGTTGGCCGAAGGGCTTACCGGAGCGGTGCGGCCGAGGCGGTACGGTCCTGTCCGGTCCGAAGGGCAACCGCAGTCTGCCGCAAAAGGCCGGCGGATGCCGAAGTTGCGGATACGCTATCCGGGGCCGGAGGGGAGGTTTCCGCACTACACGGCCGTGTCGGGGAAGACGGCGGGGAAGCGCCTTTCGAGGCGCCGGATCTGCCCGCCCCGAAAGGCCTGTCCGCCTCGAAATGCCTGCTGCTTCGAAAAGCCTGCAGGCGCGGAAATCCGCGCAGAAACGGAGATCCGCGCCGGCGCGCCGGTCCGGTCAGAGGGCGGGACCGTCTTTTCCGTAATTCGTTACCAGCGGTTTGCCCTTACGGGTGGCGTAGGTATAATCCGCGACGGTGAACGTGAAGAGGTAGATGCCGTTGAGCAATTCGTAGTTGGTCCTGTACTGGGGGTTGCGCGCATAGCGCAGATCGTCGAAGTCGATCGCATAGCGGTTGTCGTAGCGGATTTCATGAATGTCGAAAATGTTGCGGGGGTCGGTGTCGAAAAAACTTTTCGCACCCGGCGCTATCTCCTCCGATTCGTCGATCCAGTGGGTTTCGCCCGGCTGTATGGTCAGGTAGTCGGGCAGCTCCACGCAGGAGGGGCGGTGGACGATCGTAAGGGTGCGTTTGCTTTCGTTGCACAGACCGTATCTGCCTGCATGTACGTAGTCCTCTCCCCCGCACGAGCCGCCGCATCCCGCGAACGGAATCGTGCCGAGGATTGCGAAAAGGACGATGATCATTTTTTTCATTCGAAATTTCATATTATACATATTTATACTTAGATTCCGTAAAATTCGAAATAATCGTTTGCTGCGTCCGTTTCGACGCCCAAAGCCTGTCGATCGGTCAGTATATTGGTTTTCAAGGCGCGCAGCGTAGGCGACTTGTAGAGCAGGGCGAGTTCCTCCGGATTATCAGGCGTTATTTTTACGTAAAGATGCGAAGGCCGGAGGGAGGTTTGCCACAATCGGGCCGCTTCTTCTAAGATCGAGCCGGTCGTTTTGCCGTCCGCAGGAGAGTGCGGATCGCGCCGAAACATGCTGACCAAGGCTTCCTGCATATTATCCAAGGAAAAAGGGTTTTTCAGTTTTTTGCCGACGGTCGGCGTCCCCTCCGAAGGCGTTCGCACGGATCGGGTGAGCACCGCCTCGGCTGTCCCTGCCGGAGCGGAGGCGCAGACAAGCGCTTCGTCCGTTCGGCAGGAAGACAAGGCGATGTCCCGGAAAAGTGTCCGATAGCGGATTTTCTTCATAGAGGCGGATTTGATACTTGAGATGAAGCAAATATAATATTATTCGGCCGATAAGTTCGCTTTTCCGTCTTCGAAACCTATCATAGGTGCTGCATTTCCTGCGCCGGACGAAAGGGTATGATAGATCGGAACGCACGGACGCTCCCTCCTAACGCTTCAGACGGCGGAAGACGGTGGCGGTGCGCGAGGTGTTGTAGATGCGGATGCAGGGACGCTCCGTCCCGTCGGGGCCGGGGGCCGGGCGGGAGAAGTGCACCGACGCCATCGAGGCGCGCTCCGTGCCGCCGAAGCGGCGTTCGTCGGTCGACAGCACCGGCACGTAACGGCCCGCCGCCGGCACGGGCAGCTCGTAGTCGGGGATCGAGGCCGCGGGGTGCCAGTTGAAGACGAACAGCAGGTCGCGGCGCGAGAAGACCATCGTCTTGTTGCGTTCGTCCATCAGCAGGTTGTAGGGATAGTCGTCCGAGAGGACCTTCCAGCGTTTGACCAGCCGCAGCATCGCCCGGTCGAAATCGCCCAGCCATGCGTAGCGGAGAAATCCGTTGCGGGCGAGCGACCACTGGCGCCGTGCGCGGGCATAGCTCCAGCCGTTGCCCTCGCGCGGAAAGTCGATCCACTCGGGGTGGCCGAATTCGTTGCCCATGAAGTTGAGGTAGGCTTGTCCGCCCGCGGAGATGGTCATCAGGCGAATCATCTTGTGCAGCGCCATGCCGCGGTCGATGACCACGCTCTCCGACGCGCGGTCCATGCGGTCGTACATCTCGCGGTCCATCAGCCGGAAAGCCAAAGTCTTGTCGCCCACGAGGGCCTGATCGTGCGATTCGGCATAGGCCACGGTCTTCACCTCGGGCAGGCGGTCGGTCATCACGCGCCACATCTCCCAGATGTCCCAGCGCTCGTCGGGAACCTGCTCGATCTGCCGGATCCAGTAGTCGGGTATCGCCATCCCGAGCCGGTAGTCGAAGCCGACGCCGCCGTCGTCGATGGGGATGCACATGCCCGGCATGCCGCTCACCTCCTCGGCGATGGTCAGGGCCGAGGGGCGGAACTCGTGGACGAGGCGGTTGGCGAGGGTGAGGTAGACGAGGGCGTCGGGGTCCACGCCGTCGTTGAAAAAGCGGTCGCGGGAGTCGAAATCGACATGACCGCGGTGGCGGTAGATCATCGAGGTTACGCCGTCGAAACGGTAGCCGTCGAAATGGAACTCGTCGAGCCAGTATTTGACGTTCGAGAGCAGGAAGTGCTGCACCTCGCTCTTGCCGTAGTCGAAGATCATCGAGTCCCAGTAGGGCTGGTAGCCCGCGTCGCCCGGCTTGGAGTAGAGGCGGTCGGAGCCGTCGAGGGCGTTGATCCCCTCGTTGAGGTTGCGTACGTAGTGGGCCTGCACGAGATCCATCACCACGGCCAGCCCCAGCTCGTGGGCGCGGCGCACGAGGGCCTTGAGCTCCTCGGGGGTGCCGAAACGCGACGAGGGGGCGAAGAAACTCGACACGTGGTAGCCGAACGAGCCGTAGTAGGGGTGTTCGGCGATGGCCATGAGCTGCACGGTGTTGTAGCCGTCGCGCTTGATGACGGGGAGGATCTTTTCGGCGAACTCCGCGTAGGTGCCCACGCCGGCGCGCTCCTGCGCCATGCCCACGTGCGCTTCGTAGATCAGCGGAGAGCCGTTGCGGGCGATGTCGAACGTGTCGCCCGACCAGTCGAAGGGCTGCGGGATCCAGAACTGGGCCGTGAAGTTTTTGGTCTCGTCGTCCTGCACGACCCGCGCGGCATAGGCCGGGATGCGGTCGCGCCAGCTGCCGTCGGCGCCGTGGACGCGGAGCTTGTAGAGCGAACCGTGCACGAGCCGCCCGGCGTACATCGCGTCGGGCAGGAAGATGCTCCACACCCCCTTGCAGTCGCGTCGGAGCCGCAGCTGCATGCGCTGCCAGCCGTTGAAGTCGCCGAAGAGGTAGACGTCCTGCGCGGCGGGCAGCCACTCGCGGAACCACCAGCCGTCGAGGTCGCGGTCGCGCTGCCAGCCGTAGTAGAAGTAGCCGTTGGCGTAGTCGACGATCGAGCCCGACGCACGGCGTATCTCGTCCATTTTTTCCTCGTAGCGGCGGTAGCGCCGGTTCAGCTCCGCTTCGACGGGGCGCAGCCACTCGTCGCGTTCGACGATCGGCAGCCTTCGGTGCGTTTTTCCCATAGGTTCGGCCAGTTTTATACAAATATATGAAAAATTTTCTTATATTTGTCGGGCCCTTGAAAAGGATAGAACCGAATATTACTCACTAAATAACCAAAATTACTAAAAACCAACTTTAATCATGTTCAAAGGACAACCCAAAGGTTTGTACGCCTTAGCCCTGGCCAATACCGGCGAGCGTTTCGGCTACTATACCATGCTGGCCATCTTCACGCTGTTCCTGCAGGCGAAGTTCGGCTTTACGGAGACGGTAACCACCCAGATTTACGGAATCTTCCTCGCTGCCGTCTATTTCATGCCCTTCTTCGGCGGCATTCTGGCCGACAAGTTCGGATTCGGCAAGATGGTAACGCTCGGTATCTTCGTGATGTTCGGCGGTTATGCGCTGCTCTCGATTCCGACCGGTACGGGTTTCGCGGCGCAGGCGATGATGTTCGCGGCGCTGCTGCTCATCGCGTGCGGTACGGGTCTCTTCAAGGGCAATCTGCAGGTCATGGTCGGCAACCTCTACGACGATCCGGCCTATGCCTCCAAGCGCGACAATGCCTTTTCGATCTTTTACATGGCTATCAATATCGGTGCGATGTTCGCCCCCTCGATGGCCGGCGCCATCACCGACTATTTCCTCGCTCAGGACGGGCTGACGTACAACGGCCAGATCCCCGCGCTGGCGCACCAGTTCATCGAGTCGAACGGCACCCTCGCCGGCGAACCGCTCGCCAATCTGCAGGCGCTCGCGGCGTCCGTGGGCGGCAACGTCTCGGACCTGATGGAGTTCTCGAAGCACTACATCGAAAAACTGTCGGCGGCCTATAACATGGGCTTCGGCGTGGCCTGCGTTTCGCTGGTGGTGTCCTACCTGATCTACGCCGGTTTCCGCAAGACGTTCAAGCACGCCGACGTAACGGCCAAACAGCAGGCCGCCTCGGGCAACGCCGCTCAGGTCGAGCTGACGCCCGCGCAGACCAAGTCGCGCATCACGGCCCTCATGCTCGTATTCGCCGTGGTGATCTTCTTCTGGATGGCCTTCCACCAGAACGGCTCGACGATGACCTTCTTCGCGCGCGACTACACCACGTCGGAAGCCACGGGCATCACCCGCATGGGCTTCAATATCGTCAACCTGCTGCTGATCGCCGTCGGCGTCTACTCGATCTTCGGATTCTTCCAGTCGGACAAAGGCCGCGGCAAACTCATCAGCGCCGTCATCTTCCTCGCGGTCGCAGGCGGACTGTATTATCAGTATACCCAGACGCCCGATCCGGTGCACATCCTGCCCCAGATTTTCCAGCAGTTCAACCCGTTCTACGTCGTGGCGCTCACCCCGATTTCGGTGGCGATCTTCACGGCGCTCGGCAAACGCGGCAAGGAGCCTTCGGCGCCCCGCAAGATCGGTATGGGTATGGTGATCGCCGCCGGCGGTTTCCTGATCCTCGCGCTCGGCTCGGTGGGCCTCATGTCGCCCGTCGAAGTGAAGGAGGCCGGTGTCAGCAATACTTTCGTGTCGCAGAACTGGCTGATCTCGACCTATCTGGTGCTGACGTTCGCCGAACTGCTCCTCTCGCCGATGGGCATCTCGTTCGTGTCGAAAGTCGCACCTCCGAAATACAAGGGTATGATGATGGGCTGCTGGTTCGCCGCTACGGCCGTGGGCAACTACGCCACGTCGCTCATCGGCTATCTCTGGAACAGCGGCATGGCGCTGTGGATGGTTTGGAGCGTGCTGATCGTGCTCTGCCTCCTCTCGGCGCTGTTCATCTTCTCGATCATGAAAAAACTCGAATCGGCGACCAACGACGCCTGATCCGTCGTCCGGCGATGATGCGCAGGGAGCGTCCGACGACGGACGCTCCCTTTTTTGCGACATGCAGCGTGCGCCGCGCGGCTCGACATGCGGTTTGCCGTTTGCCTATGCGGCTTGCCGTGCGGCGTGCGGCTGCGACTTTGCGTGTGTCTTCGTTTGCGGCATGCCGTGCGCTTGCACTCGTGTTCGCAGCCCGGTTTGCGATGCCCCGCGGTGTGGGCGTGCGGCTGCGAAGAGGCTCGTGCCGAGGTCGGCATCCTGTCCGCTGCCGGGATGCTGCTCGGTACGGCGGGGATGCGGCCGCAGAGGCGTGCGCTGCGACTTTGCGTGTGTCTTCGTTTGCGGCATGCCGTGCGCTTGCACTCGTGTTCGCAGCCCGGTTTGCGATGCCCCGCGGTGTGGGCGTGCGGCTGCGAAGAGGCTCGTGCCGAGGTCGGCATCCTGTCCGCTGCCGGGATGCTGCTCGGTACGGCGGGGATGCGGCCGCAGAGGCGGGATTCGGAGGCTGCGGAGTGCGCCGCGGAACTCTATTCGCGCGTCTCGCCGGAGGGGCTGCCGTCCCCGCAAACGGCGGCGGGGAAGACGGCGGCGTGCCGTGCAACGTTCGTGAGTCCGCCCTCCGGATCGGGATTCGCCTCCTCGGGCCGGAAGAAAACGCCGCGCGGGCCGGTGCCGGTATTTGCGGGATCGGGACGCACGCCGGCATCCGTCTCTGATTGCCCGAGGGGAAGAGGCGTTGCGGCTGCCGCATTCCCGCGGCGGACGGAAGAAGCGGCAGCGGTCGCCGCCGCATGCCGCACGGGACGGCCGCATGTACGGGTGTCGGTCCGACGACACCGGACGGGATCGGCGTCGGTCTTGGCTCAGGGCAGGGGTGCGGCGTCCGCATCTGCACGCTGCACGGGATTCGCCGTCGCGTCGTTCGCCGTGCGCCCGTGCCGGACGGAGAGGTCGTCCGCACCGGCGTCCGCAGTGCGGGCGGGGAAGCCGGCGGCCGGCGAATCTGCCGCGGTGCGGATCCGGTATTCCGGTTCCGACGGCGGATTGCCCCGTCCGGATGTCGCGGCGCGCTCATCGTAGAGGGCCAGCCGTTCGGCGCAGAGCTGCTCGATCCGGGCCCGGATGGTGCGCGTGCGGTCGAAATAGTGCGTAACCTCGTCGCGCAGGACGGGGCAGTCGGGATCGTGGAGCGCCATCCGGCGAAATCCCTCCATGCGTGCCAGCATGCGGCTCACGCCGGCCCGCTCGGGGTCGAGCAGCAGATGCAGTTCGGCCGAAATCGTTTGCAGCCGCAGAAAAAGGTCGGGCAGCCGGTGAAGCGGGCAGAGCTCCAGATGGTAGACGGCGTAGAGGGCGTCGAGAAGCAGTTCCATCGCGCAGGCGTTGCAGAAGGCCGCCTGACGGAGGTCCGCGGCGGCGAGCGCCTGAGCTGCGGCGTCGAACATGCTTCGGGCGCGGGTCAGATAGTGGCGGCCGAGGCGGGAGGCGGTTCGCAGGACTTTGTCGGGATCGCATGGCAGCGGCGGGAGGGGATCGGCGGCGAAGACGACCCGGCCCTCGGAGCGCACGAAGCGGTAGAAGAGGCTTTTGCGTGCCTCGCGGGTAGGCAGGAGGTAGAAGTTGACGAAGGGAATGGCGCGGTTGCGGGCCGGCAGTTGGAGCCGCAGCTGTCGGCCGACGGTCTCCCACTCGTCGGGCGTGCGATGCTCGGTGAGAATCGCGAGGTCGTAGGCGGCCACTTCGCTGAAAGGGGGTGCTCCGGCGAGCGAACCGAAGTAGACGATCTCGTCGGGCGAGGTGCATCGGCACAGGACGGCGAGAATTTGCCGCAGTTCATCGGGGTTGCAGTTGAGGGCGGGTACGTTGGGGCCCGCGTTCGGTGTGGTTTGCATCTGAAAATTTGTTTAGGATTCGACAACGGAAATTCGGCCTTCGCTTTTCGCGCAGGGCGCAGCGGAGGCGGCGAGGACGGCGGGCGGTGCGCGTGTCAGTCAGGAGGCGGGAAGCGAAGACGGGAGTGGATCGGGCGGGGCAGAGAGGGCTGCCCTGCACGGCGGGCCTTGCGGCATGTCGGCGTCGGAACGCAGACGGAAAGAGTTGTTTGCATAGAATAAAAATTGCGCAGCTGCAAACAACTCTTTCCCCCTTTTATAGGCTCAATAGCGTGCCGTTCGCGGGATATCTCCCCAATGGCTCTGCGCATACTTTAAGAGTATGTTGCCATTGAGACAGTTCCGTAAAAGTTCCGAGAAAAAATTGTTTGCGCTGCAAAGATACGAATAATTTTCGGTCGTCAAAGGAGCTTTATGTTTTTGTGGCGGCAAAGGCGGTTCCGGGTGCTTTATGCACGGCGGCTCCGATGCGGGGATAGAAACGGAATGCGACGAAAGCAGGCAGAGGGCGGGGATGGAAGGATCGCCTGTTTGTCAGTAAGCTGCGGCATGGTTCCCCTGATTCGGGGGATTGCGGACGGCAGGCGATTTCGTCCGAACGCGATTCGGACATGGGGCCCCGCTCGAACGGGGAGCTCGGACCGGAAATGCGGCAACGGTCTCAGGAGTCGCAGAAAGAGCCTCGGGGATTTTCTTCGAGGCGTTCAGCGAATACCTGTCTTTCAGAACGGCATGCTCCTGTCATACGCCGTCAAAACCGCTTGTGATGTTCTTTTCCGTCGGGCCGCCGCTCGGGAGCCGTTCGAATACGGATGGGGCGGCCGCCGTAAATCCGGCGGATCCCCGGATCGTCGGATCTTTCGGATTTCGGCCGTCCGGCGAGAGGGCAGTCTGCGAATCGCCGCAAAACGGAGATTCCGTAGACAGATGCCGTTTCGATGCCGTTCGCCAGTGGATTCGCGAATGGGAGGGTGGATGGAAATCGGAGGTTCGGACCGGAAACCGGCGGATGCGCGGGGCGGGGCACTGCCGCGGCGTGGCATCTATGTAGATAGAACATACGCGGCAGCGATGGATCAGGACGCCGCAGAAGCTCCGGGAGCCTCGAAAACATGTGTGTGGCGGGGTCTTGGGCCGGTATATGGGAATGACGTTCTTTTTTCGTACATTTGCAGGGATGAAACTGACGTTTTTAGGTACGGGCACCTCGCAGGGGGTGCCGGTCATCGGATGCCGCTGCGAGGTGTGCGCCTCGCGCGATCCGCACGACAACCGCCTGCGGACCTCGGCGATGGTCGAGACGCGCGGCGTGCGCATGGTGATCGACGCAGGGCCCGATTTCCGCTGTCAGATGCTCCGCACGGGCGTGCGGCACATCGACGCCATTCTGCTGACGCACGAACACAAGGACCACATCGGCGGTCTGGACGATGTGAGGGCCTTCAACTTCGTGGATTATCCGACGATCCGCCGCGTGGACATCTACGCCACGCGGCGGACGCTGGCATGCGTGCGCAAGGATTTCGACTACGCCTTCGCCGCGGACAAGTACCGCGGCGTGCCGGAGATCGAGCTGCGGGAGATCGACCCGGCGCACCCTTTCCGCGTGAAGAGGGTGGAGGTCGTGCCCGTGTCGGGGCACCACTCGCCGCGTTTCGAGGTAACGGGCTACCGCATCGGGCGGCTGGCGTATCTCACCGATTTCAAGAGTATCGACGAGGGCGAGGTCGCCAAGTTGGCGGGTGTCGAGGTGCTCGTGGTGAATGCCCTGCGCGCAGCGCCGCACGATTCGCATTTCAATGTGGCCGAAGCGCTGGAGCTGATCCGGCGGGTGGGGCCGCGCGAAGCCTACCTGACGCATATGTCGCACGAAATGGGGTTGCATGCCGAGGCCGAAGCGGCGCTGCCCGAAGGGGTGCATCCGGCTTGGGACGGATTGCAGGTCGAAATAGAGGACCCGTTACCTGTCTCTTATACACATCTGACGCTGCCGACGACTTAATAGGTGTAGA
>ERZ1090867.858-NODE-860-length-11560-cov-8.079531_pt1 | contig 11560 bp, 10 predicted proteins | sample MGYA00478476_ERZ1090867 | MGnify/ENA primary metagenome ERZ1090867 (study PRJEB33644, sample SAMEA5815742) | chicken gut metagenome | biome: Chicken; feature: Gastrointestinal Tract; material: Caecum | place: Ireland | collected 2019-01-01 | study: A study of the... | reverse complement strand
CAGCCAACAACCAGTATCACCATTAATGCCATGATCCCCCCAAAAAACATGCTTTTTTCATCCGAACACCCTCCTTCATATTGATACGTCCTTTACTTGAGAAAATTATATCATACGGTAAATTTCCTTTCAATTATGACAACTTCACAAAATATTATATATTATTTTGAATACCATATTATTTTTTTGTTCTTTAAGGTTATGAATAGAAAATTTATTTGTATATTACAAAATACCCGAAGCCCTCACATTACTGCACATTACAAGAATTTCGTGTTTTCCTTCGATGCCCAGAGCCGGAATCGAAAACCTGCGAAAATCCAAACAAATTTTAACGTTTTTTCACTATAGCTGACCACGATGGTACCTGACAACTTTAGCTGGAATAGGGAACAAAGACGGTCATCTTAAATACAGTTCAAAATAGCTAAAGGGAAAAATACTACTAAAAAAGCGTGAAAGAATTGAATTTTAAAGGGAATCGGCTATAATAATGCTTGTAATTTCCATACATAAGAGTCGTTAAATTGGAATAACTCAGCCGGTAGAGTATCTTGCTCGGAACGAAGGGGTGTTGGGCCTTGTTCGATTTTCAGCTTTAGTGAGAACCTTTGAAGATACGGTGTTTCGTGTTTTCAAAGGTTTTTTTTGTATTAAGGTCTGCCGTTTCACAGGTAGGGCGACTCTAAGAATCTGCAGATGGAGACTAGAGCGTGTTTGTCACGGAACTGTCATTTTCATCTGCTATACTTAAGGAAGAACAGGTGGGAAAAGGGATGATCGAACTATTTTATGTGGAAGATGATCCACAAATTGCGGATACTGTAAAGGAATATCTGGAGCAAAAAGGGATGCGGGTAAAGGTATGTTCCACATTAGAACAGGCCAGGAAGACACTGGAGACACAGATTCCGTCACTGGTGCTTCTGGATTGGAATATGCCGGATGGGGCAGGGGATACTCTCTGCCGGTGGATCCGGAACAACTGGAAGGAGCTTCCGGTCATCTTCCTTACGGTCCGGGGAGATACAAAAGATATCGTTGACGGATTCCAGGCCGGAGCCGATGATTATGTGGCAAAACCATTTGAGCTGGAGGTGCTGTACTCCAGGATCCAGGCGCTGCTTCGAAGGAGTGGGAATAAGGAAGAGACTTACCTCTCCTGCAATGGGATCGTTATAGACCGGAAACGTCAGGTGGTGACCTGCCATTCAGGTCCTTGAGGATACGCCGAAAGTTGCCAGGCTGGCGGGTGTGTCTCAGGAGGAAGTGTCCTATCACCATGCGCTTCTTTCAATGTATCTGGTACGTGATCCGGAAGATCCGGCGCCCAGGCTTGTTTTTCCGTTTTTTATCCTGGTAACACTGCTGGCATCCATATCCTTAATCATAATCATACACAATGCTTTCGCAGTTTCTATGAATGACAGGATCTATCAGCTTGGCATCTTCTCAAGTGTGGGAGCCACTCCCGGTCAGATACGAGCCTTTCTGCTGGAGGAGGCTGCGGTCTTATGTATACTGCCCGTTCTGGCCGGGATTTTGCTGGGGATTGCAGGCAGTGCAGGGATCATGGAGCTCATCAATGTGATAGGCCGGGACATTCCGGGAAGGCAGCCGGCAGTCTTTGGCTATCATCCACTGGTCTTTGCAGTGGCAATCCTGGTATCCACAGTCACAATCTGGATCTCAGCATGGATCCCGGCCAGAAAATTAAGCAGGATGACGCCTATGGAAGCATTGAAACATACCGGGGAACCCCAGCTGAAACGCAGGAAAAATTCTCGGATCCTCGCAGCAGTTTTCGGGGCAGAGGGCGAGCTGGCCGCCAACGCCTTAAAGGCACAGAAAAGATCCTTAAGGACGGCCTCTTTCTCCCTGGTACTGTCGCTTCTGGCTTTTACACTGATGCAGTGCTTCTTTACGCTTTCAGCTATCAGTACGAGAGAAACCTATTTTGAGAAATATCAGGATGCCTGGGATATCATGGTGTCGGTAAAAGATACGAAGGTGGATCAGATTGAGGAAGCAGAAGAAATCCGTTCTCTTCCCGGTGTGGAAAGTGCCGTGGTGTACCAGAAAGCGACGGCAAAGACGCTGGTCGCTGAGAAAGAACTCAGTGCAGACCTAAAAGCGATCGGTGGTTTTTCCAATGTCTCCAGTGAACAGGCGATACAGACACAGGAGGGATGGCTGGTTCATGCGCCTCTCGTCATCATGGATGATAACAGCTTCCTGGCTTACTGTGAGCAGATCGGCGCAACTCCAAGACTTGACGGGGCAGTGGTCCGAAACCAGATTTCAGATGTGACGGATCCCGATTTCCGACATGCCCGTTCTCTGCCCTATCTCAAAGAAGAAAACAGCGAAAGGACCTTGAAAAATTCAGAGAAAGAGGGTAAATGGGCTCAGCTCCCGGTTCTTGCCTATACAGAAGAGGTTCCGGTGCTGCGGGAGGAATATGGAACAGCGAATCCCTATGAACTGGTTTATTTTCTTCCGGCTTCGCTGTGGACAACCGTCAGAGAGCAGATTGGAGAAACCGGGGAGGACAGCATTATTCGCATCCTTGCGAAAGAGCCGGTCACGCAGGAGGCGTTAGATAGCATCGAAAGTGATATCAATCAGCTGCTTGGTGAAACATACACCATCGAAAGTGAGAACCGCATCCAGGAAAAGGAAACGAACGACATAGAGATACAGGGAATGATGCTTATCCTGGGTGGCTTTTGCGTCTTGCTGGCTCTGATCGGCATCAGCAGCGTGTTTTCTAATACACTGGGGTATGTACGTCAGAGGAGACGGGAATTTGCCAGATATCTGTCTATAGGGATGACACCGGCGGGGCTGAAGAAGATGTTTTGTATAGAAGCGCTGGTGATCGCAGGACGGCCGGTACTGATCACCCTTCCGGTATCTGCACTCATTGTATGGTATATGCTACGGATGAGTTATATGGAGGCAGGAACCTTTTTTGAGGAAGCGCCGGTACTTCCGGTTGCCGTTTTTATGCTGGCAATCCTGGGCGCTGTGGCATTTGCCTATTACCTTGGCTGGCGCCGGGTACGCAAGATCAATCTGGTCGAGGCTTTGAGAGATGATACTATGTTTTAAAAAATTGAAACCCTTGAAAATACAGTAAAATCAAGGGTTTCAGAAAATAGTTCGATGCCGCTGGCCGGACTCGAACCGGCATGGTTTCCCGCTTGATTTTGAGTCAAGTGCGTCTGCCAATTCCGCCACAGCGGCCGATATGATATAAAGTTTGAAGTTCTTCACGAACCGTTATTAATCATAGCATACTTCCTGCCCAAGCGCAAGTTATTTTTACACAATGTTGCGATTGAAAGCACCATTTCAGCCAGCCAAACGGTTACGACGAAAACGTGCTGCCGCCTGCCGCTGCGTTCAACAGCCAGAAAGCCGGAAGCCACGCAGGAAAGCATAACCTTCCCCTGCCGGCTTCCGGCTTTCCTGCACAAAATTCACGCAGTCAGCTTCACTCGCCGCCAAACATCTTCCGGTATTCCGGTGTTCCGTCCAGCGTCGCAAAGTAATCTTTCGGAGTCTCCGCACGGCGGATCAGCTCAAAGCTTCCGTCTTCTTTCAGCAGCACCTCTGCAGAACGGAGTTTTCCATTGTAATTGTATCCCATGGAAAATCCATGTGCTCCGGTGTCGTGGATGAACAGAAGATCTCCCAGGTCGATCTTCGGGAGCATCCGGTCGATGGCAAATTTATCATTGTTCTCACACAGGGAACCTGTCACATCGTATTTGTGATCGCACGGCTGATCTTCCTTGCCCATTACGGTGATGTGATGGTATGCGCCGTACATTGCCGGACGCATCAGGTTGACCGCACATGCATCGCAGCCGATGTATTCCTTGTAAATGTGTTTCTCGTGGATCGCGCGGGTCACCAGTCCGCCGTACGGTCCCATCATAAAGCGTCCCATCTCTGTATAGATCGCCACATCTCCCATGCCTGCCGGCACCAGGATCTCGTCGTATACCTTGTGTACCCCTTCTCCGATCACACGGATATCGTTCGGCTCCTGATCCGGACGGTACGGGATGCCCACTCCGCCGGAAAGGTTGATAAATGTGATCTTGGCGCCGGTCTCTTTTTCCAGCTTCACTGCCAGCTCAAAGAGTACCTTTGCCAGCGCCGGGTAATATTCATTGCTGACGGTATTGCTCGCCAGGAACGCATGGATTCCGAAACGTTTTGCACCTTTTTCTTTCAGGATACGGAACGCGTCAAACAGCTGCTCAGTGGTCATGCCATATTTGGCGTCTCCCGGGTTGTCCATGATGTCATTGCTGATGGAAAACAGTCCGCCCGGATTGTATCGGCAGGAAATGGTCTCCGGAATATAGCCCAGAGTTTTTTCCAGAAAATCAATATGGGTAAAATCATCCAGATTGATGATTGCCCCCAGCTTCTCAGCCAGCGCGTATTCACACGCCGGGGTTACATTGGATGAAAACATGATCTTGTCTCCTTGGAATCCCATGGCATCGGAGAGCATCAGCTCCGTCTCTGAGGAGCAGTCGCATCCGAATCCATATTCGCCGAGAAGTTTGATCAAGGTCGGGTTTGGATTTGCCTTCACCGCAAAGTATTCACGGAATCCAGGATTCCATGCAAAAGCTTCCTGCACGGCTTTAGCATTTTCACGGAGTCCTTTTTCATCGTAAATATGGAACGGGGTAGGAATCTGCGCAGCAATTTCTTCCAGTTTCTCTTTTGTGACAAAAGGCTTCTTTACCATCTTTTATGTTCTCCTTTGTTCTTCTGACTGCCGCCCGCACAGATCATTCTGTGCGGAACAACAGCTGTGGCTCGCAACAAACTGTAACTTATTTGTAACGGTTCAGCTGGCTGAACAGTTACACTTATTTTGCCTGGATGACCTGAAGCATGTTGGTCATATATCCCTGGCCGGATACCTCATTGGTCGCAGGATCTCCGGCTGTGAAGATCACCATCTCTCCTTTGTGTACCAGTCCCTCACGGACAACCATGTACATGGCGTGGGAAATGATGTTTTCCGTGCTGTCCTCCTCGTATCCCGTGATCGGTTTCACGCCCCAGTAAAGCTGCATCTTTCTGCGTGTTCTTTCATTTGGAGTTACACCGTAGATCGGCACAGACGGACGCAGATTGGAGATCACTCTTGCGGTCTGGCCGGACATCGTCGGAGTCACAATGCAGGAAGCGTTCAGACGCTCTACCATTGTCACCGCCGCAAATCCAACGGCGCTGGAAACATTCTGTTTTCCAAGCAGCGCCTTCGTATCACGGTACATATCAAACTTCAGGAACTGCTCAGAAGACTCGGCGATCTTCGCCATCATCTGAACCGCTTCCACCGGATATTTACCCTGAGCGGTCTCTCCGGACAGCATAACCGCGTCGGTTCCGTCATAAATGGCGTTGGCAACGTCGGACACCTCCGCACGGGTCGGGCGCGGATTGCGGATCATAGAATCCAGCATCTGTGTCGCTGTGATAACCGGTTTGTATTTGTGGTTGCATTTCTCGATTATGATCTTCTGCACATGAGGAACATCGCTTGCCGGGATCTCCACGCCCAGGTCTCCGCGGGCTACCATCACTCCGTCTGCCGCATCAATAATGCTGTCAATGTTCTCCACACCCTCTGCATTTTCAATCTTAGCAATGACATCAATCCCTTCTCCGCCGTTTTCGCGAAGCAGATCCTTGATCTCATAAATCGCCTCTGCATTGCGGATGAAAGATGCCGCTACAAAATCGATTCCCTGCTCGATGCCAAACAGAAGATCGCTCTTATCTTTTTCGGTCAGGTTCGGAAGCTTGATCGATACATTCGGTACGTTGATACCTTTTTTCTCTCCCAGCTCGCCACCATTGATCACGCGGCAGACAATCTCTGTCCCGGTGGTTTCCTGCACTTCCAAACAGATCAGGCCGTCGTCGATCAGGATCTGTCCTCCGGCTGTTACATCCTGCGGAAGTCCTTTGTATGTGATGGAAACACGTTCGTTGTCTCCTTCCACTTCACTGGTCGTCAGAACAAACGTCTGGTTTTCTTTCAATGTTACTTTCTTATGGTCTTTCAGCTCACCGGTACGGATCTCCGGTCCTTTTGTGTCAAGCAGGATGGCTACGGGAACTTTCAGCTCTTTGCGCACTTCCTTCAAAAGATCCATACGCATTTTCTGTTCTTCATGGTCTCCATGGGAGAAATTAAAACGCGCAACATCCATGCCATTCTCTACAAGTTTTTTCATCATTTCTTTTGAATTCGTATTCGGTCCCATCGTACAAACAATTTTGGTTTTTCTCATGCTTTACTCTCCTGCTTTTCTTCTTAAATACTGCCCGGCGTCTTCGCTCTGTTATGCTTGAAAGCCCCGGGACAGTCTTAATTTACATTGTTTTGTTATTGTAACTATTCCTCCAGGTCTGCGTATTTCCTGCGCAGCCTGTATGAAAACGTAGTGCTTATGGGCATCCGCCCCATCGCGAAACAATTTTCTCCTATTTGATATGCTCATGGGTGAAAAGGTGGTTCTGACAATACTCATAGTTCCCATTGCACTTGGAGCAGTAACGGAATTCCAGCTCCGGTGAATCCAGTTCAGTGCGTCCGCAGACGGCGCACTTATGTTTGGCGCCATTGGCATAACCCTGCGCTTTTCCTTTCGACATCGCCTTTCTGAATTCGTTTTTCCGCTTTCTCTCTCTTGGATTGTAACGGCTGTAATTTCTCGTTCCAAAAAAGAAAATAATGACACTGGCAAGGGAGAAAACGATTGCAACCTTTGTCACAATACTTCCGCGGAAAAAATCAATTGCCACGATTACCGCATAGACAACCGCCATGTACTTCATCTTGATCGGAATCAGGAAATACAGCATTACCTGCATATCCGGGAAACTCATCGCAAAGCCAAGGAAAATGGAAAGGCTGATGTAATAGGTGCTGAAGCTCAGTCCATAGATTCCGAAATAGGAAAATCCGGTAAATACAAACAACAGAAACGCTCCTATAATCGTCATGATGATGCCGAAAAAGATATAGACGTTGTACCGGAAATCACCCCAGGCACGCTCCAGCGAAGATCCGATGGAATAATAAAAGAACAGCATGATAACCGTGAAAATATCCAGACTGCTCGGCGGTATCAGCAGCCAGCTTACCAGTCTCCACACCTGACCTTGAAAAATGATCATGTAAGGATCCAGAGTCATATACCCCAGGGCTGACGGAAACGCGTAATTCAAAAGATATCCGATCACATAGGTGATAATAATGTAGGTCGTAAGATGGGGAATCGCATATCTCCCAAATTTACGTTCCAGCTTGTTTAAAAAATTCATTGACATTCTTCTTTCTTTTAAAACATATCTTTCTTTTTGAAGATCATCGCAACAATCAGACAGATGACCGCAGCGATCAGTATCGCGATCCAGAACCCGAACGGACTGGACGCAAAGGGCATTCCCTTGCTGTTGACGTTCATGCCGTAAGCGCTGAACACAATATTTGGCACAGACATAACGATCGTAATCGTCGTCAGGAATTTCATGACGATATTCAGGTTGTTGGATATTACCGAAGCAAAAGCGTCCATGGTTCCGCTTAGGATGTTGCTGTAGATATTCGCCATCTCGATCGCCTGCTTATTCTCGATAATTACATCTTCCAGCAGTTCTTCATCCTCCGGATAACGACGGATGCGCTCCGTCTTCATCAGTTTCTCAAGAACCACTTCGTTGGAACGCAGGGAAGTTGTAAAGTAAACCAGACACTTCTCCAGCTCCAGCAGTTCGATCAGCTCCTGATTTCTCTGGGATTTGTGAAGTTTACCCTCCACCTGCTCGCTCTTTTTATCAATAATACGCAGATAGTGAAGAAACATACTGGCATTTTTATACAGGATCTGAAGAATAAATCTTGTCCTCTTTCCCGTGGAAAAGTTCCGCACCCTTCCTTCCATGAAAGAAGTCAGGATCGGGGTATCCTCGGTACAGATGGTAAAAATCGCGTCCTCCGTAACGATAATGCCAAGGGGGATGGTTCCATACCATTCTTTGTCGTTTCTTTCCTCAATCACCGGAATGTCCACCAGTATCAGCGTATAGTTGTCCTCCACTTCGATACGGGAACGTTCCTCCTCATCCAGCGCTGCCCGCAGGTGATCCACATCGATCTCGTGGCGCTGTGAGATTTCAAACACCTCTGTCGCTGTGGGATCGGTCAATGCGATCCAGCAGCCTTCACATGCGCTGTCTATAGGTCTGATCACGTCCTCTACGGATTTAAAAATACGAATCATGCCGTTATCTCCTTTCTCTGTCCCGCAAGGGACAAAGAACCAGCGGCAACCCGTCCCTCACAGATTTATTCTCTTTTCATTTTAAAGCTGCATAATCGGGGCGCAGGTCCGCTTTCCATAACAACACATCCTTTCTTCTATTTATATATGGTACCCTTTCTGCTTGAAATACAAACCCATTATAATCGCTGCCTATGGGTTTGTCAAACAATTCCGTGGTCTTTTCCCTGCATATTTTTCATCTTTACGCAGACTTTCGAATCCGCTATAATAGGTTTTACAGACCGGATTTTTTCTGTTATTTTCTGGAACAGCAGCGTTAATTTTATAACAGGAACGGGACTGAATTTTAATCACTGGAGGTATCTATGCCTGGTTCAACATTTGGAACACTTTTTCGTATCACCACCTGGGGAGAGTCCCACGGCAAAGGCATCGGCGTCGTGATCGACGGCTGCCCGGCAGGACTTCCCCTGAAAGCACAGGATATTCAGGAATACCTGAACCGGAGAAAACCCGGACAAAGCCGCTATACCACACAGCGCAGCGAACCCGACCGGGTAGAGATCCTCTCCGGTGTTTTTGAAGACCGGACGACCGGAACGCCCATCTCTCTGTTGGTTTATAACAAAGATCAACATTCAAAAGATTACAGCGAGATCGCATCCTGCTACCGTCCAGGTCACGCAGATTATACCTTTGACGCAAAATATGGTTTCCGGGATTACCGTGGCGGCGGACGTTCTTCCGGAAGGGAAACCATCGGACGGGTCGCAGGAGGCGCTGTCGCCGCAAGGCTTCTGTCGGCTCTCGGTATTTCTTTCTGCACCTACACCCGTGCCATCGGTCCGGTACAGATCCAGAATTTTTCCAGGGAGGAAATTTTCAACAACAAGCTGTACATGCCTGACAGCGAAGCGGCGGAAAAAGCCTCTGAATATCTGGAAAGCTGCATGGCTGCGAAAAATTCTGCCGGCGGGATCATCGAATGCGTCATCCACGGCACGCCCGCCGGTCTCGGAGAACCGGTATTTGACAAACTGGACGCTTCCCTTGCCAAAGCAGTGATGTCCATCGGCGCCGTCAAAGGCGTGGAGATCGGCGATGGATTTCAGGTTGCCGCTTCCACCGGCCTCACGGACAACGACGGCTTTCATATCCGCCCGGACGGAACAATCGAGAAGACCTCCAATCATGCCGGAGGAATCCTGGGCGGAATCAGCGACGGCAGTGACATCATCCTCCGTGCGGCGATCAAACCGACGCCGTCCATTGCCTCGGAACAGCAAACCGTCAGCCGTGCCGGAGAAGAAATCACCCTCTCCATCAAAGGACGCCACGATCCGGTCATCGTGCCAAGAGCGGTTGTTGTGGTCGAGGCGATGGCTGCCCTGACACTGGCAGACGCTCTGCTGATGGGCAGCGTTTCAAAGCTGGAAAACTTATACAAAATCTGGAAATAGAACACAATGGGAAAACCGGAAGAAATTCCTCAATTTTTGAATTTCTTCCGGCTTTTTATCAGACACCCTGTTTGGTAATGAGGATGCAGTTCGGGGTTTCCACCTTCATCGGACGGCCTTTCTGTACCAGCACGTTTTTCTCATAATCGATGGCAAATGTCGTCACGGTATTGGACTCATGGTTTGCCACTGCGATATGCTTTCCATCCGGGAACATCGCAATATCTTTCGGATATTCTCCGCTGATCGGCAGCGCAAATTTCTTGTCCAGGCATCCGGTCTCTTCATCGATCTTGAACATCGCCACGGTATTGTCTCCTGCCGTGGATGTGAACAGATATTTGTGATCCGGTGACAGGCAGATTCCTGCTGCGGCATCGTGGGCACGGTCTACGTTGTCAGAGGTTGTACTCACGGTCTGAATCTTTTCGAATACAGGTCCTTTGTCACCGTTGGTATAAGTATATACCTCCACCTCGTTGTGAAGCTCACAAATCAGATAAGCGAATCTTCCGTCCGCACTGAATAACAGTTCTCTCGGACCGGACTCCCGCTCACAGCGAAGGATGTCTACCAGTTCGATCCGGTCTCTCTGCTGGTTGATCCGGTAAAGTTTTACCTGGTCGATACCATTGTCCACCGCGCACAGATATTTATTGTCCGGCGTCGGTACAACACAGCTGACATGAGGACGGAAATTGCGCTCTGCCACGCTTCCCAGGCCTTTATGGAATACACCGTCCATCACGCTTCCCAGCCTTCCGTCCCGATGGGTGTGTACAACCGTCACTTTTCCGTCATGGTAACCTGCAACAAAAAGATATCTGCCGGTCTGGTCTACAGAGAGGTAACATCCTCTCATTCCGTCGATATCCACTTTATTGATCGGCGTCAGATCTCCATCCGGCTCTACAGCAAAGACTGCGACACCTTCATCGGCGATGGAATACAGATATTTTCCGTTCAGAGAACGGCAGATATGTGAAGAATTATTGACCGGTACCACTTTTCGTTCTGTCAAAGTTCCTTCCTCTACATCTACATCATACAGATGAATGCCTATACTGCTTCCGTGTGTATAGGTTCCCACATACGCTACATATTTCTCACTCATGGCAAGTTCCATCCTTTCTGCTTTCCAAGTACTCTATGGGTATTCTAACACACTTTTCAGCTTTTTACCAGAAAGAAGTCAGCTTGTTTCCGACCATACTTTTCAGTTTTTTCACAGCTCTGCTGTAAATGCATTCCAGGGACTGGATGCTTTTGTTCATTCTGAAACTGATATCCCGGTAGCTCTTCCCCTCTCTTCGTTTGTTGATCACTTCCCGTTCCACCGGGCGCAGCGCCATGATACACTCTTCAAGAATTTCCCGCTCAAAATCGTCTTCTTCCTCGTCCGCATAGAATCCCTCCATCTCTTCCATGGGATACAGGATCTCACTGTAATAATTTTTTCTCCGTTTATGATTCCGCACCTTATAGTAAGCTGTCTTCCACAGCCATTTCCTGATCTGTGCATCCTTCAGATCCCGGATATCATGAAATTTTTCCCAGAAAACCACCCATACATCTTCCATCAGGTCAATTGCCGTTTCACGCTCCACCCCAAGGTCACGAACCAGATATAAAAATAAGTCATCACTGTATTGGCAGAAATATTTTGTAAACCGTTCCTCATTCGTTTCTTTCATATAAAAATCTCCTAACTTCGTTGGTTTTCGAACATTTCTGATTCCCTTCTACATATATAATGTAAGGAAA
>ERZ1090867.854-NODE-856-length-11592-cov-9.399844_pt1 | contig 11592 bp, 13 predicted proteins | sample MGYA00478476_ERZ1090867 | MGnify/ENA primary metagenome ERZ1090867 (study PRJEB33644, sample SAMEA5815742) | chicken gut metagenome | biome: Chicken; feature: Gastrointestinal Tract; material: Caecum | place: Ireland | collected 2019-01-01 | study: A study of the... | reverse complement strand
GTTCCAAAGGAGCACAACAATTAAAAAAGGTGGTTTTGTGTTATGCACAGTCATAAGATTTATGTATTATGTTCGTCCTCTAATATGAGAGATATTCATGTTGAGAACATTTACGATGGTAACGTGTTTACTATTGATAGTATTGTTGCTGGTATGAAGAATAAGTTGAAAGGTCTAAACTTTCAAGTTTCAATTCTAGGTGACAATGCGTTCATTGATTTAATTGATAGCAATGATGAGTTGGTTAAGACTTACTCAATCATTAGTAAAAACGCTATGTTGACAAAAAAGGAATTTTAATTAAAGGAGATAAGAAAAAATGGCTTTAACTGTTTACGAAAAGAATAATGTTGCTAGTGGTGTTGATTGCATTGTTAAGGGTGAACTTACCTTTAATGTATTGGATAAACCACGGAAGCAAGCACCAAACGAATACGTTCCCGACCCTAAACCAGAATACGTGGTGGCGGTTAAGAATCCACAATATCTAAAGGGTGACGAGAACTTAATCAAGGCGTTAAAGGAAACGCAATACGGTGACGACAAAAACCAATTGTCTATCCGTGATAAGTCACCATTTGCGCCAACTGTTTTTGGTTCAGATGATGATAAATCTACCACTGATAAGGTGATTTCAGATGGTAAGTGTTTGAAGAATGGTCAACAAGTTTTAATTCATGTTACTACTTTCAAGGGACATGGAAACATTGGTTGCGGTTTTGACGCTATTAAATTATCAACACCACTTAATGAATTACAATTGCAAGACGCTGGTGGTAGTGTTGATGTAAGTGTATTTGATTTATAAAATTGTTTGGGTGGTTTTGTACCACCCTTTTTTATTAGGTGGTGAAAATATGAATACAGATTATCAAGCGCAAAGACGGAAAGTTAAAGCAAAAGAAATTGGCGGTCTTTGCAAGTGGTACAGGGAACAGGAACATTTGACTGTTAGGGAATTAGCGACCAAGGCTGGATATTTACCACAAACCGTTTACGCCTTTGAAAATGGCAAAAGTAACGCTTCTATATTGTTATTTGATTGTTACTTTAATCAATTACAACAGAAACACCAAGTTGAGTTATTCAATGAAATTAAAGGGGTGCTTAAATAATGGCAAGGCAATCGAAAGAATATAAACGGTTATCTAAACATTTATCAAAGTTAGTAAGTAAAGCCAATCACCGTTACGACCGTATGAAAAAATCGGGGTGGAATAGTCCAGCAATGGACACCGCAAAAAAGACGGGCGGACGGTTCAAAAATAGTAGGTCAATGACTTACCGAGAAATGCAAAAGGAACAAAAACGGGTTGAGAACTTTCTTAACTCAAAGACCAGTTCAAAAACAGGAACTAGAAAATCAGTCAATAAGTTGTTAAAAGCAACGGGAATGGATAAAAAATTTAAGACTGGTGACGTTATGAAAAACAAAAAGACTATGGATAAATATTTCAAAGTCTACAAAAAGATGAGAGAGTACGACCGAGTAAAGGGTGTAGGGCGAACTTATCAAGCGTCAATGAATGCCGTTACCAGTATCTTTGAAAGTACGGGTGGTAGTGGTTCAGTTGATGATATTTTAGATAATGTTATTTCTAGCCTTGACACCGGTTCAGATGATAATTTTGACAATGACGAAACATTTAACACAATTATAGGATAATAGGGTGGTTTAGATGGAAAATGTTAAAAATGTAAATTGGAATAAAATAAAAAGCATTTTTGACAATGCAAAACTAACTAAACCATCTAAAAAGAAACCTGCTACTTATGAAATTGTTGCTAGTTTTGACATTGAAACCACGTCTTATTCAAGCAATGGTGAAGACATGGCTTTTATGTATATATGGCAATTTTCCATTGAGAACTATGTTATCTATGGTAGAACGTGGGAAGAATATTTTAATTTTATTGATAAATTACAAAAAGTCGGTGATGTTAGTAGTAAACAAAACTTAATCATTTGGGTTCATAACCTATCATTTGAATTTCAATTTATTAGAAAAATGATTGAATGGTCAAAAGTGTTCGCAACCGATGAGCGTAAGGTGGTTTATGGTGTCACTAACCAAGGTTTTGTATACCGTGATAGTTATATTCTAGCTGGATATTCCCTTAACCTAGTGGCGAAAAACCTACACAATCACAAAATCAAAAAGTTGGTTGGTTTTCTTGATTACTCAAAAACCCGTACGCCAGAAACACCATTATCTGAAAAAGAATTGGAATACAGTTCAAATGATGTTGTGATTGTTGTTGACTATATCCATGAACAGATTGATGAATATGGTTCAATAACTAAAATACCATTGACTAACACTGGACGGGTTCGGGAGTTTACCCGTGACTATGTTTTCTACAATCATAGAAAAGACCACCGTAAAACGGGCGGAACTTATGGACGTTACAGGCGTTTAATGAACATTCTTACCATTGATAAGGGAACATACCAGCAAGCAAAAAGGGCGTTTCAAGGTGGTTTCACACATGCCAACGCCAACAAGCAAGGTAAAGTGATTGATAATGTTTCCAGTTTTGATTTTACAAGTTCTTATCCTACCGTTATGGTGGCGGAAAAGTTTCCGATGAGTAGACCATATTATCCTAAAATAAAATCAGTGAAAGAATTGGACAACCTAGCTAAAAAATCAGCGTTCATGGTTGATATTAGATTTACTGATTTACAATCAAAGATAGATTTTGAAAATTATTTATCTGTTTCACGTTGTAAAGTGTCAAATGATTGTATAGAAGATAACGGGCGGATTTATTCAGCGACAACAGTTACCACCACAATTACAGATATTGACTGGTGGATAATTAAGCGATGTTACAGTTGGGGTAAAATTGCAATAGGTACAATTAGGGCTTTTTATCGTGATTACTTGCCGAAAAATTTCATTAAAGCGATTGCTGATTTATACCATAACAAAACCAAGTTAAAAGGGGTTCCCGAAAAACATGGTGAGTATATGCGCTCAAAAGGAATGCTTAACTCCATGTATGGAATGAGTGTTACCGACATTGTTAGAGATGAGAGTATTTACGATGATAACGGTTGGTCTACTGAAAAGGCGGACATTGAAAAGCAACTGGACGACTATAATAAAAAGCGAAACAGGTTTTCTTATTATCTTTGGGGTGTTTGGGTGACAGCTTATGCAAGGCGCAACTTATGGTTGGGTATTCTATCTTGTAAAGATGATTATTGTTATTCTGACACCGATAGTATTAAAATCGAAAACGGGAAAAACCACTTGCCTTTTGTCAAAAGGTATAATAATTGGATAGTTAGCAAAATAAATGCTACTTGTGATTTTTACCACCTAGACCCCAGCTTGTTCCACCCGTTGACGATTAAGGGTGTCAAGAAACAGCTAGGTGTTTGGGACTATGAAGGTGTATACACAAAATTTAAGACGTTGGGAGCTAAGCGTTACTTGGTCGTACAAAACGGAGAACTTGCTTTAACTTGTGCTGGTTTACCTAAAAAGAGTGGACTGGAATACATGAAAAAGCAAGGAAAAACCGTCAAGGGAACCTTTGAATACTTTTCTAATGAAATGTATGTTCCTAGTGATTACACGGGTAAGAATACACACATTTATATTGACGAAAGTAAAACCATGCTTGTTACTGATTATCTAGGAAATACAATGGAAGTTCATTCACCTAGTGGCGTATTCTTATATGGTGCTGATTTTACACTTTCAATCAGTGACCAGTACCTAGAATTTATTAACATGATGATGAAAGGTTATCAATTTAAGGGGTATAAAACTAATGACAAAAAAGAAATTTAATTATTATTCATTGAAAAACATTCAACGGAAAAACGCAACTTATAACGTTATTTTTGGAGAACGGTCAAACGGTAAAACCTACGCCGTTTTGAAACAAGCGCTTGAAAATTATAAAAAAGACGGTTCACAATTTGCCTATGTAAGGCGGTGGCAAGATGATATAAAAGCAAGACGGGCAAGCACCGTTTTTAATGGTTTAGCTGAAGATGGTACAATTGAAAAATTATTTGATGGTGAATATACGGGAGTTACGTATTATAGTGGCAAGTTTTATTTATGTACGTTTGATGATAATGGTAAAGCAATTTACAGTGATAGCGATGTACTGGGGTACACGTTCGCCTTATCAGAAACTGAACACGGAAAATCTAATTCTTATCCACGTGTCACTTTAATTATGTTTGATGAGTTTTTAACCAACCATTTATATTTACCAGATGAGTTCGTTTTATTTATGAATACAATTTCGACCATTGTTCGATTGAGAACCAACGTCAAAATTTATATGTTAGGAAACACCGTCAATAAATTTTGCCCGTATTTTCAAGAAATGGGTCTTAACCATATTAGGGAAATGAAACAGGGTTCAATTGATGTATATTCCTATGGTGACAGCAAGTTAAAAGTGGCGGTCGAGTATACGGCAAACACGGCAAGTAATAAGAAAAACAACTTTTATTTCGCTTTTAACAACCCTAAGTTGGCAATGATTACGGGTGGTGCTTGGGAGTTAAATATTTATCCACACTTACCAACCAAGTATAAACCACACAACGTTAAATTTATTTATTTCATTGTCTTTAATGACCAGACATTTCAATGTGAGGTGATAGATAAGAAACCATATTATTTCACCTACATTCATTTGAAAACAACCCCGTTAAAGGATAAGGACAATGATTTAATCTATACTACTGATTATGTTCCTAAAATGAACTATAATAGAAATATAATGAAACCAATTACGGAATTACAGAAAAATCTAAAATGGTTTTATGTGACAGATAGGGTTTATTATCAAAATAACGATGTTGGTGATAGTATTAACAACTATCTGAAATTATGTAAACAGGGGTTGTAAAGGGTGCAAGATTTAAGCAATTTTATTTCAACAGTTGGTTTTCCAATTGTAGTGGCGGTGGCTATGTTTTATCAAAATAACGTATTATCTGCTAACTATCAAAAACTAACTCAACAATTACAAGACAAAATCGAAAGTAACACGGAAATTCTAACACGTTTAATTGAAAAATTAGACCAAGACGAATTACTGAAAAAGGGTGATAATAAATGATACAACTAACAGACAAGCATAAGTTGTTAAAGCAATTCAAGAGCAATCAATTAAACAAGAGTTTGGCCATGTTTGAATGGTCTAATCTACCCGAAACCATTCCACAAGTAGAACTGGAGAAAATGTTACAGATTAATGGCTATGCGGTGATTGCTGAATATCAAGGCAAGTTGTACGCTTTTCAAGCTGGGTTTAGCGGTCAAGACCCGTACAACCAACCAACAAAAGCGCTGGTAAATAATCCAGCACTAAAAAACAATACCACCTATACAATTGGTGAAAATTGTATTGTTATCAAAAATGATGATATGAAACAAGGTCTGAATGGTATTTATGAATACTATGGTCAACGGTTAATTGAAAACCAGATTACAATGTTGATGACTGATTACAATTTAAGAATGCCATTCACTATTTCGTCAAGTGACGACCAGACAACGCAATCAGCTAAAATGTATCTAAAAAAGATTATTGATGGTTCACTTGGTGTAATTGGTGAGCAAAAACTTTTTAAGGCTTTGAGCGTGACACCAACGAACAGTAAACAGACCGCTAGTTTTGCTGATTTATATGGCTATCAACAATTCATCATTGCGCAACTGAACAACACAATTGGTCTAGCAACTAACAACAATATGAAACGGGAACGGTTGACGACCAATGAAATTGAAGTTAATAAAAACGCCAGTTATCCATTAATTGATAATATGTTGAAAAATCGTCAACAGGCGGTGGGTGCAATCAATGAAATGTTTGATGTAGATATTAGTGTAGAATATAGTTCAATATGGCAAGGTATTAATGATAATTCTGATAACTCAATTAGTGATAATGGCAATGATGAAAATAATGGTTCCGTTCCTACTGATGATAATGTTATTACTGTTAATTCTAATAAGGCGGTGAATACAGATGATGAGCTTAATGGAAACAGCGATAGCGATAATTCTTCTAATGGTGTTAATCAGTCCACTACTGGTGGCAATGAACAACCAGAAGAAACTAATAAAAAATCTGAACAACCAGCAGATGAAAACGGAACGGGAGCACCACAACCAGATAATGAACCAACTAAAGAAGCACGAGAAACTTCTAGAGAAAAGGTAGACAATGAACCAGAAAACGATGATAAGGATAACAACAATCAACCAGATGGCAATGATGAAAATGTTTCCGATAACACAAGCGATGATGATACACCAAGCAACGATGATGATGTATCAAATGATGAAACAACCAACGATGATGAAAAGAAAAAGGAACGTGACAAAAAATGATGTATTCAGAATATATTAAAAATGGTGGTACGGGTATTATCGCCTTATTACAGAAAAATCAAGCCTTATCATTTTTACTAGCTGACTTGATTAAACCACTGGATAGTGCTTTTCTACTTGAAAATGGTAGTAAAGAATTTTCGCTTTCCGTTGAAAATATGCTAAAAGTTCAAAACGATTTAACGCCAATTGCTAGTATGTTAAAAGCACGGTTCGGGAAGTATTGGTCGGTGATTTACCAGTCACAACCAAGTGATAATGACCCCGTTTATAGTTCAATTACTACTACCAACGGCGAAATTAAAACAACTGGGAATACCACTAACCAAGTGAGTGGATATGATAGTGCTACAATGGTTGATAGCGATGGTAGTAATTCAACTGGAAACCAAACGAACGATAACACGATTAAGACCTTAAATTATGTGGAGCTAACTAATTTATTAGGCGAGTTGAAAAATAATATTTTCTATGATAAACTTTTCAGTGATATAAGGAATTATATTTTTGTTACAGTATACGGTAATGAAAGGGACGATAATTAATGAAAGTTACTCAATTAAAAGATATTGTAAACAACGTTACAAGCGAAGTTCTCGGTAAGGAAGACGTGCTTGCGGAAGATTTATCTAACCTTGTTGACGTTGGTAATGAAATTATTGACAGTGAAAACGTTGATAACTATGTAAAGAAGTTGATTGACCGTATTGGCAAGGTTGTTTTCGTCAACCGTTTATACGCTGGTGGCGTTCCTAGCGTTTTAATGGATAGTTGGGAGTTCGGCTCAATCGTTGAAAAGATTAGCGCAGATATGCCAGACGCTGAAGAAAACGATAGTTGGCAATTACAAGATGGTCAAACTTATTCACAAGACACATTTTACCAACCAAAAGTAAGTGCTAAGTTCTTTAACTCAAAGGTTACGTTTGATGTTAAGTTATCATTTACTACTCAACAGGTTAAAGAAAGTTTTTCCAGTGTTAATGAATTAAACGCCTTTTTATCCATGCTGGAAACTGGTGTCAAAAATTCCATGACTGTTAAGTTAGATGGTTTAATTATGCGAACTATTAATAACTTTACTGGTCAGATTATCAACAGCGGTCAAGCAATGCAAAAGGTCAACTTGTTATCAGATTATAACACCGCAACTGGTCAAGCCTTAACCGCCAACAAGGCGTTGCTTGATAAGGACTTTTTGAAGTATGCAAGTTTGGTTATTAAGAAGTACCAAGCACGTATCACCAAGATGAGTACCTTATTCAATCAAGGCGGGAAAGCACGGTTCACTAATATTAATGATTTACACACCGTTTTGTTGTCTGATTTTGCAGATAGTGCAGAAGTTTACTTGATGAGTGATACCTACCACAACGATACTGTTTCTCTACCACAACATGAAACTGTTCCTTATTGGCAAGGTAGTGGTAAGAAGTATGATTTTGCTTCTATTTCATCTATTGATGTTAAGATTGACGCTGGTAACAAAACAGCCAAAGAAATTAAGCAAACGGGAATTGTTGGGGTTATGTTCGACACCAACGCCCTAGGGGTTTCAAACCTTAACCAACGGACAACCACCGCTTACAATGCACGGGCTGAATTCTACACCAACTTCTACAAAATGGACGCCGGTTACTTTAACGACCTAAACGAAAATTTTGTTGTATTTTACATTGCAGATACTGTTTCTGCTGGTGCATAATATCAACAAGCGCCCTACTATAACACAAAACCACAAAATAAAAGGGCGTACGGGGCTATGATTTTTTTCATAGTCCCTTTTTATTAAGGAGAATAGAAATGAAAGTTGAATTTTATAAAACAACAGATAATGCCAGAACTGTTAATAAAACACTACAATTAAATAAAACGATTGATATTATTTTCAGACAAGCGGTAGACGAACAAGCCCCGTTAATTATCATGAATAAGTCAAATATTACTGGGTCAAATTATGTTCACATTCCAGCTTTTAACCGCTACTACTTTATTAGTAAGATTGAAAATTATACGGCTAGTCTAGTAAGAATTTATTTAACTACTGATTTATTAATGACTTATATGGATATTATCTTAAATAGTACCGTACAGATTACGGCAACGGAAAAACCAAGTTATTTAAGCGGTAGTTTACCGACACAATCAACAATCAGTAAACGGGTTGTCAAGTCCGATGTAACATTAGAAAACAAAAATAGTATGATTTTAACTACAATTGGTGGAATTAGTAAGTAGGTGAAATAGATGGCAAACTATAATCAAAAATATAAAAATGAAGTTATTATTTCGTTAAAACAAAATGACGGTGATAATTATGATAACTCGATTACCGACAACCATTATTTTGCGGCAGTTGGTCAAAAGACAAGTGGCAACCTAGACAGCATTTCACGAGTTACTGATATTACTTTTTTTTCGGTTAAACCCGACACTATCCTAAACCTAGAAGATAGCAATATAAAAGCTTACGATGATGATGGAAACCTTGCTTTGTTGAATGTGCGAGGGCAAAGTAGATACCAATATTCTAGTTTAGTACTTAATTTACCCCATCCATTGCGTTTTAATACCCGTGATAATAACATTAGATTCGACGACTTTAATACTCTTGATGGTATGACACAAGATATTGACGATTTAATGGACAGCGAAAACGTTGTATCATTTGACCTGAAAACTACCACACCAAGTGACGTTAAATGCAACTACACAACGGGAAGCCATTCATATATTAAAGGGCAATCATTAAATGTTACTTTTGATGGTAACATTAAAAAAGGTGATACGATTACTCTAAAAAGAAGTGGCAAAAATGATGTAACTTGTAAAATTTTATTTGATAGTGATTTTATTTTTTCTAATCTTGGTTTTGATGGTGTTAAAAATGCTGAATTTATTTATTCACACGCCGGTGAAGCACCTCAACCGCCTAAACCAGTAGAGAAAACCACCGTTGAATTTATCAGTTCAGACGATGGTATTCAGTGGGAAAATTCAACAATGGTTGATAGCGGTAGTAATTTTACTAACCCTGTTATCATTCAAAAAGGTTATGAATTAAGGCAACCACTAGCCGTTGAATTTACCGATAAAAACAATAAAACAGTCACCTTAACCTATGGTAGAGGCTCAAATGTTTATTTTGACGGTGATACACCTAACAAAAATAAATGGAATTTAACCGTTAGTACAGGTTACAAAAAGTTAAATATCAAGGCTGGTCAAACTAAGTATAAAACCTATGAACTACAAACAACCTTACAAAATGCTAAAATTATCGAACCACAAGCGATTGAGGACGATTACGGCAAAGCAAGATACTACCTTGACCCTAAACACACGACGATTAAATTACAAGCCAACGATGGATATACTTTTGAAAGTGACGGTTCATTGACGTATCAACGGGACTTATTAGACCGAGAAACGTTGACCATTAAGGCAACACACACCAATATCGCAACCATTACTCTACCGTCTGACATTAATTGGTCAAACCAAGATTATTTCATGCTAACAATGGGAGCGGTAAAATCTGAAATAGTTGAAACAACGGGCGGTTTCACTAACATTTATAAGGCAGATTACACCAACTTACTAAAGTTTAGTAATGAAGTAATTGTCAAGATTACTGGTGGTACAGGTGGCAGTATACAATCGTATGATGTTACGCCTTACATTAACAACTTGATTATGCTACCGTTCAATGTACCAACGGGCGAAAAGTCAACCATTGTTGCTGGGAATGAAACATTCACTACTCAATTACCAACCGTTGATAATAATTATTTGACCGTTGACCTTGGTAAAATCAAAGTTGACGAACAATACAAAAACGGTTTTGACTACTACCAAGTAAAAACCCGTTTAATGTTACCGTATACCAATATGATTGAACTTGACCCTAAACACGTTATCAATCAAACTGTTTCAATCAAGTATATTGTAAACGTGGTAAATGGTGATACTACCATTAATCTTTCAAACAACGATGATTTATTCTATTCAAACCAAGTAAACCTTGCCAGTGAAATTCCATTCATTTCAAGCGCTACAAAAGGTTCGCAATATACGGTTATTAATCAACTCAAAACGGTATTCAGAAATTCAATCAAACAAGCGTATATCATTATTGAACAACCAACGCCCGTTTTGAATAGTTATTTCTACCCTACTAATGAAAAAGGAACGTTAAAGGGGTATACTGGAAACGTAAAGGTAAGTTTATTAAATAACATGGATATTAATTCCAATGAATTAAACGCTTTACAGAATATACTTGAAACTGGAGTGAAGATAAAATGACATTACGAGTAATTGATGTTAGCGCTAATCAAGGTCTTATTAACATTGCGCCTATTGATTGTGACGCTGTTATCGTTAAAGGAACGGGTGGTGATAACTATGTGAATGATTGTTGTGATTTCGTACTACAACAATGCTTTAAGCTAAACAAACCAGCAGGGTTGTATCACTATGCCCACGAGTTTGGTAACATTAATGACCCCGTTATTGAAAGTAACTATTTTATTGACAACTGTCAAAACTATTTCGGAAAAGTGCTGGTTGCTCTTGACTATGAAGTTGCTATCAACGGGCGCAACTATACTCAACAGGACGTTGAATGGTGTTACAACTTTATTCAGAATGTTATCAAGCGAACGGGCGTTGTTCCTTTGCTTTATATTAGTAAGTCAATTATTAATGAGTGTGACTGGTCAAAAGTTGCGAATGCCAACGTTGGTTTATGGTATGCACAATATGCAGATAATAACCCCACAGGCTGGTTAAGCGACCCTTGGGACGATGGCAAGCCAACCAATCCATTTACTACTGTAATGCACCAATACACAGGACACGGGCGCATTAACGGGTACAACGGTGACTTGGACTTGTCACTATTCTATGGTGACGTAAACGCTTGGAATGCTTATGCTAACTCACACGATAAACCTAATTCAAATGGTGGTGATAATGTGAACGCTAATGATTATTTAACCGCTTTTGCAAAAGACGTTCTTGCTGGTAAGTACGGAAACGGTGCAGAACGTAAAGAAAAAATTTACCAAGCGGTACAAAATAAAGTTAATGAATTAAGTAAATAAAATTTAACCTTGACTGACAAAATTTTCCTAATCCTCCTAGATTTATGTTAGTCAAGGTTTTTTATTTTATTCAATCGTTACTTAAATTTTGTTTATCGTTCCTTAAT
>ERZ1090867.849-NODE-851-length-11684-cov-9.524379_pt1 | contig 11684 bp, 18 predicted proteins | sample MGYA00478476_ERZ1090867 | MGnify/ENA primary metagenome ERZ1090867 (study PRJEB33644, sample SAMEA5815742) | chicken gut metagenome | biome: Chicken; feature: Gastrointestinal Tract; material: Caecum | place: Ireland | collected 2019-01-01 | study: A study of the... | reverse complement strand
AACGACGGGGCTTTTACTACAGCTTCTTCCTCTATATATTTCCAGCGACCTTCGTTGTCTATCGGGTGGGTGATTTCTATCGTCCAGGATTGGTTTATAGATGCTGTAATCAGACAGTTTATCGGCAGTAGAACACTATCGCCGTTTTGTTCATAATTTGTATTTGTTGATGAATAAATCTGAATCATAGCGTCCTCCAATTTGGGATGATTTTTAGGTCAAATCCGTCCGTTATGCTGATTACATTATCGCCCGGCAACAGATACAGATTTTCATAGTCACCGGTTACGGCGGTATTTTGCATTGTTCCGTCCTGCCTATATGCAATCATCAAATCTGTATCTATAGTCAGGTTCTGCCCGACATTAGCTGTCATTTCATTGCCGTTCACAGTTAGCGTACACATTCCTTCGCCGGTTATTTGGTAAATAGGATGTGATGTCATGTATGGGTTTTGTTTTATATCATTAGCAGAATATGAATTTTGTCCAGATGTTATATACATGTACGGATAACATGTAAACTCTACTGTAAATTCTCCTGCCTCTTTGATTAATCTTTCATTACTAATTATAGCGGCATTACTACACTTGTAAAAAACACTTGTATCATCAGAAAAGAACAAGTTGCCGCTTCCGGTTAGCAATGCTTTTATTTGCCTAAAACGTTGACCCCACTTTGATGGTTCGATAATGAAATTGCAATCTACAGGAATTATTATATCTTCATAGGTGTTATCACTTTGTAACAAACTCCCGTCTTTTCCTGCTATCTGTATATAACTTACACGCTTTTGCGGTGCAGGTATATCTGGTCTCTTTGATATCTTAACTCCGATATCATTCAATAAATATCCTTTGAAATTTAAATCAAACATTTCTTCCACCTGCCCTCATATAGTTTCGCTGATTTATAGACAATCCTTTGCTAGCTGTATCTACTATGTAACCTTGAAATTCTTTATTTCCAATCATTACAGTTATTTGATTATTTAGCACAGGATTTACAGCAGGATTTGATGCTAAAATATTACTTTTGTTACTTTGATTTTTCATATCTGTTGAAGCACTTGATAGTGCAGCATCAGTGAGGGCTGTTGATGCATTCTCTACCATTCTGGTAGATTCTTCTAATCCGACTGCAATGCCTTCGCCCATAGATTTACCAATTTTATCTCTCCATAGCTTTGATGGTGAATTTGACCTTATTTTATTTTTAACTTGTGAAAATGCACTGTTAACCATAGACACAGCCGAATTTATGACATTCCACGACGCCGAGTTGATTCCCGCCGCTACGCCGCCTGCAATATCTTCTCCTATTTCTCTGGCTTTCCATTCTGCTTCGCCTAATTTGTCAATCATTGCATCATTTAGCTTTTGTGCTGCTTGTTCAACAGTTATATCACCGTTTCGCATCTGAGCTGATAAATCATTTACAATGCTTAGTCCATCATTGCCAGCCTTTTGCACTGCCTCATCAAAACTAATTAATGAATTAAGTTCCTCTACAGTTTTAGGGATGGTATACTTGCCGGCGTTTAGTGCTTCGACAAGTGTAAAAGGAAGTTCACTTTTTAGCATCCCTGCTTCTTGTAATAACTCGTCCCAAGTATCAGACTGCAGTGCTGCAGCGTTTGACATAGCAGTATAGTCTTCAATGTTGACATTCATAGCACGGCTTAGGTCATTATACTCCGTGTCTAATTTTCGTAACTGACTTTCCAAATCTCGTTTTCTTATTCTGTCAGCCTCGGTTAAAATTGTGCCTCTTTCATCCAACTCATTGAGTTTTCTTTTAACTTCAGCGCGCTCTGTTTCAACTTCGCTCAGTTTAATTTGATTATCAACGTATGATTCAAGTGCTTCGTCTGCCTGCTCCAAGTATTTTTCCTGGAGCAATTCTTGCTCTCGCGCTTCAAGTTTATCTCTAATAGCCTCGGTAGTTTGATTGAGCTTATCTTTTTCTTTGTCGTATGTTAAGTTTAGATTTTCAGTTGATTCATTTAGCTTGTCAACATACTCTTGCATTAACTGCTTTTCTTGCGTAGACTTATTCTCTTTTTCAGAGAGTTCTTCAAGTTTCTCAAGATAAAACTCACTTTCATCAGTTTGTGCTTTGATTGATTCAACATTTTTCTCGTGCTCAGCTCGTAACTTTTCAGCTGCTCTGGTCTCATCATTCATCTCACTAATAACTTGACCTATAGCTGCGACCAGGCCTACAGCTACACCGGCGACAGCTACATAAGGAATTTTGCTTAATGCACCTGACAAAAGCTTTGAGCTACCGGTTAAATTCTTTGTCGCAGTTGTAATATTTGAAATTATCTTTAGCATCGGTGAGGCTGCCGCTGTAGCTGCCAAAAGTCCAAGTATAGTATTCTGAACTGGTTCGGATAACGAGTTAAAAGCTTTTATTCCTTTTGTACCTATCTCAGCTACTTTGGTTACAATAGGCGCTATTGTTTTGGATAACTCTGCAATAGCTTCTTCAAGTTCAAACGTTGCATCTTGATACTCAACTAATTCTTTGTTATTGTCTCTCCAGCCGTTATAGGTTTCTTTTAAACCTGCCCTGGATAATGTTTTTAAGGCATAATTCTGCTTGTCAGCTTGAGTTTTACATTTCTGAAGTCCTTCAGAAAAATTGTCTGCACCTATCCCCAGTCTATCCAAAAGTTCCCCAAACTGACCGGTTGCTTTACTTGTTGCAAGAGTCTCTTGTAAGCTATCCGACAGTGATTCTACTTTTAGCGTATCCGGAAAACGTGTAACGGCACCTGACAATAGCTCTACAGCTTCTTGTAGATTATTGCCGGTAAAATCAGCCTGTAGCAGATTTGAAATGCCTTCAATTGAGCTGTCGGTTTCTCCTGAAACCGCATTAAAAATCTTAAAAGCTTCAGTAGCACCCTCTATAGTCTCTCCAGCTTCGTTTGCATTTTGTTCAAGAAAAGATAAATCACGCCTTATCTCCTGTGTTGCCGGCACTGTGGCTGCAAGAGCACCAAGTAATGCACCTGCTTTTTTACTGGCCCCTTCCAGTTTTTTTGAAGCATTATCAGCCGAAGAAGCCAGTTTGTCTAATCCACTACTTGAGCTTTCTAATGCTTTACTAGTATCTTTGCTCTGACTTTGGAGCTTTTTTAGCTTATTCTCAGTATCTATTATTTCACGCTGGAGAGCATCATACTTATCCTGCCCCAGCTCGCCGCTTTCTAGCATCTCCTTTGCCTTTTGCGCGGCGGTTCTTAATGTTTTAAGCCTTTCTTCAGTGTCTTCTATGGCACTACTTAAAAGCTTTTGTTTTTGGCTTAAAAGCTCCGTGTTTTTAGGGTCAAATTTAAGCAACGAGTTCACATCCCGAAGCGTGGATTGTGTTTCTCTTAAATTTTTATCTACACTGTCAAGGGACTTATTGAGCCCTGTAGCGTCACCATCGAGAGCGATGGTTATGCCTGATATTCTTTTTGCCCTTTAATCCCTCCTTATAAGTTATCGATATCATTTTGATTCGCTATAATTGGGTAATCATAGTTATCGTTTTGCCGCTCTGTCAACATGTCGTAAACTGTACCCATGCTGATTTTGTCTAAATCATTTAACGATATCCCCATCTGAGTACAGCGCAATAAAAAAAGAGCTGTTGTGCTCTTTCTATCTATCTGTCGTTCTTTTTTTTTGCGCTAACAAGCTGTTTGTTTTCTTCTGCCCACATATTTATCACTGACGGAAATGCATCATATATATCAAGCATTTCGAACTGTTCAAACCACTCTTCTATCTCATCTGGCTGACTGGGGTCTCCATGCTTATGCAATATATATGTTAAATTTTCCAAAGTCTCTATATGCTCTGGCAATAAATTATCATTTATAGGCTCAAATTCCTCGCCCTCTTTTTTTGCTTTTGCTTTTAATTCCCTATTCAATTTTGCTTTTAATGCAGAATACTCAAAAATAGAGTTCATATCCATAAGCAAATCTTTATTAAAAAACTGCCTATAAATTCTGGGTATTGCTGCAGAAGATTTAAGGCGGCATACTTTGCCGCCTATCTCTATATCTTTTATCATATCTTACCTCTATTCTGATGACTGGTCTTTTTTATATACATTAGTGTACCACGCAGTCAAAATAGTTCCTTCCGTTTCTGGTGTGGTCTTTCCTCTTACTGTACCATCTTCAGTAGATGCGCATGAAATTGTCAGTGTATCAGTCTGAGGCGTTATAGTGTCCTCATTAGTTTGCGCGTCTATTGATGGCCTTGTTGCTGTACAATTATAGAACCAGAACTTGGTTGTCCCCTGGTCGCCATCTACATCGAATCCAAGTGCAAATTCTACAGGACGTTTGTTTGCATTCTCGAATAAAACCTGGTTAGTATCTAGAGTTTCACCAAGAACATCTTCTCTAAATTCGTCAGGCACCATCGCCAAAACTAAATCTCCTTCATATCCGCCGTTCGATGATGATACATAATACTTAACACCATCTGCATGGAACGGTGTTAATTGTCCCTGTTGCGCTAATGATATAGAAACAGCACCAGGAATTGCCACTGGTGTCTCATATGTGCCCTCAGCGGTTTTCACAGCATAATGTACATTATGAATGTTAAACTTTACTTTATTAGCTGCCCTTATTTACCTCCTATCAATGAAATCTCAAAAATGACTTGAATCCATTTTTCGGATTCTATGTAATACTCTTGTTTTTCAAAAAAAAGACCATTCTCAGTTAGCCAATCTGATATTGCTTTTTCTGCTACCAGGTCTTTTTTGTTTGAATATAGCTCAATATCTAAGTTGCTAATGCTCTGGTATACAATCCCATCAGCCGAGAAGTTATCAGTACCGGGGAAATAGTATGTAATGAAAGGTGTCTCTGGTACATTTCCCTCTGCAAAGTGACTGTATGCTACAGGATAACCAAGGGATATCAAACCGTCATATATTTCTTTAGCCGTCATTTAGTTTTTTCTCCACCCTTCTTACATATTCTTGTTTACACCATCTATCTATCGGTTCAATGTGCGGAATTGGTTTGGCTCTTCCACCTTGCCTCAATTGATGACCATTTTCTAATAAATGAGTAAGCCCTGGCTTTTCTTTATTATAAATTAGATTAGATGAGCGACTACGTTTTGGTTTTTGTGACCTTACTGCCCAGCTGTCCGCATAATGCCCTTTTTTGCTTCCAACTCCTTTAGGCGATGTTTTTTTTAGGTCCTTCACACCTTTCCTTGCAACTTCTTTTCCTGCCTTGTCTAAAATATCTACTGTTAAATCAGCATACTCCCTCAGACTATCTGAGATAGCATCTGCTAAACCATCAATTTTTACACGTTTACTGTTCTGTGCCACTTTTAGTCACCGCCTTTATCTTTACTGTCTTGTTTCTGAACTGAATATTATCAATAGAAGTGATATTGTATATGGCGCCGTTAAATACTAGGCGATACTGTTTTGTGTTCATGCTGTCAAAGTAAGGCTTCCATCTAAATGTAAACTCTACTGTATTTTCGCCATGAACTACCGCTGCTTCCCAATATTCACGCCCAGATAATCCATTAATATAGGCGTAATCTTTTTTGTAGTCCTTCCATGTATGTGATGGATTGCCTATTTCATCAAATCCCTCAACATATTGTTGAAACGTAACAAGATTCCTCAGAAGTCCGGCGTCCATTAAATTGCCTCCTCTTCGGTGCTTGGCAAGAGATTTATGCAGTACATACCCAGTATGGTATCAACCACTCTATTGATATTAGCGCGGTCAACAGTCATTGACCTGTTATCCCACATGTCAGAAATCAACGTAAGAACAGCTATAGTGATGTCTTTATGGTTATCTAGTTCTTCCTTAGTAAGCCCTGTATAACCTACGCAATAAGCAATCGCTGCGGCTTGCATAGCGGTCAACAGATTCTTATCAGGTTCGCTTAAATTGTCCTCTAATTCTCTTATATGGTCACAGATTATCGCTATCGTTAGTTCGCTTACTTTCCTTAGGCTTCCTCTTTTCTACTAAATAACCGCACTTTACCAGTGGCAAAGCAAGAGAGCGTTCAAGCTCCCTTACTTCACCTTTTCTCATAGTTACCGGACCTGCAAAGCTTACTTTTGCTTCGTATTTCATTATGCCATCACTCCTGCCGCTTTAAGGTTTGCAATAATTTGATTTATAGCTGCTTTATTAGCGTTAGCAAGTGTTGCAATAGCTTGTACTTCTGCCTGTGTATATGACGCAGAAATAGCAGTGCTTGCATCAGCAACAGATACTGTAGCTACTGCAGTAGCCTCTTTAACTCCGCCCAAAGTTGATGCTGTTGCTTCCGGCAATGTGTACGGTTCTCCGCTAATTCCGGCTGAAATTGTTTCCCAATTGTCAGCCATATACTGTATCACCTGGGCAATGGTTTGTTCATCTATATCAGATGCTTCCCCACTTCCCTTCATAGCAACTATTAGATTCTTTATCGCTTCACTTATAGTCATATGCTACCTCCTTAGGATGCTGCCATTTCCAATTTAGCGATTTTCTGGGCGTTTTCAACTTTTGCATCCATTTCTATCCATGCAACAACGCCATCTGCGTGCTGTGTAGCATATTTTTCTCTTAGAACCTGTATCTCCATTTCTTCGGTTATTTTTACTGCCAAACCTGTCATATCGCCGTAGTAGATAGCAGCTTTACCCGCCGCCATATTTGGCATGTTGTCAGATACATATACTGGCTTTCCGAGCAGAACCTTTCCGAATGGAGCAGTTATATCGTCCTGTAGTAAGTATCTGCCAACGTCATCTTTTAACTGTCTAAGGGCAGTTCTTGTTGCAGGAGACATAATCCAGATAGCATTAGCCTGGAAAGCATCTTTTACGGTGTCCTGAAGCTGTATTAGCTCATCTGCTGTGACTGCTGTCGTTGCCGCTGCTGTAACTTCTTGTGTAACGCCAGACAATCCTTCTATTTTGGAAACGGTTCCATTTAACAGCTCGTTCTCAATCCATCTGTGAATGTTGTAAGCCATATGGTCTACAACGAAGCCGACAATATCAAACTGGCTGTTATTGATAAGGCTGCGTGATACAAGAGTCAATGCACCTGCAAGGTATCCGGTAAGCGAAATATTGGTAAATTTACCTGCAGAGCTTTCAAGCTCAACAAACTCAGTGGCATAAGCCATTGTGATGTCGGTATCGTCTGACTCTGGATAGTATGGGATTTCAAGTGTTCCCTTTACATTGTACTTTGTCGACCTCTCTAAAATTGGGGAAATATCATATACTTTTTTAATTATCCTGTTTGCGATTGTAGTCGGGATAACTGCGCCGTTATCGGTGAATGTTAAATTCTCAGCCCTCTCTTCGCTAACAATTCCCCTGATATAGTTTGCAAAAGCTTTTTCGTCTGCTTTTTCCTGCTCGGCTCTCTGCTCGCCGGTAACATCGTCAATAACTTCTCTTTTGTCCTCGTTAGTCTTAATAAGGCGCTGCTTCATGCTTTCAAGGATGTTTATAGTTTTGTCGATGCCCTCAATTTCGTCAGATATAGCCTCAATCTGTCTTTCTTCCTCTTCAGTAATGGCTCTTTGTTCTCCGTTTAGCTTCGCATAGAGTAACTCAAGCTCCTGTACCTTTTCGGCTCTCTGCTCATTTAATGCCTTAATGTTATCTTTCTTCCTTAACTTTACCTCCGTATTTTTCTATCTTTTCTTTTAACTTGCTCAAATCAGGCTCTTTTTCAGCCCGTTTATCTTCAAAGCCAACATACTCGGCTTCAAATTCTTCCGCGCGGATTTCTACGGTAATCTCCCCATCATCTCCGGCTCTTGTTTCAACTGTTGTACTTTCATACCAGGGTCTCATATTTGTTATCAATGATATCTCACTGATATCAAAATCTGTTATTGTCCTTAATGGCATACCATTCGCCAGCTCGGCACGTTGCTCTGATGGTCTCATAATATCAAAAGACCATCCACGCAACCTATTTTCTTTTGCAGCTTTAACAACCTCTGGGTCGTCGGTTTCCATGTGCGCTCTCAGTCCAACAACATCTTCCTTCAAACTTAAATTACTTTTAGTGCTTCCAATTACCTTGTCCCACTTGTGGTTTAAAAGTGCTTTTACTTCTTGCGCTCTATCAAGAGCCTTTTGAAATGCTCCAGACTGAATGCGTTCTATAAAGTATCCGCCTTTTCTATCAGGTATTGGTCTACTGTCTCTTCCTGTTACGTTAACGTATCCGTCTATTATAACGGATTCTCTTCCATTTTCTGCTCTGAGTTCAATTCTTGCCCTTCGCTTACACCTCCTTTCCCAAGGTCTACAACTTTGTTAGTGTTTGGAATATATACTTGCTTGCTTTTAGGGTCGTACAAGACATCTTGCAACCCTAATTTAACCATATCTATACCGAGTGGTTCCATGTTTTCTTTTTCTCTAATCTCATCTATCTGCAGCCATCCGGTCTCTGCTGCTGTTTTATATGCAGCATAACGCTTATCTGTATCGCCCTTTGTCAGTTCGTACATATCCGGCGCGAAATAATGCGTACCTTTTTCTGATTCTAGCAAGAGAGCCTTATTTAAAGCGGTCATAAACTCACCCATAAAAGCGTTTATACAATATTTGATAAAAGCCTTATCTCCTTGCTCGCTACCTAAATCATCAGGTACACCTAAAAGTCGCCTGAACTCTTCTCCGTTGGTCTTTTTATTCTCGTTGAGCTGCATCTCAACAGAAGTGTTCGAAGCCTCTTGAAAATCTAAACCATCATTTAAAATCACTACGTTTTCTGTGTTGTTCTGGTACAGCTTCCGCCATGCTTCTTTTAGGTTATTTATTGCCTCCTGGGATAACTTCTTTGCGGATTTGACAAATCCTTTTTTATTGCCACCGGTTTTTACCAGTCCCTCTTCATATAACAGCGAGTTATATGCAACACTCAAGGCTTGTTTATTTTGTTCGACAATGCTATTTCCAAACATACCGTCTACTGTATTGCGTAGAACTTTTATAAATTGCTCCGGAAAATATGAACGTCCTTGCACAAGGATGGTGTAGTCTTTAAAAATTACATCCGCATTTGGTGCGATTGAAATATACTCACTAAAAACATAGTGCAACGATTCAACATTCAAGCCTTCCCAGTTTACAAAGATAAACCCACCACGACCAAGATAATAGTCACGAACTACAGCCTGTTTCATTTGATTTGCGTCCAATGTGTCCCCGGTTTCTTCATTTAGCAAAAACACTCGTTTATCGTTTTTTACTTCCTCAACTTTTCCATCTTTTTTGCGATAAAGTTTAATAGGAATGTTTGCGACTGTTCGCGCTATTTCATCTATCGCCCCTGCAAGAGATGGTATTTGCATGGCTTTGTCTCTGTTTATATTGTCTGGTGAAAACCATGCACGAAGTAATGGGTCTGGTACTGAGTTTTCATCTATCATGTTTTCTGGCTCAGCTCGTTTTCGCTTAAATATTCCCCTCTACTATCCCTCCTTTTAAAATGGGATGGCTTAAGCCATCCCTAAAAATTTGTTGATAAAATATTGCTGTCCCTTACCGGTCACTTTTACTGTCTTATTTATTGATGTGTGACCGTCTGCATGCGTTATAACAGTTTCTTTTATCTCAAATAGTCCCAGTTCCATAGCCATTTGAGTAGGCATATTCCAGTCTGAGCCCTTTCTTTTAATTAAATAACCATTTCCCCTAAGCCATTCAAAAAGTCTGTTCTGACCGATTTCTACGCCGTTCTGACGCAATACCTTTGCGAGCTCCCCGACTAATATAGAATTATGAGAAGCGGTTACAGCATCGGCAAAGATTTCTTTTGGTCTCATGCGTTCTATTTGCCTGTCTCTTTCTGCTATTCTGCTTTGAGCTACTAATAAGGCTCTTGAAAGAAGCTCGTCTTCGGTTAGGTTCTCTTGGTCTTTTATGTAGCCGCCATGTTTGCGGATTGACGGGAGGACTTCGGAAGTTACCCAATGTTTGAACTGTTTTGCTTTCGGTAGTTTACTACCAAAGATTAGGCTGTATAGTCCCGATTCATTAATGATAGTCATATCTTGCCTGCCGCCAAGGGTGTCCATTTGGTGGACGCCCTTATCCTCTTCATCCACATTAGTCTTTAGTGCTTGTCTATAATTGCCGTACCCCAAAACATCAGCCACATCTTTACCTACAAGCCACGGTTCGCCGTTTAACTCTACGGCTCTAATACTTCCGAACTGTTCATTTTTGAAAACCTGTATATTATTCATGCCTATGCTCCTTTCCAAATTATCCATTTATAGTACCCCCCCCCAGCTTCTTCGCTCAGTCTGCAATCTTCAGCCAGCTCATACATTTTATGCGTTGCCAGATAAAGACCGGGGAATATCTGCCTTATGCGCTCCAAATATCCGTCCAATTCGTATTTTTTAAGTATTTCTATTACTGCATTAAGTTCGTCTTCAATTTCCTCTAAAAGTACCGACATTACTGTGGCACATTGGTCAATAGTAGTCCCTATATCATAATAATCAAGGCATCTACACTCTTTCATATATGTTTGCATAATAAAAACCTCCATTTACAAAATTTAGATTTGCCAAAATAGAGGTTTGCATGTATAATATTTACAAACCTTTATTTTGGGTTTAGGAGTAACCAGTCGCTTTGCTAGGGGGACGGTTGCTCCTATTTCTTTTTAAGTTCATTATAGACGTTCCTGATTCCAATACGAATAATATCCGCTTTTGTTTTACCTGTCACTTCACAACAGTAATTTAACATTTCTATATCCTTATCAGACATTCTTATTCGCGTTTCATGCCTTTTGGGGTTATCAGTCGGTCGCCCTGTCCTTGGTGTCATTCTCTGCCCTCCTTTCTTTTGGTGACACATATATCTTATTATATGGTGACACAAAAGTCAAGAGGTTTATAAATCTTTTTACGAAAAAGACGCTCCTTAATCAGAAGCGTCTCTCTAATTATCTGGACACATTCAATTTTTGCATCAAGGCATCTTGCAATACCTTTGACACGTTTATATTTGCGGCTTCCGCCTCCTGGTTCAGCCAGTTTGGCAAGGTAACATTTCTCCTTACAGTCTTATTATCCATCTTTCTACGGTAGACAGTAAAGTCAATGTCTACAAGTGATAGGATGTTTTTACCATCTTCGGCAAAAGTACCTTTGCTTGCATCAATATCCTCTAGCCTTGACGCTTCAGGGAGTTCTCCGCCTTCATCCTGAGTTGCAATTCCTTTTAAGCCTATAGCATCCCTTGCCATCTCAATGGCATTTTCTAAATCAGTCCCTTCCGTTAAAATTCCCATATCTGGAACTTCAACTAATACTGTTGTTTCTGTTTGTGTAAAAATAACCGGATAAACCTTTTTCATATCTATTGACCTCCTATATGATTAACCCTTCGTGGGGCTATAAGCCCCACTTCTTCAGGATTGCTTTTGCCAACTTTTCGTTGATTTCTTTATGTCTTGGTATCGTCTCAAAATTTTTGCCTCTTCTATAGATGTCATGACTTCCTCCGTGCCTGTAAAGCTCAAATCCGATACTTTCAAGCTTTTTAATCAACTCTTTCTGCTTCATCAATGTGCCCTCCTTATGTTATTATTATACACACTGATTACACACTTGTCAATAGATTTATATGTA
>ERZ1090867.848-NODE-850-length-11716-cov-6.327502_pt1 | contig 11716 bp, 11 predicted proteins | sample MGYA00478476_ERZ1090867 | MGnify/ENA primary metagenome ERZ1090867 (study PRJEB33644, sample SAMEA5815742) | chicken gut metagenome | biome: Chicken; feature: Gastrointestinal Tract; material: Caecum | place: Ireland | collected 2019-01-01 | study: A study of the... | reverse complement strand
GTATATTTGTACATGTGTGCGAAATCAGAGGTAATTGGTGCAATACTGCTAATATCTAGTCTTTTAAGGAGAAAAAAATGAAAAAACATTTATTCTTTAAGATTATACGTAAGATTAGAAAACAAAGAACGTATACAGATCGATTCGTGGCCTTGAATAATCAAGAGGCGAACGATTATATATATTCTGAGATAGAGAAAGCAATAAACGCCAGATATGGGTTGATGATTTCGAAGTTTGGAACGATAGAACTAAACTGCATTAATTGTTATTTGCAGAATAAGTGCAATGGTAAAGTTGAAAATATAAACAATGCAACGAGTGGTATCTACGAATTATATATAGATGATGCAATTGATAATTTATGTAAAAATGCTGGTTTTTTTCCTAACGATACGAGCCTTGTGGAAAAATATGTTGATTTAACCTTATCTGATATGGGAAAAATCGATGTTTTGGGATCATATTTGGAGGGAGAGCGTTTTGTTGAGTCCTATATGTCACCAAGGTGTAAAAGAGTAAATCTGAATGGATTTTATGCTCCTTATTTATGGAAAAATCCTTGGTCTATGTTATTAAAAGGACAACGTGTTCTAGTTATTCACCCATTTGCTGAAACAATTAATTCTCAATACTATAATAACAGAGAAAAATTGTTTTCGAACCAAGATGTTTTACCCGAATTTCGTTCCTTAGAAATAATACCAGCTGTTCAAAGCAAAGCCGGTGAGCAAACTGATTTTAACTCATGGTTCGAAGCATTAAAACATATGGAGAATGAAATTGATAAATGCGAATTTGACATTGCGATTATTGGATGCGGCGCCTATGGCATGAATCTTGCATCATATGTTAAGGGAAAAGGGAAAATCGCTATTCATTTAGCTGGATGGACTCAGATGCTTTTTGGAATTTATGGAAAGAGATGGATAGAAGACCAGCCGGAATTTGGAAAGTTTGTTAATGAATATTGGACAAGACCAAACGTAAGTGAAAGGCCTAAAAATGCTGACAGCGTCGAGGGTGGATGCTATTGGTAAAAAGTGCTTGATTATAGAGAGTATAAAACTATAGGATAGGTAAAACTGACTGATACTAGTGATTAACATGAAAATTGGAGAGATTATAGAATGTTTAAAATTCTGTTTATTCCTTATTTAGCATGCTATGATAGGAGCAAAGGTGCGGGATGCAAGGTTGAAAATTTCTACATCAAGGAGTTGGCTCGGAGAGAAGAATTCGATTTTCGTGTACTTACTTTTGAAGATTTCGACGATGAATACGAGTCCGTAATTCAAGATATGAAAGAATACGGAATCAAAGGGGATGTAGTTTGCCGAGATAGGTCTACAATTGCGAAGATAAAACGCGGAGTGAGGAATATTCCGTCAAAATATTCGCCGTTCGATAAGTATGCTAATTTCACATCAATTTATTATCTTGATGTCATTCGTCGATATATCAAAAAATACAAATGTGAAGGATTTATTCCAGATTGTGTAATACTGGGGTGGACGCAAATAATCGTTTATATTAGCGAAATAAAAAGGCTGCTGCCAGATGCCGTTGTTATAGCTATTGAAGAAGATGTGAGTTTCCTTGGAATACAAAGAAAACTGGATAATGAAAAGGATAGATTTAAACAGATAATCCTAAAACAACAATATGACAAACTGAGAAAAGTGGAGCTTGAGTCCTTATCTTTGGCTGACTATGCATATGTCAATAATCCAAAGGACTTCCAGTTACTTATCGAGAATGGATTGGATGCCTCGAAAATTGATTGGCTGGTTCCGTGGTACGATAAGTACAATAAAAGTGTAATCCGGAATATAGATTGGGATAAGCCATTTATTATATACTATGGCGCCATGGGACGACCAGAGAATTACCTCAGTGTTCAATGGTTGATTGAAAATATAATGCCTTTAATTAATTCCAAAATTCGATTGGTTGTTATTGGCTCTGGGAGTGAGACAATTGAAAAATTTGCTTCAGAACGGGTTGATATTTTAGGCTTTGTAGATAATGTTTCGCCGTTCTTTTCGAGGACGATGTGCTTGGTGGCCCCATTAGTACTAGGAGCTGGAATCAAAATCAAAGTTCTGGAGGCAATGTCAGCGGGTGTTCCCGTGTTGACAAATCAAATTGGAATTGAAGGGATAGAGGCGAAAAGTGGTAAAGACTATTTTTACTGCAAGGATGCAGTTGACTATGCTAATGTAATTAATCTAGCATATGAAAAGAAAATTGAATTGGAATCCATATCAAAGAATGCTAGATTAATAACAGAAAGCAAATATGACTATTCAAAATCCGGACAGATGATTGCAAATAAGGTAATAGATCTTTTAATGACGCGAGAGTAAAAATGAAAGTTAAAGTAGTAGATATATATAAACATTTGTTAATGCTATCGATTTTTTATATGTACACTAAAGACTTGTGGGATACTTATACTGGTAGCATATTTAAATACTTGTTTTATATTATTGTTTTTTTTGGCATTGCAATGTTCGCACTAGAAACGATAGGAAAACGAAGAAAATCCGATGTTATTATAATGGCAGGATTTCTTGGCTATGCTTGTTATATTATATATAATGGGAAAGTGCTGTCAAACAAAGCCCAGTTCTCGCAAGGCATTCTCGAATATATCCTTTATACTTTTTATTTTTTGGCAGCGGTGTACTATATTCGAAGAGGAAGAGTAGAGCTAAAAGATTTCAAGAAATTTGTATATCTAGGAGAATTCATTTCCTTATGTGCCTTAGTAGAGTATATTTCACAGACTGCGATTATCCCTTCGGATAATTATTCGATTTACTATTTTGCAGGTGGCTATTCTTCGTTTAGAGCAAAAGTCTTTTGCGTTAGTCCGATGACACTCTGTATGATGCTCGGATTTTTGTTTTTATTAGGCTGCTATTTTGTTTTTATTGAGCGTATTAACAGTGGCTTTTTTATAAAATATTCACCAGTTATTCTACTCATAGGTATGTTTTGCACCGGTTCTCGCGGCCCATTGATTGGTACTGTCGGTGGATTGAGTGTTTTAATTGCATTAAATTGGATTGAAAATCCATTAACCAAAAAAAAGGGAATTCAAACCTTAGTTGCGGTTTTTGCGGCGTTAACATTTCTTTTTGTATTGCAAATGCAAGGAGGATTGGCGTCAATAAGAACTGGTATTGACGGAATAGATAACATTATAAAGCGATTTTCATCCGCTACAGATTTTAATAATGAGTGGGGTAACGCCGCTAGACTCGAAATATGGACAGAATATATTGGTGTGTTTTTACATAATTTCTGGAATGGAATTGGAATAGCACAAACAAGTGCAACGGTTATATCTAACACTAGGAGAGTGACAGAAAGCGGGTTACTAAAACGCTTAGTTGAAACGGGAATCATAGGACTCCTTTTCTATGGTTTGGGGGTAATACTAACGGTAGGCAAATTTTCAATCGCAAAAAAGACCAACGATAAAGTCTGCAATAGAGAAAGAATTTTGACAATAAGCGTTTTTGTTGCTATAGGAATCGAGGACATTGTCTTGCAAATGTTTGCAGACGTAATGGCGATGTACGTCTTTTGGGTTATAATTGCTGCTTATTATGCTAAAATGAACCCATGAAGTTTAAGCAGGGCTTAAAAGGTTTATATTATATATACTGTCTCGCTTGAAAATTTAACGTAATTCGATGGGGATGACATAGTTTCAAATGTGTTATTGCCTTTTGTGTCTGAAAAAGAAAGGAATGATTGATTAATATGAGGATAGGAATTCTTACATGGTTTTTTGGATCAAACTATGGGGCAAAAGCACAATCTTATGCATTACAAAAAGTGATTCAGTCGTATGAAATCGATGCCTTTATGATTGATTATCGCCATGCTAATTACAAAAGAATTAATAGAGAAATGAATTATAACTATCCAAATGTTAAATTACACCCAGTTCGATACTATAAATGTTTGGCTAGAAATAAACTGTTATCGGATACAGAGCGTCTTTATAATCTTACATGTAAAGTAGATTGCTCGAAAGATATTGATTCGCTAAGTCTCGATGCCATTATATTTGGAAGTGATGCTATCTTTAATACAAAACACCCTTTTTTTGAGCCACTATATATGGGAGTCGATATTCATACCGCTAAAATTGCCTATTCGGCGAGTTGTGAGAATTTACCACCGAATTATCTACTTTCAAGAGAAGAAGTGGATTCTTTACAGGAATTTAAGGCTATATCTGTAAGAGATTGTAACACACAAGAATTATTAATTAATAATGGGATTAATAAGCCATCAATTACTTGTGACCCTACTATATTATATGATTTTAATGACATTACATGTGAATGGAAATTTCGCAACTATATCCTAGTATATTCGTTTTCCGAGTGGAATGATTTTGCAAGTGAAATGAAATTATTCGCAAATAAGCACAAGATTTCAATTTTATCCATTGGAAGATACTGTGACTGGGCTGATTTTTCTATAGATGATGCAAGTTTTGAACAATGGATTGCGGCGTTCAAATATGCTGAATTTGTTTTTACAGACTCTTTCCATGGAACAGTTTTCGCATTAAAGAACAGAAAAGAATTAATTTTAGTGAGTAGGGAAGATAAAAAAGCAAAAATCAAGAGCCTATTGAGAGACTGTAAAATTAATAGGGGATTTATCGAATCCGGAGAATCGATTGAAACATATATAAATCAGAGCATAATTGACTACGATGTTGTGGAAAATAGACTCGCCGATCTTAAGGATAGATCACTAAACTATTTGAGAAAGGCGTTGAATTTATGAAGATAATTTTATTAATGGTCGGAAGTATTTTGCTGATCAACGTATTCTTTTTGAGACTATATTGCTCTATTCAAAAAAGACGAGACTCAGGCGAAAAGGGTAATCTGTTTTTTCGTTTTCTAAGAAAATTTTTTGATTATTTTTATCATTATATGTACGGCTGGATGCACTACTGCTGTTTGGTAACAGGCCATATTCCTAGTAATCGTGTTCGTAATTTCTTTTACAAATTTGTTTTTTTGATGGACATCCAAAGTGATACATGTATTAGCGGTGGATGTGAGTTTCGATCTCCATGGAATATTCATTTGAAAAAATGTGTTGTTCAAGCCAACTGTGTGTTAGATGGACGAAGTTCTGTATATGTAGGTAATAATGTTGTTTTTGGAACAGGTGTTCATATATGGACACAAGAACACGATGTTAATGATAGCTTGTTCAGCGTACTTAAAAAAAATTCACAGCCAGTAATAATAAATGATCGAGCGTGGATATGCTCCGATTCAACAATTCTACCTGGCGTGATTGTTGGAGAAGGAGCGGTTTTAGCTTCTAAAGCAGTTGCAACGAAAAACTGTCAAGAATATAGTATCTATGCAGGAATACCTGCGAGAAAAATTGGTGAAAGGAATCGAGATTTGATATATGAACTACCTGGAAAACCACATTGGCATTTTTATTAAATAATTGATGAGGCACGGATATGATTAAAAATATAATAAAACAAACCCGTATAGGTAGAATTATCTCTCAAGCGAGAAGAGAACGGAAAAAAAAGAAAATGGTCAATGTACCTATTTCAGAATATGAAAAACGTTTTCTGAAAAACTCTTGCGCTCTTAAAAGCAATGACAGTCCAGAAAATTTGAGACTGAGAATTATTGTTGAATCCCATGTGATCGAAAAAGGGCTGAGTCATAATGATTATCGACCTGGATTTGGTAAGCAAAATATGGTTGCGCTATGTGAACATCTATTTCAGTATACTCGGTGTAGCGATATTGATACTTTTGCAATTGATAATGCCGTATCCTTGTTGATGCAATACCACGAACGTAATAAAGAATTTAGCTTTGACGACAGCGATTATATTCCAATAGATGAAATTAAACCCTTAATAAAACACCGAGTTTACGAAGCTGTATCATGTGGCGTTAAACCTATAAATATAGGCAATGTAAAAAAATCTTCTAGAAAATTTAATTTTGAAGAATTTGAGCATCTGCGTTCAAGCGTAAGAGTATTTGACACTCCGTGTAAACCGATAGACGAAAAGATTCTTGGTGAGGTTGTGGATATCGCAAAATTTGCGCCGAGTGCATGTAATAGGCAGGCTGTTCGAGTTCATTTTGTTACTGCAAGACATTTCTTTCCAGAAATCGAAAAACTGCAAAGAGGAAGTACTGGTTTTTTGAGGAATTGTAGTGCGGTTGCGGTTATAACAGCTGAGCTTTCTTTGTATGAGGCATCGGAGTATAAATTACCTATATTTGATGCCGGTTTGTTTACAATGAATCTATGCTATACATTTGAATCAAAAGGCTATTTTTCCTGCATTTTAAATGGATACTTTTCTGAAACAGATGATCAAAAGCTTCGTAAAATTGTGGAAATGAAAACAACGGAAGAAATTATATCGATAGTCGCTATATACAATATTGATGATGATCAGGTTCTAACCGTTCCAATTTCTCCGAGACGTGATGGAATAGAACTTTATTCAATACAATCTTCTTGATCTTTAAATTATGGAGAGGACATACGTGTTTAACACGTTGATTGCATATGAGTCGTAAAACAGAATTAGCCAAAAACACGGCTATACTTACTGTGGGAAAGCTGTGTACACAGTGTATTAGCTTTTTCCTTCTGCCTTTATATACGGCAATTTTATCAACAGAAGAGTATGGCACCTTTGATTTATTAGTCACATATTCAACATTGTTGCTTCCACTTGTAAACTGGCAGCTAGATCAGGGATTATTCCGCTTTATGCTAGATTACCGTGGAAATAAAGAAGAACAGGGAAAACTTTTCTCTACATTGTTGCTTTCCAGTACAATCCAAAGCATTGTTTATATAGTCCTCATTATTTGCGTAGAACCATTCTTGAAAATTGAGAACGCATACTTTTTGTTACTGTATGTCGTGTTGCATGTCTATACGGCATTGTTTCTGCAGTTTGTCAGAGGTTTGGGATATAGTGTAAAATACACTATTGCATCATTTATATCTGCATCTGCGACAACAATTTTAAATGTAATTGCGCTGGTCTTCTTGAAGATGGGACTACAAGGACTGTTCTTGTCTACATTGACAGCTCAATTTTTGACATTGTTATACCTGGTAATTTCATCTAAAGCATGGGAATATTTCGCTATAAAGAATATTCAGCCAAGTGTATTTAAGAAAGTCAGTACATATTCGATCCCTCTGATTCCGAACAATTTGGCTTGGTGGGTTGTGAATGCGTCAGATCGAACTATTATCGCACATTTTTTGGGAACGGCTGCTAATGGCATCTATTCTATTGCAAATAAGTTTCCGAATGTATTTATTAATTTCTATAATATACTGAATTTGTCATGGACAGAGACAGTATCCTTGCATTATGGTGATGAAGATCGTGATGATTTTTTGACGGAGACGATGACATCTCTCTTTAAGCTGTTTGCGGCGGCATGCTTTGGTATTGTCGCGTGTATGCCTTTTGTGTTCCCGATACTGATTAACACAAAGTATGATGCTGCATATAATCAAATTCTGATTTTAATGTACGCAATGCTTTTCCGAGTGTTGGTTGGGTTATACAGTTGTATTTATGTAGCTCAGAAGAATGCAAAGAAGATAGCTTACACGTCTATCTCGGCAGCAATCATTAATATCACGGTAGATTTGCTTTTAATAAATAAAATTCAGGTATTTGCAGCATCTATTTCAACATTGGTTGCATTCCTTTCGATGTTTGTAATTCGGTATGTCGATGTTAACAAAACAGTACACATGAAAATTAGAAAGCCCATTATTATTGCTAGTATTCTTATTGGTATTATGCTCATTGGAACGTATTATTGTAGTAACAAAACAATCCAGTTCATAGCACTTTGTATTACAGCGATTTATGCGGTTTTAACTAATGTGGATATACTGAAATCGGGTGTAAACCTAGTCAAACGGTATATTACAAAATGAATTATAAATGCGCTTGTATAACAGCCTGAATAAAGTTAAATGCTATGAGTATAGGGCTTTAAGTGACAGCAAAGATAGAAATTAATATAGGGGGGAGCTAACTTTACCGGCATATATAAGAAAATCTCAAGATAAGAATGACTTGTTCTTTGTGGGCCGTGGCATCGACTACGCAGTTTGCCTGGAAGGAAGCTTGAAGCTGAAAGAAATCAGCTACATCCATTCTGAAGCATACGCTGCGGGTGAGCTGAAGCACGGCACGATCAGCCTGATCGAGCAGGGAACGCTGGTCATCGGCGTGCTGACCCAGAGTGAGCTGTACGAAAAGACCATTAGCAATATGCTGGAATGCAAGAGACGTGGCGCGTACCTGAGATGGGCCTGACCACTTACAGAAAGTATGAGACGGAAGATCAAGTGAACTTCACAGTCTATGTACCGAAGGTGGATGAGTACTTTGTCGGCAGTCTGGCTGTGATTCCTCTTCAGCTGTTGGGCTACTATGTGTCTGTTGCGAAAGGTCTGGACGTAGATAAGCCTAGAAATCTGGCGAAGAGTGTTACTGTGGAGTAAGCTGAAAAAATCATAAATACGTTACTGTAAGGCTGACATGATTCCTGGTTCGTGTTATACTTGAGCTATGAAAACCATCAGTCTACCTCCTCATCTTCTTCGTTCTCTTCTTTACCTCCATTGTGTGTTATGAGAATCATTGTGTGTTGATAACACAATGGTAAGGCAAAATCTGACGGCTGTACATAAGTACGGCCTACGCTGCTCGAAACTTTGCACACCTCTCCGTGGTGAGCAGCAGGCAACACAGTGATGTGGCTAAGAATGCAAAGGAAAATTAGTATCAAAAGTGGTGCAGGATGGATACTATAGAGGAACTTAAATACTACTGTAATGAGCCGTACCCTGTGGGAGCGTTAATGCTTACCGGCGAATGGAGATGTGGTAAGACGTATTTAATAAATAACACGTTAGAGGAAGAGTTAAAAACCACACATGTTATTTTGCGTGTGAGCTTATTTGGAATAGAATCTGTTGAAGAATTGCATAAAGAAGTAAAAAAATGCTGGGTATATGCGCTTGCCAAGTCAAGGGAACCGATATCAGGAATATCGGAAAAGGCAAAAAAAGCTGGCGGAGTCATTAAAACTTTCGCAGAGAAGGGAGTTGAATTTTTACCGGATTCAATAAAGACGATTGCAAATGGTGTGCTCTCTTTAGATGTTATTGACTTTGTTAAAATAGAACCACTAATGGAAGGAAAAAGAGTTGTATTAGTATTTGATGATCTTGAACGAAAAAGTATTTCCATAAAAGGACTTTTGGGGTGTATTAATGACTATTGTGAAAATCAGCACATTAGTACAATCGTGGTAGCAAATGAAGAAAAGATAAATCCAACAGAAGATGAAAAAAAACAATATGATGAAATAAAGGAAAAAATAATTCAGAGAACGATACGCTATACCCCAGATTATTCTGCTGTGGTTTCTAATGTGATAAGTAGCATAGTGCATGAAAACGAAAAAACGGAAGAAGAATCATACGGAGTTTTCCTAGAAAACAACGAAGATGCCATTAATTCAATTTTTTCTGGTGCATCAATAGATGATATACCGTTAAATCAACTGGTTTCAAAGAAGTATGCAGGAAGTTCAAAAGAAGAACTTGAGAATGAGAAAGAAAAAAAACAAGAGCTGCTTAAGCATAGGCCTCACAATATTCGAAGTCTTAAGTGCGCAATTCAAGATTTTAGAAGAGTATATTCATTACTTGTGGAGAAGCATATTGATAATAAAGAAAAATGGCTTTTCACATATCTTTCCTATGTCTTGTGTTTTCGGGCTGGATTAATTCCAGAGAGTTCGAAGTATGGAACGTTATTTTCTGATGAGAAGGTGTCTATACTTTATCCTGGATTTTACGATGACAAGTATATTACAAGCGGAATTAAGCAGTGGATTAGGCATGGAGAATGGGAAAACAATGCTCTTAATGAAGAATTGAATCGTATTGTAAATAGAGAAAAAGCCATTACACCGGAAGACAAAGCACGAACGTATGGGATTTTGGACTTGGATGAAGCTGATATGAAAGAGGGATATCCAAGACTTTTGGAAAAAGCATATGCAGGCACATTGGAGCTGGATGACTATGTGAATTTATTATGTAATAGCTGTTTGGCTAGAAAGAATAATATTCAGCCCTTTGATATTGATTGGGAGAAACTCTGTAATGGAATTAGTGTAAGAATTGCGACGATGCTTCAAGAGGAGATAGATGAGCCGTGTTATTGCAGGCGTATTGGCGAGGATCGCAAAGAAGAGTATTTACCTAAAGAATGGAATGCTTATAAGATAATTGATGAATTTTTAAGCGCAAATACTTTGATGTTTAAAAAGAATAAAGCACTTTATGTGGGTCTGATAAAAACGGAACCACTAAGTGCTTTGATTCAAACACAGAATAAGCGGTTTGATATATTTGATATTGAAATGGCAGAAGCGACTGCAATGGGGTTCGAGGCGGCACCAAATGCAGAGAAGAATAGTTTTATAGATTATTTCAAAAGAATGTGGCAGGCAAATATATGCTCACAGGATTATAAAATCAAACTGCCTGAAGAAGGCTTTCAAGAGCTAAAAAATAGAATATCGCAGCTTTTGAATAAGTATCAAGCAGAATCTTTATCCATTGCCGAAGTGCATACACGGCGTTTTCTTGAAACAATTGATGATTTGATTAGTGAACAAAAACAGAGGGTAAAAAAGGTTTCAAATAAGGAGGGAAAAGCAGCAGAAGAGCTAAGTTAATGTGTTTTTTCTGTTCCAATTTGTAATAATGTAGAAAGAGGTACCCCAAAATGCCCAGAACCAAAGGAAGCAAGAACCGCCCCAAATCTGATATCGTATCCCAAATTACTGAAAAACAAGTCCAAATCACAACCCTCAACGATGAAATCGCTTCAATCACCGCCAACATCAACGACCTAAAGGCAACTCTAAAAGAAAAACGCAGCGAACTGAAGTCCGCCGAGAAAGAAGTAGCCAAGCTCGAAGCGAAGAAAGCCAAAGCGGATCAGAAAGCAGCTGAAGAAGAGAAAAAGTCGGAAGCCGAGGCTGTGGTCAAGAAACTGCTGGCCGGCGGCATGAGTGCTGACGAGATCCTTGAGAAGCTGAAGTGTAACCGCTCCATAATCCCCCGTACAGCAAAAGAAAAGAGCCCTGGAAATGGGGCTCGGAAGGGGTGAAATCATTTGAGCTTGCAATAGTCGGGCAAGGTTTCCGCCCAGGGCAGCAGCGGGGTCAGTTGTTCTTCGGCAGGATTTTCGCCCAGTTTGGGCAGTTCCTGCAGCAGGAACACCAGGTAACCAAAGGGATCGAGGCCGTTGCGTTTGGCCGTCTCCATCACGCTGAAGCAAAGAGCACTGGCATCGGCTCCTTTGGCGGTATCGCAGAACAGAAAGTTTTTGCGGGCCGTCACAAAAGGCTTCACGGTGCGCTCAGCAAGATTGTTGGTCAGTTCCAGGCGGCCATCCAGAAGCACGGCGTTCAGGGCATCCTTCTGGTTGAGGGAGTAGTTTTTCGCCTTGCTCAGTGCGGTTCCCTCCGCCGCTTCGAAACTGTCCAAAAGTGCCCAATATTGTTCCAGCAGCGGCCGGAGCTTTTGCTGCCGCAAATCAAACCGGGCC
>ERZ1090867.847-NODE-849-length-11716-cov-6.711774_pt1 | contig 11716 bp, 17 predicted proteins | sample MGYA00478476_ERZ1090867 | MGnify/ENA primary metagenome ERZ1090867 (study PRJEB33644, sample SAMEA5815742) | chicken gut metagenome | biome: Chicken; feature: Gastrointestinal Tract; material: Caecum | place: Ireland | collected 2019-01-01 | study: A study of the... | reverse complement strand
CAAATATTGAGTATGTATACCTACTCAATTATTATAACAAGAAATGGGCAGGAAATCAAGAAATTTCTTGATTTCCTGCCCGTTTTGAGCATTTATTTTTCGATTGAGTGTCAACTTCTACTGGAAGTTAAGATTCTATCATTTAATGCAATCTGCCTATAAAATTTTATCATATTGCATTTATAAATGCAACTTGCACCCGATGTTGGTTGTTGAGATTTTTGGTACATTTTATAATGTATAGCAGAATCATACACAGCATGGAGGTGATTGAAACGCAACCGGAAATTGATTACGTTAAGATTGGTCAGCGCATTAGAGCTGCCCGACTGGAAAAGGGTTATAGTCAGGCTGATTTGGGTGCGTTGGTTGGTTGCTCGAACAATCATATGAGCCATGTTGAAGTTGGACAGACGAAAGTTTCTTTGGCAATGCTTCTAAAACTGGCATTCGTCTTGGAAAAGAACTTTGACTATTTTTTACTGGATACCCCATATGCAAAATGCGACAGCATCATTGATAATGAGATTGCTGCAAAACTGAAAAAGTGTAATGTAACAACATTGATAACCGTAGGAAAGTTGATTGATGTCTTGATTGACCAGCAAGAGATGATAAAAAAAGCGGAGCTTGATTGATATAATGAAAAAGAAGCCCATTGACGGTACAGAGTGAACTGCTATGGGGTTCTTTTTTGCAGCACAATATACTGATTCTTTAAGAAGCAAAAAGTCCACCAGTCATGATGCACTACGCATCGTACTGGTGGACTTTTTCTGTAAAGATATAAAAATAGATATTCATATATCGCCATAACCAATGTCGTTATCGTAGGCATGAAGATCTTCTTTCAGGAAATCTGCTTTACGAATATACATCGAATTTACCAGCTCTCCTTTTTCGTGGAGCAGGCTGAATTTGTAGTCTAATAATGCTGCCGGTACATAGAGCATTTTAGCCGTTTCAAAAAATGTGTGTTCCGAAAGGCATTCCAGGACTTTCCCATCTTCTAACAGAAGCTCCGCCGCAAAGAAGTTTGCTTCATTTTCTTCGATTGATCTATCATCAAAAACTTCCATTTCTTGAAAGCCGTGCATCATAGCGATTTTTGTATGCAGGACAGCGTGTCCTAATTCATGTGCGACTAATATACGCTCCAGGATACCGTTCACATTGTGATCTATCACGATATTCTTTTGTCTGGACTGGTAATAGAAGAAGCCCTTCAATTTCTTCTGTAAATCGTAATAGTGGATTTTGATACCTAACAGCTGACATAGCTCGTAAGGGTCTCTGGTGTGATATTTTCGCACAAGCTTATCGACAGTTTCAATGATATGCTCTGCCGTTTTCATTTGCTTCACCTCCGAATCGCACACAGAAAACATATTCTGTGCTTGAGGATTTTACTCTTTATCTTTATGCTTTCTGTATTTCTTCGGAGTGTACTTTTCCCGTGCTGTTTTCTTAGAGTCCATATAAACTGACATAATCGCCTGGAAGAATACATCTTTTGCGTCCTCGTCCAATTCTCCACCGGCAAACAGAGAATTTACACGACCCAACACTTCCTGAGCTTCTTTTGCTCCTTTTGAACCGAAGTTTTCCTTTGCCTCTAAAATAAACATATCCTGATCTATATGGCTCTGGCTATCCGTTTCAGATTCGTCCAAAAGATAGGACACAGAGATATGCAGTGCTTCAGCAAGTTTTCTGATGTTGCTTTTTCTGGGGAGTGTTCCGAGCTGCTCATAGGTGTAAAGGGATCTTTCGGAAATGCCGGTCATCTGGGCAAGCTCCGTTTGAGATAGGTTCATAGCCAAACGAGCTTCTTTAATTTTTTCTCCAAATGTCATGGTAGTATCCTTCCTTTCAAAAAATATTTATTCGTAACTTCCGATTATTTGTTGACAAACTTCTGGAAAATGCTATAATAAGAATCATAACAGAAGTTTTAATTCCACTTAATTATATATCGGAACTTTTATAAAGTCAAGAACTTCCGATTTCACTTCTGTTATTTTAATCAAATATCGGAAGTTATAGTCATTCTTGTCCCATGGTATTTGTTTCCCTTTAGCCAAGTGACAGGAGTTAGAAAGGAATTCTTATTTTATGGATTAGGCTGAAAGGAGATTCTGAATGAGCAGATATAATACACAGGTATTAAGCAGTATTCGAATGCTTTGCCGGATGCAGAACATTGACGAGAAGGTTCTGTATGAAAGAGCAAAGCTGATTTTATCCATATATCGAGAGGTGTGCTGGTCTACCATTGATCGTGCGAATGATGTATGTGATACCCTTATTTGTACTTACGGTGACAGCTTAGATGGTGCATTGATTTATCTGGAGAACTTTGCTCCGGATGAAGCGAGAGAACGATTTGAAGAACGCATTCGCAGCTTATTTGAGACAAAGTGGATCATTGAACTGGTAGATATGGCTATGTTGAAAATCAGAGAATATCCAGATAAAGGCGCTCTGTACTGTGAGATTATCTCAAAGGCATATCTCAACCGCTTCAAGTACAGGGAATCAGAAATGCTGGAGGTTTTGAATATGGAACGCAGCACCTACTATGACCGAAAGAAAGAAGCGATACTGTTATTTGGTCTGTCACTTTGGGGAACAGCCATTCCTAAATTGAAAGATTTCCTGGAAAGTGCCCGGGAGGAAGAAGCATTGTGTTATTGTGAATGCTAAGACAGGATTTTAGTCCGACTAAAATCCGATGAAAATACGACGGTTCCCCTACTGAAAGTCCGACTTGTCCAGTGTTAAAATGGCTATGCTGGGAGATAGCGGCATAAAATTGAATAGAGAGAGTTACGCCTCGTGCCTGTAATGGGTACGGGGCTTTTTTTATACCTGCCTATTTTCCCCCATAATTAACACAAAGGCATGAACGAGAGCTTGGAGTAATTTACTCCGGCTCTTTTTTTATGCCTGCAAGGAGGACAGGCAGATGGCAAAGGGTATTGAGAATCGGGCACGATCTCCTCCCGCTGTTTTTGATTTTGCAACTTCACAAATTCAAAAACACGGAGGAACGAAAATGTATTACGACTTGGTTGAAAGCGGAAAAAGAATTAAAGCCTTGAGAAAGGAACATGGGCTTACACAGGAACAGCTTGCGGAGCAGTTAGGTGTTGCCGCAAACACCATTGCACGAATTGAAACCGGCAACAGAGGTATCTCTATTGATTTGGCAATCGAACTGGTTGTGCGCTTTGAGACAACCCTTGATTACATATTTTTAGGTCGTGAATAACCTCAAAACTATACCTACGAGGCAATAAAAACTTGCATGAGGAACAGGTACAATTTAGATACAGCCAAAGAAAATCGGCTGCTTGATCCTTGAAAACTGAATACACAGTCATCGAATACGTTCCTGTTGCCGGTGCGAGAGCATCAGCCACATCAGCGGTACGCCGAGACGTATCGGATAGAGAAACAGAACGACTTTCTTCTATAAATTAAGCGCTTGTCTCTCTCCCGATGCCAGCGATCAATACTGGCTTGTAAATATTGGGTTGCTCCCAATACGGCCATGAAAGCAACAGGATTAAAGATACTTCTCTACGGAGCTGGCGGAGAACCCGGCAGAGGTTAGATTCCTATGGAACTGATTCGCAATCAGTCGTTCGGTGATTCCCTGAGGGCGTAAGCCCTCTTTCCCAGGGGTGCGTGGCAAATATGGGACACATAGACTTTTGGACTGACTGCCTGATTCCTTTCTGGCAGTCAGTTATTACATAGCCAACGAAAGGAGGTCATGGCACATGATGAAAGAAAATTGGGTATATTGCCGTGGTGATATTTATTGCGCCAAGCTGGACCCGGTAGTTGGGTCGGAACAAGGCGGCATCCGTCCGGTTATCGTCATTCAGAACGATACCGGTAATACACACGCTCCCACATTGATTGTGGCAACGGTCACCACCAGAATCCATAAGAAAGCGAATATGCAGACGCACTTTGTTATTTACGACAATCCTGCATTCAAAGAAGCGTCCGTTGTTCAGCTGGAACAGATTCGTACCATTGATAAAAGCAGGATTGATAATTACTTAGGTAAGGTAACGCCCCGTGAAATGGTAGCGATTGAGAAAGCCTTATCTGTCAGCCTGGCAATGGAACAGCTGAAAAAGCGTTCCCCAAAACATAAAGCAAAGAGAGCGAAGGAGTGAACATAAATGTTTGAAGAAAGAATCGCTGCCATGAATCAGCGCACCGAAGAAGCGATGGCTGCTAACGCAGTTCAGTTTGATAAGAGAACCTATACGGTTGATGAGATTCAGGATATTCTGGGCATCAGCAGAACCAGCGCATACAACCTTGTGAAAAAGAAAGTTTTCCATAGCGTCCGCATCGGTGGCAGTATCAGAATCTCCAAAAAGAGTTTTGATGAGTGGTTGGATCATCAAATGTAAGATTTGTCAAGGGCGTCGTACAACCCGGCGACAAACTTCAAAACATATTGAGAGTTCGATAAAATGTAGCCATGACAAGAAACACATGGCTACATTTTTTACATAGGAGGTTGTACGATGGCGGAAATGAGAAAACGCACGAGTATGTCTGTTCTGGAAATGGGCAGGATGCTCGGTCTTGGTAAAACGGAGTCATACTGGCTCATTAAGAAGAATTACTTCAAAACCATTCTTGTCGGCAACACCATGAGGGTGATGATCGACAGCTTTGAAGAATGGTATGCCAATCAGTTCAAATACCAGAAGGTCGATGGAACCCCTCCCGGCGAGGAATTGAAGAAAACTACATATTCAATGGAGGAGCTTGGACAGCGCCTTGGGCTGAAAGAAGCGACTGCTTACGAACTGGTTGCCAAAGGGCATTTTGATGTGGTCGATGTCCTGGGCAAGCGCAGAGTGACAAAGGAGAGCTTTGAAAGATGGTATGCTTCTCAAACCGATTACCGCACGGTAGAGGATCAGGAACTGGATGCAGATATTATGGCATCCACCTACGGTCTGCCGGAAATGGCAAGAATGCTTGGGGTACATCGTCAGACCATTTACTATATCGTTGCCAATGAAGATTTTGAGCTTATCAAGGTTGGCAGGTATAAGCGAGCTACCAAAGAGAGCTTTGAAAAATGGTATCACAATCAGACCCGCTACCAGTTAGCGGAAGATAGACAGGAAAGGAGCTGATTACATGGCATCTATCGTTAAGAGAAAAAAGAAGTATTCTGTGGTTTATACATACACCGATGAGAACGGCAACAAGCGTCAGAAGTGGGAAACCTTTGAAACGAATGCCGAAGCAAAGAAAAGGAAGTTGCAGGTTGAATATGAGCAGGAGTCCGGAACCTTTATTCCCCCTTCTGCTAAAACCGTCAATGATCTTTTGGATGAGTATATGTCAATCTATGGTGTGAACACCTGGGCGATGTCTACCTATGAAAGCAGAAAGAGCCTGATTGCAAACTATATTCGTCCCCTCATCGGTGATATGAAGCTGGAGGATGTCACGCCGAGAATCATGGACAAGTATTACCGAGATTTGCTTTCTGTCAAAGCGGTTTCTTCTAAGTATGTAAAAGCCCGTACAGAATATCTGACTCCGCATACTGTCCGAGAGGTTCACAAGACATTGCGAAATGCTTTCAATCAAGCGGTCAAGTGGGAATTGATGACCAGAAACCCTGTGGAGCACGCTACGCTGCCGAAAGAAGAACACAAGACCAGGGATATCTGGACAGCAGAAGTGCTCCAGAAGGCTCTGGAAGCCTGTGACGATGATATTCTTCGTCTGGCTATTAACCTTGCCTTCTCCTGTTCCCTGCGAATGGGCGAGCTTCTGGGGCTTACCTGGGACTGTATTGACATTTCCCCCACCAGTATTGAACTTGGTCAGGCAAGCATCTTCGTTGAAAAGGAGTTGCAGAGAGTAAATCGTGAAGCGATGGCAGATCTGGACGGTAAGGACATCATGTTCAAGTTCCCACCGACCTTCGCCAGTACGCATACCGCATTGGTTCTCAAAACTCCTAAGACCAAAACAAGTGTCCGCAAGGTGTTCTTACCGAAAACCGTAGCGGAAATGTTGGTACAGCGAAAGGCTGACATCGAAGAACTGAAAGACCTTTTCGGTGACGAGTTCGTAGACTTCAATCTGGTTTTCTGTTCTTCCAATGGCAAGCCGATTGAGGGGCAGGTTATCAACCGTGCTTTCAATAAGCTGATTGAGGAGAAGGGACTGCCGAAAGTGGTTTTCCATAGTCTCCGACATTCCAGTATCACTTACAAGCTGAAGCTGAACGGCGGCGATATGAAATCCGTTCAAGGCGATTCCGGTCATGCACAGGTCAAGATGGTAGCGGATGTTTACTCCCATATCATCGACGATGACCGCAGACTGAACGCTGAAAGAATGGAAGCTGCGTTCTACTCAGGCAGACAGGCAACGCCTGAGCCGGTTCAACCAGCCGCAACGGAAAGCTCCGCTGATGATAAAGAACTTCTTCTGAAGCTTCTGCAAAATCCGGAAATGGCAGCACTCCTGAAGTCGCTGGCAAAAACATTATAGTAACTGCAAGGGCAGATCCTTTTACATAGCTACAATAGCTGTAAAAGGGTCTGCCCTTATTTTTTTGTTATGGAGGTCAACGAGTATGGATAGAATCTTTATGGACGAGTATTACGAGCATCTGAGAGCTGACAATATCGAGGCATTTTCCAAGGAAAGGAACGACGAATATGTTGGCAGAGCTGAGGAATACAAAGCAGCAAAGTCGGCATTGCTTGAAGGATTGGGACTTGAGCATTTGTTTGACCATAGCCATGAACTGACTCCGAAAGAGAAAGAAATATGGATGCTGTTCGATAGGGTTGATGTAGCAGAGCTTCTTGCAAGGGATGCTTTTGCCAAGGGTGCTTATATGCTCGGCGCTGAGGATAGAGAGATTATGCTGAAATAAAAAAAGACCTGCTTCGGCGGGTCTAAATTACATAGAATCATTGAGTCTGAAAAACCTTTGAAATTCTTAATAATTCTGGTTGAAAAATTCATTTTGAAATGATATATAAAACAGACTGAAATCTGTGTCTAAGGACACCCGCACCCTCACACGAGAATGAATAGGATTTCCTATCATTTCGCATCACGAGAAGTTACATAGTGACATTTACTTGCACTTGCAACGTCCACCAAAAATCGAAAGACTTGCTAATTTCGAGCCAATCGGACGGTGTAAAATCCCTCTGAATTAGCTATCACAGCGTAGTATCAGATGGGATTTGAAATGCTGAAAAACCTTGTATTTCCAAGCATTTTTAAGCATTAGATGCCACTTCCCGATGTCGTATCGGGTCTACTCCTAAGTGTTTGCTAAGCGAACACCTGAGGAAACAGGACAGAAGCAGAAAAAGGATCAAATCGGATCCGGTACGGAAACCATTTGAACGGAGCGGAGACAAGAAAAAGGTGTTTGCTCAAGTGTCAAAGGGATCAAAAAAATTGTTGGTTATCAGCATTGAAAAAGGCTGTTACCATAGAATCGGCTATCTGACCGAGAGGCTGAAAACCCAGTGTTTAAGCCAAAAAATCAGAGAATGTCTCGTTAGTTAAATGGATATAACAGGGTCCTCCTAAGACTCAATTATAGGTTCGATTCCTATACGAGACGGTAGATATAAGCGGGAATTATTAGCTGGAAAGGCTTTAATAATTACCCGCTTATCTCATTTTCTGAAGAAGAAAATTACCCTGAATGGGATGAAAATCCAGCTAATACACTGTCAAAAATTAGCGGATCTGGCTAATAAAAAAGCTTTGTGGCTAATAATTTTTTTCCAGGCAGATCAGCTAATAACAGTGCTCAGTTAAATGTCAGCCTGTATTTAAAATAGTAAAACATGGTAAAAGCGTGGTATGCGGACTGCACATTTTTCAGAGGTTCATCTGGAAGCCGATACAATATCAATTACATATAATAGTCAAACGGGAAGCTCGTTTGGATCAGATTTACAAAACTGATCTGAACGAGCTTTTTTCGTATCAGAGGAAAGGAGAAAAATTGGAAGAAAAAGAGAAAGTTATTGAAATTGAGATTGAGAGGCTTCGAGACTTTAAAGAGCATCCGTTTCATGTAAAAGATGATAAGGAGATGTCTCTTCTTAAAGAAAGTATCAAAAATTACGGAATTCTAAGTCCATTAATTGTTAGACCTGTTCTGGATGGCGTGTATGAAATAGTATCAGGTCATCGGAGAAAATATGCCGCACAGCAGTTAGGCTATTATAAGTTGCCGGTGATCATCAGAGTAATGAATGATGATGAGGCCATTATTTCTATGGTGGATTCTAATCTCCAAAGAGAACGAATCAGATACAGTGAAAAAGCATTTGCCTACAAGATGAAAAATGAGGCAATGAAAAGAAAAGGCGGTCGAAAAAAAAGTCAATTTGACCACAAATTAAAAGGAAAAAAAACTATTGAGCTTATTGGAGAAGAATATGGAGACAGTCCGAAACAGGTTCAGCGCTTTATTAAGATAACAGAACTGATACCGGAATTGCTTCAGCAGTTGGATGATGAAATGATAGGCTTTAATCCGGCAGTAGAGATGTTTTTTATGGGGATACTTTGTTTTACAGCTACAAATTTACTGCGAAATATAGGAATCGGTATTGGCTGCGTGTTTCTTTTATGGTTGTTTTTAACATCATCAATCACTCGCATACTGCCGCAATTATTACAGCTGTTCAAATTATCAGGAGAAGTTGTTCAAGATGGTTTTTTAACTCCTTATTGGCCTAGCAGAATATTGTATGCTGTGGTTGCTATTGGACTTTTGTTTCTGAACTTATATCTGGTAAATAAGCAGCCAGATTACAACAAGAAAGGATGGTGTAAACATGGGAATAAAGGTAAGTAATTTAGTAATGGAATATAAGAAAGGTGTAAAAAGCCTGGATCATGTAAATTTGAATATTGATCACGGGATATATGGTCTTTTAGGAGAAAATGGGGCCGGAAAAACTACATTGATGAAAATTTTAGTAACACTGCTTACTCCCACTTCTGGAACAGCAGAAATAAACGGACTTACTGTTGAACCGAAAAACTTTGAAACCATCAAAAAACAAATTGGATATTTACCGCAAGAGTTTGGTCTGTACCCGAACCTTACAGTCCGTGAGTCTTTGGAATATGTCGGAATTATGTCCGGCGTGCAGTTTATGAAATCACTGCAATCGAAGATGTTTATACTTTGGACGGAACGCTCCGCTACTCTGCCGGAGAGGTGGTAGCGACAATCACCACAGGTACAGACGGCACTGCTACAGGCGAACCGTTGTACCTCGGCAAATTTGAAATCAAAGAAACCAAAGCGCCGCACGGCATGGCGCTCAATCCCGAACCGCAGACCGTGGAACTTGTCTACGCCGGACAGGAAGTGGAAATCACATCCGTCTCCTCCGCATTCTATAACGAGCGCCAGCGTGTGCAGATTGACCTTTCCAAAGTATTGGAACAGGACGAGAAGTTCGGTATCGGACAGAACGGCGAAATCCTCTCGGTACAGTTCGGCTTGTATGCAGCCGAGGATATCACAGCGGCAGACGGCATGGCTATCCCGAAGGACGGTCTCATTGAAATTGCTTCCTGCGATGAAAACGGAAAAGCTGTTTTTGCAACAGATCTCCCGGTGGGTGCAAAGCTCTATGTGAAGGAATACAGCACAGACGAGCATTACCTCATCAGCGATGAAATCTATCCTGTGGAATTTGCCTATGCAGGACAGGAAACGGCAGTCGTGAATATCTCCGTAAATGACGGTCAGCCGATGGAGAACAAGCTTATCAGAGGCTCAGTCATCGGCAAGAAGATTGACGAGGACGGCTTTGCCATCTGCGGCGCCATCTTCGGATTGTTTAAGGCAGACGAAACGGAATTTACTGAGGATACCGCTATTCTTACCGCCGAGTCCAATGAAATCGGCGTGTTCGGATTTGAAAATGTACCGTTTGGAAATTGGATAATCCGTGAACTAAAAGCTGCCCCGGCATTTGTATTGAACGAAACGACCTACCCGGTGACCATCTCTGAAAACGAAGAAATCGTAGAGATTGAGATTGAAAACCGCTTTATTGTGGGCAGCGTACAGACCACAAAGGTGGATGCCCAGCAGAAATGATGTTCTCCGCCTCCCGTTCAAGGCGATTGCAGATCGTGCCGATCATCCAGTCCTTTTCTCAGCTTGAAAAGAACTACGGCAAGGAAGGTGCGGAAATTATCATAGACAATACCCAGCTCACCATCTTCGGCGGCTTTGCTCCTCAAAGCACTTCTGCGGAAACCCTGTCCAAAGCCTTGGGCAGCCGAACTGTCATGTCCGGTTCGGTATCAAGAAGCAAGAACGATCCGTCCGAATCGCTGCAGATGATAGAACGGCCGCTGATGACGCCGGATGAATTAAAGAGTATGCCCAAAGGGCAGTTTGTGGTGATGAAAACAGGCTTCTACCCGATGAAGGTAAAGCTGAAACTGTTCTTCAAATGGGGCATTCAGTTTGATGAGAAGAATCCCTACGCCGTTGCCGATCAGGGAAACCGCAAGGTGGAGTATGCCTCGAAGAAGGACATTATGGACGGCATCGTGAAGAAATACCGTCTTGACCTGTTAGCGCCGCCCGAACCTGCAGACGAAGGCAATGCATCCGGCGGTCAGGATCAGGCGAAGGACGAAAGCAGCCAACCACAGACGAAAAAACAGCAGACAAGGGATAAGAAGAAAACAGGCGGATCAAATCTGCAGACTTCCCCAAGAGCTCGCAGGACTCCGCCTCAAGAACCAAAGCCGGAGGTGAGTGCCAATGGGCAGACTTGATAAGCTATACAAAACCGATGTGCCGCATCGGGCAAAGCTCGTGTATATCTATCTCCATGACCGCATGGATAAGGAGCGAAAGGCGTGGCCGGGGCTAAACACTATCGCCTCCCACCTCTCACTCTCCCGTTCCACTGTTAAACGAGCCGTCAAGGATTTAGAGAAAGCCGGACTGATACGAAAGGAGCCGCACTGCCGTGAAAACGGCAGTGCGACCTCCAATCGATACTATCTGCTGTGAGCCGAAAAAAACAAATCTCGTCCGCCAAGGGAGAACTATGCCTAAACAGTGGACTGAGGGGCGGTTCATTTTGACCCGCCTTGAAGTACCCACTTTAAGAGAGAATACAGCAGAAAGAGAAAACACAGACTATTTGCTGTTACTCCTCTGTTAATGTTTTTCTCATAAAATATTTTGACAAGTCAAATTAAAGCTCGACTTATCAAATTGTTTCTGCTATAATAAATATATTCTGTTTATGAGGTGAACAAAATGGCGGTTCAGTACAATAAGCTTTGGAAGCTGCTGATAGATAAAAAGATAAAGCCTTCTGCTTTGTCGAAAATGACAGGGATTGCCCCCTCTATTATGGCGAAGCTGGACAGGGATGAATATGTGGCTCTTTCCGTACTGGAACGGATCTGCCTGACTCTGGATTGCGACATCGGCGATGTGGTTGAGATCGTAAAAGAACCCTAGGACGGGGGTGAAAACATATGAAACATCATTTTGTTTTTAACAAGCCGGCGATTCACTTTATCCTTTTGGTCGGCATTTTCACTTTTGTCTTTTTAGGTGCGGAATATCTGTTTGTCAATATGATCTCCCTGTCGGTGACGGAAGGGAAAACCG
>ERZ1090867.844-NODE-846-length-11738-cov-5.169563_pt1 | contig 11738 bp, 9 predicted proteins | sample MGYA00478476_ERZ1090867 | MGnify/ENA primary metagenome ERZ1090867 (study PRJEB33644, sample SAMEA5815742) | chicken gut metagenome | biome: Chicken; feature: Gastrointestinal Tract; material: Caecum | place: Ireland | collected 2019-01-01 | study: A study of the... | reverse complement strand
ACCGCACACTCCGCCGGCCCCCTCACCGGGCCCCGGCAAGCCGCTCTATCTCTCCGGCAAACCGGGCGGCGAGCCGCCGGGCCTCCTCCGGGTCGCGGCTCTCGCTGTAAATGCGGATGATGGGTTCGGTATTAGAACTCCGCATATGCACCCATCCCTCCGGGAAGTCGATTTTCACGCCGTCCGTATCGGTGATTCTCTCCCCGCTGTACGCATCTTTCATGCCGGAGAGTATCTTCGCCACATCCATCCCGGGCCGGAGCGTTATCTTGTCTTTCGCCATGTAATACTGCGGATAACCGCTGCGCAGCTCCGTCATACGTTTGCCGCTGCGGGCCAGCGAAGTCAGCAGGAGCGCCACGCCCACAAGGGCATCGCGCCCGTAATGGAGCGCCGGATAGATGACGCCGCCGTTCCCTTCGCCTCCTATCACGGCACCGGTCTCCTTCATCTTGGCGACCACGTTCACCTCACCCACCGCCGAGGCGGCATAGTGTCCGCCATGGCGTTCGGTTACGTCCCGCAGCGCCCGCGTGGAGCTGAGGTTAGAAACCGTATCGCCCGGCGTCGCCGACAGTACGTAATCGGCCACGGCCACGAGCGTGTACTCCTCGCCGAACAGCTCGCCGTCCTCGCAGACGAAAGCCAACCGGTCCACATCGGGGTCCACCACGATACCCATATCCGAACCGTTGCGGCGCACCGCCTCCATAACCTGCGAAAGGTTTGCGGCAATGGGCTCGGGATTGTGGGCGAAATCTCCCGTAGGTTCGCAGTTGAGACGCTCCACCTCCACGCCCATACGTTCCAGCAGCCGGGGTATCACAATACCCCCCACGGAGTTCACGGCATCGACCGTCACCCGAAAGCCCCGTTTCCGGACAGCCTCCGCATCCACCAGCGGCAAAGCCAATACCCGGTCAATATGCTCGTCGCCGAACGAGGAGCGCTCTATCACGCAGCCGAGCGCATCGACATCCGGATAGGCGAAATCCGGCGCATCCGCGAGCCGCAGCACCTCGCGCCCGTCGGCATCGCTGAGGAACTCGCCCCGCGCGTTGAGCAGCTTGAGAGCGTTCCACTGCCGGGGATTGTGGCTCGCGGTGATGATGATGCCGCCGTCGGCCGCCTTGGCCGTTACGGCCATCTCCACTCCCGGTGTCGTGCAGAGTCCGAGGTCTATCACATCCACCCCGCACCCCATAAGGGTACCCTCCACAAGGCTGTAAACCATCTCGCCCGAAAGACGGGCATCGCGTCCCACAGCGACCACCGGCCGCCTGCCGGAGACCTGCCGCAACAGCCACCGTGAGTATCCGACAGTAAACCGGACGATATCCGAAGGCGTCAGGTTGTCGCCCGCCTCTCCGCCGACCGTTCCCCTTATACCTGAAATCGATTTTATAAGAGTCATGATTCGTTTCTTCCTATTTGATTTTCATAATTCCACGAAAATAACTATTTTTAGCTCAACTAAAAAATAAACCCTGTCTTTTATGAGAACAATTCCCCCTTCCGAACTGCTGGTAAACGACGACGGCTCCGTGTACCATCTCCATTTACGGCCTGAAGACCTGGCCGATACGGTCATCCTCGTAGGCGACCCTGGCCGGGTGGCCATGGTGGCCGCCCATTTCGACACACGCGACAAAGAGGTCTCCAACCGCGAATTCCACACCATAACGGGAACCTGCAAAGGCAAACGACTGACCGTGATATCCACCGGCATCGGGACCGACAACATCGATATCGTCATGACCGAACTCGACGCGCTGGCCAACATAGACTTTAAAACGCGGCACATCCACAACACGCTGAAAAGGCTCACCCTCCTCCGCCTGGGAACATCCGGCGGACTGCAGCCCGACCTGCCCATCGGGACGCTCGTCTTTTCACGCACCTCCATCGGTCTGGACGGCCTGCTGAACTTCTACAAGGGACGCAGCGAGGTATGCAACCACGACATGGAACGGCGTTTCGTGCAGGAAACGGGCTGGGACGACCGGCTGGCAGCGCCCTATGCGGTCGATGCCGACCGGGAACTTTTCGACCTGTTCAGAAACGACACGACGGAGGGAATCACCCTATCCGCCCCCGGCTTCTACGCTCCGCAGGGACGCTGGATACGGCTCGAACCGGCCGACACCGACCTGTTCAACCGGATAATCTCCTTCACTTACGAAGGCCGCCGCGTAACCAACTGCGAAATGGAGAGTTCCGGCATTGCCGGCATGGCTGCAATGATGGGCCATCGGGCTGGCACCATCTGCACCATCATCGCACAGCGTACCTCCTATCAGTCCGATACCGACTATGCGCCTTACATCGAACACATGATACGGCTCGCGCTCGACCGGCTCGTTTCGCTTTAAAACGTCTGCCGGCGTCGTATCGCAAACCGAAAGAGGAGAAGATACAGCCGAAACGGTCTGCGGGAAAGCGGCCGCCGTGCCTTTCCGACGACAGACCGAGACAACGACATGACAGACCGCACGGGCGCACGAAACAAGTTCGTGCGCCCGTGCGGTCTGTCGTTCGCCTTCGCCGGTCAGAACTCCGACGTAAAATAGAACCGAATGTCGGGAAACTTCTCCTGCGCGAGCTGGAGCGCATAGCTCGTATCAGCCAGATAGACATTGCGGCCGTGCTTGTCCACCGCCATGTTGGTATGTTTCCGTTTCATGAAATCGGCCAACTGCTCCGCATTGTCGGACTCTATCCAGCATGCCTTGTATATCTGAATAGGTTCGTAACGGCACAGCGCGTTGTACTCGTGCTCCAGCCGATACTGAATGACCTCGAACTGCAAAGCACCCACCGTTCCGATAATCTTGCGCCCGTTCAGCCGGCTCGTGAAGAGCTGCGCCACCCCTTCGTCCATAAGCTGGTCGATACCCTTGGCAAGCTGCTTGAACTTCTGCGGGTCGGCATTCTCAATGTAACGGAACAGCTCCGGCGAAAAGGAAGGAATGCCGGTGAACTTCAGATTCTCCCCTTCCGTGAAGGTATCTCCTATCTTGAATTTACCGGTATGGTGCTATCCGACGATTTCGCTCGGTTAGGCGAAATCGACGATGGATTTCTTTTCGGCCATGAAAGCATTGGGCGAAGAGAATTTCATCTGCTTGCCGCTGCGTACATGGAAGTAATTCCTGTTGCGCTCGAACGTCCCGGAACATATCTTCAGGAAAGCGATACGGTCGCGGTGGTTCGGGTCCATATTGGCGTGTATCTTGAACACGAAACCGGTCATCTTGGGCTCGGTCGGCTCCACCGTTCGCGTCTCGGTAGGCGAAGGACGCGGCGAAGGAGCTATCTCGATGAAGGTTTCGAGCAACTCCTTCACCCCGAAGTTGTTGATGGCACTCCCGAAAAAGACCGGTGCGAGTTCGCCGGCCAGATAGAGTTCCCGTTCGAAAGGTTCATACACCCCCTCCACCAGCGACAGGTCGTCGCGCAGTTTCCGGGTATAGGGCCGGATATACTCGTCGAGCTGCGGACTGTCGAGCGAAAGCTTGACAGCCTCAGACACAGTCTGCCGGTCATTGGAGGTGAATGCCGAGAAGCTGCCGTCGTATATGTTGTAAACCCCCTTGAAAGCGGGGCCGCTGCTCACGGGAAAGGAGAGCGGACGGACGGCGATTTTGAGTTCCGTCTCTATCTCGTCCAGCAGGTCGAACGGGTCGCGGCACGGCCTGTCGAGCTTGTTCACGAAGACCATCACCGGCGTCTTGCGCATGCGGCATACGTTCATCAGTTTACGCGTCTGCGTCTCCACGCCCTTCGCACCGTCGATGACGATGATGACACTGTCTACGGCCGTCAGCGTTCGGTAGGTATCCTCCGCGAAGTCTTCGTGTCCCGGCGTATCGAGGATGTTCACCTTGATGCCTCCGTACTCGAATCCCATGACCGAGGTAGCCACCGAGATGCCCCTCTGGCGTTCGATTTCCATGAAGTCCGAAGTGGCCGTCTTGCGTATCTTGTTGCTCTTGACCGCGCCGGCGACATGTATCGCCCCTCCGAAAAGGAGCAGTTTCTCGGTCAACGTGGTCTTTCCGGCGTCAGGATGGCTGATGATGGCAAACGTCCTGCGCCTGAGTATCTCTTCCTTCAATCCCATGAATCCTGTCTTACAGTTCGTATCTTAAAACTCGGAGGAGCTTTTACGCAGGGCCGCCTCGACGGGCTGCTCTATCGGATAGTCCAGCGAATAGTGCAGTCCGATGCTCCGCTTCATGGCCTGCGCCTGCTTGATGATGAGGTAGCCCACGTCTATCATGTTCCTCAGTTCGCACAGCTCCTTGGTAGGCGTCGACTTGAGGTAGAGCTCCTCGTTCTCCTTGAATATGATTTCCAGCCTGCGCAACGCACGCTCCAGCCGGAGGTTGGAACGGACGATGCCCACGTAATTACTCATTATCTGCTGCATCTCCTTCGCGTTCTGGGTAATGAGCACCATCTCCTCGGTCGCCGTCGTTCCGTCGGCATTCCATGCCGGGATACCCTTCTGCAGGCCGTATTCGTGCAGATGGGCGGCACTGTGCCGCGCCGCCTGGTCGGCATAGACCACCGCCTCCGTCAGCGAATTGGAGGCGAGGCGATTGGCGCCGTGAAGCCCCGTACACGAAGTTTCGCCCAACGCATAGAGCCGCCTGATGGAGGTCTCCCCGTTCAGGTCCACCTTCACCCCGCCGCAGCAGTAGTGCGCCGCCGGGGCCACCGGTATCATCTCCTTGGTGATGTCGATACCGATGGAGAGGCATTTCCGGTAAATATTCGGGAAATGGCTGACGGTCTCCTTCGGGTCGCGGTGCGTGATGTCCAGAAAGACATAGTCGTCGCCCCGCACCTTCATCTCGTTGTCGATACTGCGGGCCACCACGTCGCGCGGAGCGAGCGACCCCATCGGATGGTATTTCTGCATGAATTCCTTGCCGTCCTGCGTCTTGAGGATAGCCCCGAAACCCCGCAGCGCCTCGGAGATGAGGAACGAGGGGCGTTCGCCGGGATTGTACAGAGCCGTGGGGTGGAACTGGATGAACTCCATGTTTTCAATCACGGCCTTGGCCCGGTGCGCCATGGCGATGCCGTCGCCCGTCGCCACCCCCGGATTGGTCGTCACGTTATAGACATTCCCCACGCCGCCGGTGGCGATGACCGTCACCCTGGAAAGAATGGTCTTGATACGCCCCCTCTTCAGGTCCATCACGTAGGCACCGTAACACTCGATACCTTCCGTATGCCGCGTCACGAGCTGCCCCAGATGGTGCTGCGTGAGCAAATCTATGGCGAAATGATATTCGAGCACTTCGATGTTGCGGTGGCTCTTGACCTGCGAGATGAGCGTCCGTTCGATTTCGGCCCCCGTCTCGTCCTTGTGATGCAGAATACGGTACTCCGAATGCCCCCCTTCGCGGGCGAGCTCGTATCTCCCCTCCCGGGTTTTGTCGAACCGCGTCCCCCACTGCACGAGGTCCTTCATCAGCTGCGGGGCGCGCGTCACGACCAGCTCCACCGCCTGCATGTCGCAGATACCCCCGCCGCACACCATCGTATCGTCTATGTGCTTCTGGAACGTGTCCGGCTCGTAGGTCACACAGCAGATGCCCCCCTGCGCATAGTTCGTATTGCATTCGTTCATCTCCCCTTTGGTGACGACAATCACATGGGAGTGCTCCGCCGCCTTCAGGGCGAAGCTCAGGCCGGCAGCACCGCTGCCTATCACCAGATAATCCGTTTCGAGGTTCATCGCATGCCTAAATTTTACGTCGTCAATCCCTACTGTGAAACGATTAACGGCAAACAGCGGGGCAAAATTACAAAATTGCCGACAATAATAGCGCCGCACCCGTCATAACCTTCCCCGAAAAAGCCCCTTCCGACCCCTGCAACGGAACGGTTCCGGCCGGAAAGCTCCCGACAGCGCTCGCCGGATACGCCCCAGCCAGGAGATGCCCGGTCAATCGGCAAAGGCCGCTATGCCTCCCGACGGCAGACCACGACCGCCCACCCTTCGCGGACACGCATCCCCTCGGGACGAAGACCGAGCCCGACGGCACGCTCCCCGATGGCCTCTACGTCGCGTTCGAGAATACCGCTCATGATGAGTTCGCCCCCCTCCCGGAGCGCCTGTGCATAACGCGGCATGTCGGCGAGCAGGATGTTGCGGTTGATATTGGCCAGGATGAAATCGTAACGTTTTCCCGCGATGGCGGACACATCCCCCAGCAGGGGCGTGACACGCCCTTGCACACCGTTTTCCGCAATGTTCTCCCGGCTGTTCTCATAGGCCCAGTCGTCTATGTCCACCGCATCAACGTGCACGGCCCCGCGCTTTGCGGCCACGATGGCGAGCACGCCCGTACCGCTTCCCATATCGAGACCGGAAAGCCCCGACAGGTCACGCTTCATCAGTTCGGCCGTCATGAGCCACGTCGTGGCATGGTGCCCCGTACCAAAAGACATCTTGGGCATGATGACGATATCCAGTCCCTGTACGGGCGCGGGCGAAAAGGGGGCACGGATGGTACAGACACCGTCCACCTCCACCGGTTCGAAATTGGACTCCCAGAGAGCGTTCCAGTTCTGCGTCTCTATCTCGATATAGGCCGCACCTGTTATTCCGAGACCGGCCAGCATCCTGTCCGTCTCCTCCTTGCACCCGTAGAGCGCCTCCTTCGGAATATAAGCCTTCAGTACACCGGCCTCTTCGGCGAAACTCTCGAAGGGAAAATCGGCCAGCATGGCCGTAACTATCTCTGCCTGCCCGGCATCCGCCACGGGCACGTTCAACTCGACATAATCCATACCGCATGAAGAATCATAAAGTCCGAAACAGTTCGTAACTTAGCGCCAAAGATAACCATTTTACGCCAATACCGCATCCGCCCGAAGAGCCACTCTCGGCGGAGCGTTCCCGAACGACAAGAATACGCAGGATGACACGGGCAGAGAAGGAGTGGGAAGTCTATTCCGGCAAATACAGAACATACATCAAGACGGAAAGGGGGCTGGCCGCCAATACGGTAGAGGCCTATATGCGCGACCTGCGCCGCTTCCGCCGCTTCGTCACGGAACGTTACCGGCTCTCCCCTCTCGAGGTGGAAACCCCGGTGGTGGAGGAGTTCTTGAACTCGCTCTTCGAGGCGGGAGCCGAAAAGAGTACCCAAAACCGGACACTGAGCGGCGTAAGCAGCTTCTACGACTTCCTGCTGCGCACGGACGTGCTGGAAAAGTCGCCTGCCGAATTCGTCGAACGTCCCAAATCCGGCCACTACCTGCCCGACACGCTGAGTATCGAAGAGATAGATGCCATCCTCGATGCGATAGACGTATCGACCGCCCACGGTTACCGCAACCGGACGATGATAGAGATGCTTTACAGTTGCGGGCTACGCGTATCGGAACTCACGTCGCTGCACATCTCCGACCTTTTTTTCGACGAAGGTTTCATCCGCGTGCTCGGCAAGGGGAGCAAACAGCGCCTCGTCCCGGTCAGCGACCGCTGCCGCATGCAGGTGGAGACCTACCTGCGCGAATACCGCGGAATACCGGGCGATGAAAAATCCTCCGATACGCTTTTCCTCAACCGCCACGGCCGGAAGCTGTCGCGCATCATGGTGTTCAACGCCATCAAGGCGGCCGCAGCGGCCGCCGGAATCGACAAGGAGGTGAGTCCGCACACCTTCCGCCACAGTTTCGCCACCCACCTGCTCGCGGGCGGGGCCAACATCCGCCAGGTACAGGAACTGCTCGGCCACGAATCCATCACGACCACGGAGATATACACCCACCTCGACACGGGCCGCCTGCACGCCGCACTGAACGAACACCACCCGCTGGGCAAACGCTACCGGGAACGGTAACCTCCGTACCCCGACAAAAAACACCCGACCGCATCGTCTGCGGTCTCCCTCCCGAGTGTCCGCCACCGTCCGTTCGCTGCAAAATTTTCAACACGGGCATGGGCTTATCCGAAAAATATTTCCGATATTCGCATACGAAAACAATGTACGATGCGTTGATTTGTCGTTTTCAAAATTACAGCAGCCGCAAAACACCGAGAGAACATACAGGAGGGCCAGCAGCCGGAACCGGAACCGAACCGGTTTCCGGGTTTTTGTTTACGGATACCACAGAAAACCGAAGTGACCGGTTCCTCTCTCCGCACCGCCGCCAGGCGGATGCACGGTCTGCTTCGCATCCGAATCAACATCCTGCATACCGTACTGAAAGAGTGACGAGGCCTCCGGCCTGCGGCACCGGCCCGTCACACACTCTTCCCTGCCGCACCGAACAGAAACAACGACCGTATCATTCATTTTCAAATCAACTATGGAAATCGTTATCATCCTGCTGCTGATTGTTCTGAACGGCATCCTTTCGATGTCCGAGATAGCATTGGTATCGGCGCGCAGGTCGAGGCTGGAGACGGAAGCCCGCAGCGGCAGCAAGCCCGCCCGCGCAGCCCTCGCACTCTCCGGCGAACCGGACAGGTTCCTGTCCACCGTACAAATCGGCATCACGCTCATCGGCATTCTGACCGGTCTCTATTCGGGCGAAGCTTTCGCCGCCGACTTCGCGGTCGTCATCGCACGCGCGGAGATGTTGGCCCCATACGCTTACGGCATCGCCAAAACGGTTATCGTCATCGCCGTCACCTACCTGACGCTCATCTTCGGGGAGCTCGTCCCGAAACGCATCGGCATGGCCATGGCGGAAAAAGTATCGAAAGCCGTGGCAAGGCCCATGAAGGCGCTGTCGCTTGTGGCCGCGCCGTTGGTATGGTTGCTTTCCAAGAGCACGGCACTGGTGACCAAAGCAATAGGGCTCAAAGAGAGCGAAAACAAAGTGACGGAGGAGGAGATTAAGGCCATCGTCCGCGAAGGCATGGACACGGGCGAGGTCCAGGCCGTCGAGCACGACATCGTGGAGCGCGTCTTCAGCCTCGGCGACCGGGACGTTGACTCCATCATGACACACCGCAGCGAACTGGTGTGGCTCGACACGAACGACTCCGCCGAAGAGATACTGCGCAAGGTATGCGCCGACATGCACGACGTCTATCCCGTCTCCGACGGCCGGCCGGACGAACTGGCCGGCGCGGCACACATGAAAGACCTCTTCGGTAACATTCACCGGCCGGATTTCCGTCTGTCCTCCATTCTGAAACCGGCCAACTGTCTTCCCGAGAACCAAAGCGTCTATGAAGCACTCGAAGAGTTCAAGCGTACCAATTCGGCCTACGGCTTCATCATCGACGAATTCGGCGACGTGCTGGGCATCGTGACACTCCGCGACATGATGGAGGCCCTCGTGGGCGAGGTACCGGATGAAGACGAGGAGGCGGAGATGGTACGGCGCGAGGACGGAAGCTGGCTGGTAGACGGACAGTGCTCGTTCTACAACTTTCTCGAACAGTTCGACCGCGAAGAGCTCTACCGCGACAACGAATACAACACCCTGAGCGGACTCCTCCTCGACGAGCTGAAACACATCCCCTCCACCGGCGAAACACTCTCCTGGAACGGTTTCCGTTTCGAAATAGTCGACATGGACGGTGCACGCATCGACAAGGTGCTCGTGCACTATGCCGCCCCCGCACCGGACGGTACCCTGTCATAAAACTCCTCCCCGCTCACAGCGGATGCGGTACGGAGGGACAACAAAATTACGGCGGGCAAATTGCCCGCCGTAACCGTTCCGTCCGATGCGGCATGCGCCGCATCATATCAGACCATACTGTTCCAGCAGTTCGTGGATAATGGTACCCCTGCTCTTCTCGACCGCCTTCTTCTCAAGCTGTCTCACGATAAACGGCACCTTGATGTCGGCGAGTTTCTTGCCGTCCATCAGACGCGAGGCCGAGTTCATCAACATGCGCACATCGTAACACGAAGCGAAGACTTCCGGTACACCGCGGTCTACGCCCAACAGCGTATAGACCGCCTCCATGGCCGTACGCACGGAATACTCCGTAGTGAAGACCGTATCCCGCGGCGTCTCGGCGAAGTTGCCGATGAACGCAAGGTTCACCGAACCTTCGGGCACAACGGCCGGACGGTCGCCCAGCGCACGCGGCATGAAGTAGGACATCACATAGGGCATCATGCAGGGGACGGTATTGGCCGAATTGACCGCCATATCGTGTATCTCGGCCAACGGCACCCCGATGTGGTAGAGCCACTCCTCGGCTATCTCGATGCCGGTACAATCCTTCATCGGCTTCTTCACGTAATCGCCCGGACGGTTGGAAAAGAGGCCGTATATCCACACGACGAGTTCGTTCCCCGGCTGTTTCTTGAACTGCGGCTGGCGGTTGAGCGTCCAGCTCATCAGCCACGACGAATCCTTGACGGAGACGATGCCGCCCGTCACCACCTTTCCTGCAAACGGGTCCCGCTGGCATATCCGCTCGATATAGGGAGGAATCCGTCCGTCGAGCGTGGTCAGCGTGGCCGACACGAAATTCGATTCCTTGATGTTGCCGCAGAACTTCTCCGGCTTGCCGAACGCCGGGTCCTGTACGGCAATATTCGTCCAGAGGCTCCAACTTCCGCCCAGCGAAGCATCGAGCACCGGAACGGTATTTTGGTCGCCATAGGTAGAGTTCTCCGTAATGCTGCCGTTCGTGACGAACACGAGGTCGTTCTCCGTCAGGTTTATCTCGCCCTCTCTTCCGCCCTTTTCATAGACGATTTTGGTGGCGGTCTTCTTCCCGCCCGCCTTGCTGACGATTACGTTTTTCACCTGCACGCCGTACTCGAAGCGCACCCCTTTCGATTCGAGGTGCTTGACGAGCGGCATCACCAGCGATTCATACTGGTTGTAGCGGGTGAACTTCAACGCCGACAGGTCGGGCAGTCCGCCGATGTGATGGATGAAACGGGCGATGTAGCGACGCATCTCCATGGCGCTGTGCCACTCCTCGAAGGCGAACATCGTCCGCCAGTAGAGCCAGAAGTTGGACTGGAAAAACTCTTCGGAAAAGACATCCGAAATACGTTTGTCGTTGAGCTCCTCCTCCGAAGTAAGGAACAGCCGGGCAATCTCCTCGGCCGCCTTGTCCGTCAGGGTGAACTTGCCGTCGGTATGGGCCGACTTGCCGCGGTTCATCGTGGCCCTCATCTTGGAAAAGTTGGGGTCTTCCTTGTTCAGCCAATAGAATTCGTCGAGCACCGAAGCGTCCTTCACCTCCAGTGAAGGTACCGACCGGAACAAATCCCACAGACACTCGAAATGATTCTCCATCTCCCGTCCCCCGCGCATGATATAGCCGCGGGTATTATCGAGGATACCGTCGAGACTGCCGCCCGGCAGCTCCAGCTCCTCCAGAATGTGTATCCGCTCGCCCGGCATCTGGGCGTCGCGCACCAGAAACAGTGCCGCCGAAAGGGAAGCCAGACCCGAACCCACCAGGTAAGCCGATTTGTTCTCTACGTCCTGAGGTTTCTTCGGCCTTGCGAATGCCTCGTAATTTCCATTGCTGTAATACATAACTTTGCTTGTTTTAATAATTCAGTGAATAAATTGGTTCCGTTCATCCGGTGCACACTCCCGGAAAACCGAAGTGCGGAGTCCGCACGTCCCGACAGGCGGTACCGACGGCTGCAATCCGATACAGCCTTATCCTTTGCAAAATTCAAGCCATTCCCTGCCGGCGGCTCCGTTATCCGCAACATTCCGGAAAAACGAGGCGACCGACACCGCTCCAATCGCGTCCGGCCCCGCCATGG
>ERZ1090867.843-NODE-845-length-11755-cov-17.041368_pt1 | contig 11755 bp, 11 predicted proteins | sample MGYA00478476_ERZ1090867 | MGnify/ENA primary metagenome ERZ1090867 (study PRJEB33644, sample SAMEA5815742) | chicken gut metagenome | biome: Chicken; feature: Gastrointestinal Tract; material: Caecum | place: Ireland | collected 2019-01-01 | study: A study of the... | reverse complement strand
GTATCAGTTCAGTTTGAGATATTTGCGCACCGGAACCGTAACGGCACCGGACACCAGGCAGCAAATGACCCATTCAATAACGGCCTGCACGCCCACGAACATCACGACGAACATCAGGACGTTGGTGGCACCCATGCCCTGTGCCAGTTCCTGCACATAGGGCAGATCGTAAAACAACAGTACCAGCACCCCCATAAAGAACACGGTGTTCAGCACCGCCGTCAGCAGACCACCCGCAAAGCAGCAGATTTTTTCCTGCTTGGGCAACAGTTTGCACAGCGCCTTGAACAGCAGCGCCGTGCACAGGCCCACCAGCACACGGGATACCACACACACCACAAAGGTTCCCACAGGGCTGGCATTGAACATGGCGGCACTGAGAAGGCTTTTGCCCTCCATCGCCTGCAGGAAACTGGTAATACCGAAGGCCGCGCCCAAAATAGTACCGGCCAGGGGGCCCATGGTCATGGCACCGATGGCCACCGGCACCGAGAGCAGCGACGCTGACAGCGGCCCCACCTGCAGGTAGCCCAGCGGCGTATAGTTCATCACAAGCAGAATGGCCACCAGCAGCGCAAGCTGGGTGAGCCAACGGACGTTGGTACGGTTTTTCATATTCAATTTTCCTCCTGCTGCCGTCTCCTACATCTCGGGAGTACAGCGCAAATGTACAGCCCGCAGGGCTGCCAACCCCCAGTATAACGCAAAACCGGCTGCGTTACAAGCAGCCGGTAAAAATTCTTTTGGGTTACAGTTTGCCCTGCACCAGCAGGTCCCGCACTTCGTACAGGTCATGGCAGCAGCAGGTGTACAGCTGGCGGATCTCCTCGTCGGGCTGGGCCAGATCGGGTACCATCACCGTCACGGCACCTGCCGCATGACCGGCGCGTACACCGTTGAAGCTGTCCTCCAGCACCAGGCAGTCGCAGCAGTCCAGTCCCAGGCGGCGGGCGGCTTCCAGGAAGATATCCGGCGCCGGCTTGCTGTGCTTGACGTCCGCTCCGCAGACGATGTCGTGGAAATACCGCGCCGTGCCGGTGGTCTGCAGATTCTGCTCGATCATGTTGCGCGGGCTGGAACTGGCCACGATCCGCGGCAGACCCCGTTCTTCCAGCAAGGCCAGCAGTTCCTTCAGGCCCGGTTTGCAGGGCACGCCCTGCGCGAACCGCTCGTTGCCGATCTGCCAGACTTTGTCCAGCATCCGCTGGGGGTCCACCCCCGGGAAGTACTTCTGCACGTGCTCCACAAGGTACTGCCCCGCCAGGCCGCGGCCGCTGGCGTAAAAGGCCGCCGTATCCTCCGGCATGGGAACCTGCAGCGCCTCACAGGCGGGTTCCCAGAAAGTATCCCACAGACGTTCGGTGTCGAACATCAGGCCGTCCATATCAAAAATTACACCTTTAATCATACAGGTGCCATCCTTTCGCTGTTATCCAGTGTTGTGCACGCCCATTGTACCGCATTTTCCCCCGCCCGGCAAGTGATTTTTCCCCGATGAAAATTGGGTCTTGTATTTACCGCTTTAGAGCGCTATAATTGGGTAAACTGCATCCGGGTTGCTGTGCGGCGACCCGCCTGGCGGCATTTGTGATGAAACAGGGAGAGTGTAAAATCATGTTGGACATCAAAATCACCAAAACGACTGCGCCCAAGGCGAAGCCGCAGGACGAAAGCAAGTTGGGTTTCGGCAAAATCTTCAGCGATCACATGTTCCTGATGGACTACACTGCCGGGGAAGGCTGGCATGACGCCCGCATCGTGCCTTATGGCCCCTGGGAGATGGACCCCGCCACCACGGTGTTCCATTATGCCCAGGAGATTTTTGAGGGCATGAAGGCCTACCGTACCGCCGAGGGAAAGATCCAGCTGTTCCGCCCCGAATGCAACGCCAATCGCTTCAACGATTCCGCCGACCGTCTGGGTATGCCCCCCATCCCGCCGGAGGATTTCGTCCAGGCTGTCAAGGCCCTTGTGAACGTGGACCGCGACTGGGTCCCCCACTCTGACGGCGCTTCGCTGTATATCCGCCCCTTCTGTGTGGCCACCGATGTGGGCCTGGGCGTGCACGCGGCCAAGCACTACCGCTTCGCCATCATCTGCTCCCCCTCCGGCGCCTACTACGCCGAGGGTCTGGACCCGGTACGCATCTACGTGGAAGATGAATACATCCGCGCCGCCCCGGGCCTGACCGGCTTCACCAAGTGCGGCGGCAACTACGCCGCTTCCATCAAGGCCGGTGAGCTGGCCGAGGAACGCGGCTTCAGCCAGGTGCTGTGGCTGGACGGCGTGGAAAAGAAGTATGTGGAAGAAGTCGGTTCCATGAACATCATGTTCAAGATCGACGGCAAGATCTACACTGCCGCCTGCACCGGCACGGTGCTGCCCGGCGTGACCCGCCGCTCCATCATCGAGCTGCTGAAGGACTGGGGCTACGAAGTCATCGAGGGCCCCCTGGCCATCGCCGATGTGATGAAAGCCGCCGACGAAGGCAAGCTGGAAGAAGTGTTCGGCACCGGCACCGCCGCGGTGGTTTCCCCCGTGAAGGAGCTGGACTGGGAGGGCAAAGTGGCCCATATCAGCGGCGGCAAGATCGGCGAACTGACCCAGAAGCTCTACGACACGCTGACCGGCATCCAGTGGGGCAAACTGCCCGACACCAAGGGCTGGATCGTTCCCGTGGAAGAACAGTAACCTGAATTTTGTAAAATCATGCAATAAAAAAGCGCGCAGGGAAGAAAAAAATTCTTTTCTGTGCGCTTTTTCTTGATTTCTTTACATTTTTTTAACGCAGAATATGGTATACTGGAACGTACCCGGGCGTATTTACGGCGGTCCGCCGCCCGCGGGAAAGCACACGGTACAGGACCGCCATGCCATGCAAAGGAACGATCCATGAAACATATATTGGAACTGCTGGACCGCACGGTCCGGCGCTGGGGCAGCCGCCCGGCCTTCGGCGACGAACACATCACCCTGACCTGGGATGAGGTGGATGCCGCCGTACAGCGTGTGGGCACGGCGCTGGTACAGTATTCCGTTCAACGCCGCCCGGTAGCCCTCTACTTAGATCACGAAGTGCCCTGTCTGCTGGCGATGCTGGGCACCCTGGCCGCCGGCGGATTTTACACCGTGCTGGACACCGCCCAGCCCCCCGAACGGGTACGGCGCATCACCGGCCAGCTGGAACCGGCCCTGCTGGTGACCGACGCCGCTCACCGGGAAGCCGCCGACGCCCTGGGCCTTGCCTGCCCTGTGGTGGAGATGGCCGACGCCCTGAACGCTGCGCCGGATTCCTTCGCCCTGCAGACGCTGCGCAACGAATCCCTGGACACCGACCTGGCCTATGTACTGTTCACCTCCGGTTCCACGGGGGCGCCCAAAGGGGTAGCCATCCAGCACCGGGCCGTCCTGGCCTACAGCGCCTGGGCAGCCGCCACCTTTGGCATCGACGAAACCACCGTGTTCGGCAACCAGACACCGTTCTATTTTTCCATGTCGGTGACCGACCTGTACACCTCCCTGCGCACCGGCGCCCAGGTGCAGGTACTGCCCCGGCGTCTGTTTTCCTTCCCGGTGCAGCTGCTGGATTATCTCACTGTACACGAGGTCAACACCCTGTACTGGGTCCCCTCGGCCCTGGGCGGCGTGGTGCGCTGGAAGGCCCTGGACTACACGGCCTTGCCGCCGCTGCGCACCATCCTGTTTGCCGGCGAAACGATGCCCACCCCCTACCTGAACTACTGGCAGGCCCATTATCCGGGGGCGCTGTTCGCCAACCTGTTCGGCCCCACCGAAACCACCGACATCTGCGCCTATTACATCGTGGACCGGGCTTTCTCCGACGACGAACCGCTGCCCATCGGCCGCGCCTGCGATAACTGCGGGCTGCTGGTGCTCACCGACGACGGCCGGGCCGCGGAACCCGGCGCGGTGGGCGAGCTCTGCGTCCGGGGCAGTTTTCTGGCAGCAGGTTACTACAATATGCCCGACAAAACCGCCGAACGGTTCTGCCCCAACCCGCTGCAGCCCCACTACCCTGAGATCATCTACCGCACCGGTGACCTGGTGCGCTACGACGAAAACGGACTTTTGCAGTACATGGGCCGGGCGGACAACCAGATCAAACACATGGGCTACCGCATCGAGCTGGGCGAGATCGAAACGGCCGCTTTCGGGCAGGAGGGCCTGCAGAGTTGCGCCTGTATCTACGACGCCCCCAAAGACCGCCTGGTGCTCTTCTTTGCCGGCCGCAAAGGGCTGGAGGAGGAACTGCGCGTCCGGCTGCCCGGACGGTTGCCCGCTTATATGCAGCCCACGGCCTACCGCCGCCTGCAGGCAATGCCCCAGAACCAAAACGGAAAAATCGACCGCGCGGCACTGCGCGCCCTGTGCAAGGAGGACTGAACTATGCATACCCTGGATGAAATCATGAAGATTCTGGCAGAAGTGAAGCCCGGCATCGAAGCCGAGCCCGATACCGAACTGGTGCGCACCGGTGTACTGGATTCGGTGGACATTATGTCGGTAGTCATGGCGCTGGCCGAGGAATTTGACCTGGAGATCAGCCCGCTGGACCTGAAAGAAGAAAACTTCCACACCCCCAACGCCATTCTGGACCTGGTCAACCGGCTGGACGACTGAGCCGCTGACCGCAGAGGAGTTTGTGTATGGCCTATAACTCATTTCCCTACTTATGTATTTTTCTGCCCCTGTGCTGGGTAGCCTGGGCCGTACTGCCCCAGCGCTACCGGCCGGCGGCACTGCTGGGCGGCAGCCTGGTGTTTTACTGGCTCACCGCCGGCACTTACACCGTCTGGCTGCTGCTGGCTGCTGCCCTGACCTGGGCCTTGGGCCTGGGACTGGGCCGTTTGCAGCAGCTGCAGGAAGCCGCCCTCCCCGGGCTGGACAAGCCCGCCCGCAAGGAGGCCAAGCACCAGTTTGCCGCCTTGCAGCGGGGTATGGTGACGGCGGGCGTTATCGGACTGTTGGGGCTGCTGATCTGGCTGAAATATCTGCCCTTCCTGGTTCGGACCCTCAACAGCGCGCTGTCCTTGCTGCCCTTTGCCTGGCAGGTAGCGGCCCCCAGCTTTGTGCAGCCCCTGGGCCTGAGCTTCTTTACCCTGATGGCGCTGAGCTATCTGTTTGACGTGCGCCGGGGCACCACCCAGCCGGCCGAACATTACTGGCAGGTACTTTTGTACCTGAGTTTCTGGCCCCATGTGGTGGAAGGTCCCTTTGACCGCTGGGCACAGATCTCCCCCGCGCTGCTGAACCCGCCCAAGCCCAATTACCGGGCCTTCACCTTCGGCGTGCAGCGCATCCTGTGGGGCATGATGAAAAAACTCATCATCGCCGACCGCGCCAATATGTATGTAAAAGCCGTCTTTGACAACTGGCCCAGCTACTCCGGTTCCGCCGTTGTGGTGGCCACACTGTTGTACACCCTGCAGCTGTATGCGGAATTTTCCGGCTGCATGGATATGGTGCTGGGCGCCGCCGAATGTTTCGGCGTGCCCCTGGCCGAAAACTTCCGCCAACCCTTCTTTGCCCGCAGCGTCAGCGAATTCTGGCGCCGCTGGCACATCACCCTGGGCGCCTGGCTGCGGGAGTACCTGTTCCAGCCTGTCATCGTCAGCAAACCTATGATGCGCTTCGGCAAATGGTGCCGTACCCGCTTCGGCGCGGCCCTGGGCCGCAGCCTGCCGGTCTGGGCCGGTTTGCTGCTGACCTGGCTGGCCATCGGCCTGTGGCACGGAGCCGGCTGGCTGTATGTGGTATACGGCCTGTATTACTTCCTGCTGCAATGGCTGGGCGAGGTGGCCGAACCCACCCTGCTGCGCCTTTGTCCGTCGCTGCCCCAGTGGCGTACCCGCCGCTGGTACAAACTGTGGCAGACGCTGCGCACCTTTGTGCTGGTCAACTTCGGTATGCTGCTGTTCCGCTCCAACGGTACCCGTGCAGCCCTGGAGATGCTGGCCAGCCTGCGCCGCCCCTATGAGGGCAGCCTGCTCATCAAGCTGGATGCCCAGGACCTGTGGGTGCTGGTTATAGGTGCCCTGGTCCTGCTGGCTGTGGACCTGCTCCACGAGCGCGGCATTGCCATCCGCGAAAGCATCGCCCGCCGCCCCCTGCCCCTGCGCTGGGCCATCTATTGCGGCGGTATGCTGGCAGTGATGATCTTCGGCGCCTACGGCGACAACTACGACCCCGCCGCGTTTATCTACGCACAGTTCTGAGCGGGGCACAACCAAACGGGAGTATCCTGTATGTCTTTACAAACCTGGCAAAAAAATGCCCTGCGCATCCTTGCCTTTCTGCTGGTATTGCTGATGCTGGTGATGGCCGCCGGCCATTACCTGATGCCCCAGTCCAACCGGTACCTGGAAGGGTACACGGCGGGCGGCATCCTGGGCGAAGATTTCGATACCATCGACGTGCTGGTCCTGGGGGACTCCAACGCCGCCCAGGGCATCGCCCCCATGAAATGGTATGACGAGCACGGCATCACCGGCTACACCTATGCAGCGGGCTGGCTGTCGATGTACAACATTTACTACCGGCTCAAACAGATTTATGAGGAACAGAGCCCCAAGGTCGTGGTACTGTGCACGGCCCCCGCTTACACCAAAAAGAGCAGCGAAACGTATATGCAGAGCGCACTGGGCGACATTGCCGACGAACTGCTGCCGCTGCTGCGCTTCCACGACAACTGGAAGTATCTGACCCCGCAGAATCTGTTTACCGAAAAAGATTACAGCTGGCGGGACATCAACAAGGGGTATGCCCCCATCACCGATGTAGCCGCCCGCCCCAACACCGATTATATGTACGATACCGGCGTCAGCGAATCCATCCCGCTTCTGGTGCAGTTCTATATGCAGCGTATTCTGCAGCTGTGCGATGAACACGGCAGCGAGGTGCTGCTGGTCACGGTTCCGGCTGCAGTGGGCTGGAATCTGGCCCGCCACAACGGCATTGCCGCCTTTGCCGAGGAAAACGGCGTGCCCTACCTTGACTTCAACATGGCCGAGTACAATCCCGGCATCGACTGGATGACGGATTCCTCCGACGGCGGCACCCACCTGAACTGGCTGGGGGCCCAGAAAGTCACTGAAGCGCTGGGGACCTATCTGCTGCAGAATTACGCACTGGAAGATCACCGCGGCCAGCCCGGGTACGATACCTGGGACAGCGATGCCCAGAGTTACCGCGATCAGCTGCCCGAAATCAAGGAGCGGGTCAGCCAGAATGCCGGAATTGTATAATATGCACAAAATTCAACAATGCGTTTGCAGCACATTGTACATCGCTTCCTCTTGCAAACCAAGTCGAAATGTTGTACTATAAAAGCACAGAAAGCAATGACGCTTTGGAACGGTTGGTACGCGCAGCCGTACCAAAGCGCTTTTTTGTGGAAAGGCTTTTTGGAGCAAGAGGAAGAATACCAGAGCGCCCTGCCGGTCAAACCAGGAAGGGCATCCACTTGTAGAGGGGTGGGTTCCGTTCGATAGACGAGCGGCAAGACGTTCTGTTTTTCTCCTTCTTTTTGAAACGGGACGGGGCAGTGGCCGTCCCGTTTTGCTTTTCCATCCGCCAAAAGCGCCGGTCCGTCTTCCCAGGCAGGACCGGCGCTTTGCTTTTGGCGGGCAATTTACCCGCCTGTGCCGCCCTGCAACGGTTCCCGCCTCCACTAGTCTGCGGGCAAGGATTTGTAAAATACGCACTGACGATTGAAAAAGCCGTCCGGATGCGGTACAATAAAACAAAGCAACTGATTTTGTTAAAGGAGTGCGGGCCGCTATGGTTGAAACTTTTACCACCCGGATCACGCCGTATGGCCTGGACCGCAACGTGTTTCTCTACCTGCCGGACGACTGGAAAACCTCCGGACGCCGGTACCCGGTGGTGTATATGTTCGACGGTCACAATCTGTTTTTTGATTCCACCGCCACCTACGGCACCTGCTGGGGACTGAAAGAATACCTGGACGCCCACCCGGAAGCCATCGTCGTGGCGCCGGAGTGCAACCACGAGGGCAACAAACGTCTGGAAGAGTATTGCCCCTACGAGTCCGGCTGGTTCGGCGGCATCCACGGCACCGGCCGGGCCTATCTGAACTGGCTGACGGGGGAATTCAAACCCTATATCGACGCCCACTACCCTACCCTGCCCGACCGCGCCCACACCGCCATCGGCGGGTCCAGCATGGGCGGGCTGATGAGTCTGTACGCCGTGGCCATGCACAACACCGTGTTCAGCAAAGCGGCCTGCCTGTCGCCGTCGGTACGGCTGTGCATGGCACCGCTGACCGCCGATCTGCAAAAGGCCCGGCTGCGCGGGGATACCCGCGTCTATCTGAGCTGGGGCGAGCTGGAGGCCCGTGACCAGCACCAGCTGGCCGAATACACCGACAATGCCCTGACCGTAGCCCGGCTGCTCATGGCCGGGGGCGCTGCGGTCCACCCCTATTTTCAGATGAACGGGAGGCACTGCGAAGCCGACTGGCGCAGCCAGCTGGACCGCTGCTTCCGGTTTCTGTTCGGCTGGGAATGACCCCGGCCGGATGATTTGACCGACATCAAAGGAGGTATTTTCCATGTCGAAAGCCGTTATCTTTTTTGCACCGGGCCTGGAGGAATGCGAGGGCCTGCTCTGCGTGGACATTCTGCGCCGCGCCGGGGTCGAGGTGACCATCGCCGCCGTGGGCGGCAGCCAGACCGTGACCAGCGCCCGCCAGGTCAACATTGTGGCTGATGCCCTGGCCGAGAAAGTGGACTACAGCGCCTATGACGCCTGCATCCTGCCGGGCGGTATTCCGGGCGTGAACAACCTGAAAGCCGACGCCACCGTGCGCAAGGTCTGCCAGGACTTTGCCGCAGCGGGCAAGTATGTGGCAGCCATCTGTGCCGGCCCCACGGTGCTGGCGGATTTCGGCGTGCTGAACGGCAAGAAGGCCACCGTGTATCCCGGTATGGATGCGCCGCTGACCGAAGGCGGTGCGGAATACACCGGCCTGCCGCTGACCATTGACGGCAACATCGTCACCGGCGAGGCCCTGGGCGCCGCCATTCCCTTTGCCCTGGCCCTGGCCCGGCTGCTGGGCAGCGCCGAGGCATCCGACCGCGTCAAGAAAGCCATCGTCTACCAATAAACCGCCATGCAAAAGAGCCTGCCTCCTTTGGGAGACAGGCTCTTTTGGGTCTTATTTATTGCCCCGCTGCAGTTCGATCCAGGCAAGATCGCCCCGCTCCAGGCCGTGGATGAGCACCTCGGCCGTGGCAATGTTGGTGGCTACCGGGATCGTATGCATATCACACAGCCGCAGCAGCGTCACATCGTTGGGTTCGCCGGGTTTGGCTCCCACCGGGTCGCGGAAAAACAGCAGCATATCCACTTCCCCACAGCCGATCATCGCGGCGATCTGTTCGGCGCCGCCGCGGCCGCCCGGATACAGACACCGCACCGGCAGACCCGTGGCGTCGTGGACGATCTTGCCGGTAACACCGGTGGCAACCAGATCGTTCTCCGACAGGATACGGACATAGGCCGTACAGAACTGTGCCATCAATTCCTTGCGGGAATCATGGGCGATCAAAGCGATTCTCATGACGAATACTCTCTCCCTCTGGGGGCCCACCATGGCCCCAAAACAATACTATCTTTTATATGATAAGACACTTTGGCGCAAAATGCAAGTACCGATGCACACAAACCGCCAAAAAGGGCAGGTTTTTCGCGCTATATCTTGACGTTTTGCCCAAAAGCCCCCTGTAAAGTTTGGCAAAACCGCGCGCGGTGTCCATGTTATAATAAAGGAAATCAGAAGGGGGCTTTTTCCAAAGGCCCTGCTAAAGGAGGATCTGTCATGAAGAAATCTGCCCAGACGATCATTCGTCCCGACGCTTGCTATACCATTGCCGCCGCAAACGGCCGCGTGTTGGAGGTGGCCGATTTCAATACCGAGAACGGCGCTTCGGTGCGTCTGTGGAGCTACGAAGGCCAGCCCTGGCAGCAGTGGCGCTTTGAGGAAGCCGGCGAGGGCGAATACCGCATCAAAAACCGCTTTACCGGCAAGGTCATGGATCTGGCCATGTCCGGTGTGAACAACGGCACCTGGGTCCACCAGTGGAGCCAGACTTCCGGCGCGGGCCAGCGCTGGCAGATCGTGGAAGCCGGCGGCGGCAAGGTCAAGCTGCGCAACGTGCTGGCGGATAAAGTCATCGACCTGGTAGGCATGCGGGTAGAAAACGGTACCCAGGCCCAGATCTGGCAGGATGTTTCGGGCGAGAACCAGCTGTGGCGGCTGGAACCCGTACCTGACCGCCTGATGGAAAAACCGCTGGAAGCTCCGCCCGTCAAGGCCCCGGCCAAGGGCGGCAAGGCAGCCAAGGCCACCCGTACCCAGACCGGCAAGAAGTCCAGCGGCAAATCTGCCCGCCGGGCCAGCAAAAACAAATAAATCCACCTCTGGCCGCCCCCGCGTTCCGCGAGGGCGGCTTTGTCTTGCAGGGGACCACAAAGCCTGTTATAATAAAAAGAAACCGTAAAATGTTACGAAAGGCAGTACAAACGCTATGCAGTTCACCCAGCTTACCAACGTTGCGCCCGAGATCATCCGCGCCACCCAGGCCATGGGTTTTACCGAGATGACCGAGATTCAGGAAAAGGCCATTCCCCTGATGATGGGCGGCCACGATATGATCGCCAAAGCCCCCACCGGCACCGGAAAAACCGTAGCCTTCGGCATTCCGATTCTTTCCAAGGTGGACCCGGCATCCCTCAAGCCCCAGGCCGTGGTGCTCAGTCCCACCCGGGAACTGGCCCAGCAGATCGCCCAGGACCTGCAGAATCTGGCCCAGTTTATGCCGCAGATCAAAATTGTCTGTGTGTACGGCGGCGCAGGGCTGGACAAACAGCAGCGCCAGCTGAAAGCCGGCTGCCAGATCGTGGTGGCCACGCCGGGCCGTCTGATGGACCACTACCGCCACCACGCCATTGATGTTTCCGACGTGGAAACCGTGGTGCTGGACGAGGCCGACGAGATGCTGAATATGGGCTTCTACAAGGACGTACGGCATATCATCGACCTGATGAAACACCGCAAGAGCCTGTCCATGTTCTCGGCTACCATCAGCCGGGAGGTGCTGGACATCGGCTGGCTCTACCAGCACAATGCCGCCGAAGTCAGCGTACAGCCGGTGGAGGATTCCAGCCCCAAAATCGCCCAGTACAAGCTGCTGACCACCGGCCGGGACAAACTGGCCGATGCCGCCCAGATCATCATTTCCGAAGGGTACAAGCGGGTGATGATCTTCTGCAACACCAAGTACAACACCGGCATGCTGGCCAACCAGCTGGCCCGGCTGAACTTCAACGTGGACTGCCTGCACGGCGATCTTTCCCAGGCGGAACGCAACCGCATCATGACCCGGTTCAAAGCCGGGGAGATCTCGGTGCTGGTGGCTACCGACGTAGCGGCCCGCGGCATTGATGTGTCCGATGTGGACGCCGTCATCAACTACGATGTGCCCGAGGAAAACGAGCACTACACCCACCGCATCGGCCGCACCGGCCGCGCCCGCAAGGAGGGTGCCAGCTACCTGTTCTACACCAAGGAGGAACAGAAGCGGGTGGACCAGCTGCTGCGCCTGACCCGCAACCTGGACGACTGCAAAGCCGTGAAGTTCGACTTCAACCACGAAAAACTCATCGTGGAGGAAGCCAAACCCCAGGACCGGTTCCAGATCAAAGCGTA
>ERZ1090867.841-NODE-843-length-11769-cov-17.133686_pt1 | contig 11769 bp, 11 predicted proteins | sample MGYA00478476_ERZ1090867 | MGnify/ENA primary metagenome ERZ1090867 (study PRJEB33644, sample SAMEA5815742) | chicken gut metagenome | biome: Chicken; feature: Gastrointestinal Tract; material: Caecum | place: Ireland | collected 2019-01-01 | study: A study of the... | reverse complement strand
CCTGTGAATTTCTGCCCCTTATTATACCAGTCCGCGCCGCGGCGCACAAGGGCGCACACACCAAAAGCCCCCCGGGTGCGGGTGCATCCGAGGGACAGGAGGAATGTATATCCCAGCGCGGGAGAGTCAGCCCTGCGCGTGGAACCAGAACAGGACCAGAGGCTGCGCAGCACTGGCGCTGCGCAAGGTATGTTCGACCCCGGCCGGGACCAGGAAGGAGCGCATGGGGATAAGGGGGAAGGTTTCGCCGCCCACTCGGGCATCCCCCGTTCCGGACAGGACCAGGAACCCTTCCTGGAAGGGATGGGTCGCCACCGGGGTGAAGCAGGTATCGGTATAATAGCTGATGCCGCTCATGCAGTCACGGACACAACCATTCTCCTCCCCCAGCAGGGGGTACGACCAGTGGCCGTGGCCGGAATCCGACCGGCGGCTTTCGTCCATTTCGGCCCAATATTGTACAGCGGGCATATCAGGCATCCTCCTTCCCGCCGCAGAGCGCGGCACGGATCTCCGGTTCGGTCTGCAGCTGCAGGACCTGCTCCAGGCGGGCCGCCTGGGCGGCGAGATCGGTGTGGAGCACGGTGTACCGCACCCGGTCCGCCATGGAGCGGCTGACGCTGACATAGCGCAGCCCCATGCCCAGCATCAGGGGCAGGAAATGCAGGTCGGACCCGGCTTCGCCGCAGACGCTGAGCTTGACGCCCTGCCGGGCAAAGGTCCGGATGATGTGGTGGATGGCCCGCACCACCGCCGGGGCATAGACGCTGAGGGATACCCCGGTGCGGGGGTTGCCGCGGTCCGCGGCCAGAATGTACTGGGTCAAATCGTTGGTGCCGATGCTGGCAAAATCCGCACAGGCTGCCAGGGCGTCGGCGCAGAGCAGGGCGGAAGGCGTTTCGATCATAACGCCCAGACGGATGCCGTCGCTGACGGGCACGCCCTCCGCCTGTTCCGCAGCGCAGACTTCCTGCCAGATGGCCTTGGCGCGGCGGAATTCCGCCACATCGTTGACCATGGGGAACATGACCGAGAACGCCCGACCATTGGCGGCACGCAGCAGCGCGGCAAACTGGTCCCGCAGCAGCGGTTCGTGCTGCAGGCACAGGCGGATGCCGCGGCAGCCCAAGAACGGATTGTCTTCCTGTGGGAGATCCAGGTAGGGAACATTCTTGTCGCCGCCGATGTCCAGCGTGCGCACGATAAGGTCGCGGCCGTCCACCGCATCAAATACCCGGCGGTAGGCTTCCACCTGCTCGTCCCGGGTGGGGGCGGTGTCACGCTCCACATACAAGAACTCGGTGCGGTAAAGCCCGACCCCGTGCAGGGAGGTCAGGTCCAGACCTTCCAGGTCTGCCGCGCCGCCGATATTGACCGAGATATGCACCTCGGTCCCATCCTGGGTGCAGGTTTTGCCCGCCGGCAGTTCCCGCAGCTCGGCCTCAAAGGCCTTTTCCCGGTCCAGGCGGACGCGGGCCGCAGCCAGCGCCTCTTCATCGGGCTGCACCGTGACCACGCCGGTGCTGCCGTCCATCAGGACCAGGCTGCCGTTGGGGATGCCGGGCAGTTCCTGCACACCGGTGATGGCAGGGATGCCCAGATTCTTGGCCAGGATGACCACATGGGAGGTCGCCCCGCCGTACTGGGTGATGAATCCGGCCAGGCGCGTTTTGTCCAGCGCCATGGTATCGGCCGGGGAAAGGGTGGGGGCTACCACAATGACCGGGTCGTTGCCCGGGGGCAGGAAGAACTCCATGGCACTGCCGTTGACCTTGTGCAGCAGCATCTCCTTGATGTTGCGGATATCCTCGGCACGGTCCCGCAGATAGTCGCTTTTGGCCCGCAGGAATACCTGCGCCCGCTGTTCCAGCGCCGTTTCGATCGCTTCGGGCAGGGGTTTGCCCTGCGCCTGCAGTTCCCGGATCGGGTCCAGCAGGTAGTGATCGGTGAGCAGTGCTTCGTAGGCGCTGAAAATCTCGGCGCTTTCGGGCCCCAGCTCCGCCAGGGTCTTTTGGTACAGCGCACGCACCTGTACCAGGCAGGCGTCCACCGCTTCGTTGAGCGTTTCGGGCGTTTTGCCGATCTCTACGGCCTGCGCGACCACCGCCCGTGCCCAGACGATGCCGCTTGCCGCGGGCATCCCCTTATATTCTTGCATAGCCATCCCCCTTTGATGTTGTTGATGCGGCGTTTATTCGCCGGCGTCCAGCAGCGAACGGTCGATGCTGTGGGTGAAATCGTACTTCGGCGCAAAGTTGGCCGCCTTGCCGCTGGAACCCGTCAGACGGATGAAGTGGCGGCAGATCTCCTTGCACTGCTGCTCCACTTCCACACAGAGCTGCAGGTACTCGATGTCGGGCTCTTCCTCCAGACGCTTCTTGGTGTAGTCGCGGCAGGCGCAGAAGATGTCGGTAGCCACGTTGACCTTGTTGATGCCCGCTTCCACAGCTTTGCGGATGTTCTCGTCACCGGCGCCGGAAGTGCCGTGCAGGGCCAGGGGCACATTGGTCATGGCGCGGACCGTGCGGATCAGGTCAAAGTTCAGCTTGGGCACAAAGCCGTCGGGGTATTTGCCGTGGGCCGTGCCGCAGGCGATGGCCAGGCAGTCCACATGGGTGGCGTTCAGGAATTCCTCGACTTCCTCGGGCTTGGTGTACATCGACTCATCGCAGCCGTCCAGCGTGGCAGCTACACCCACATGGCCCAGCTCGCCTTCCACCGGCACGCCCTGGGCATGGCACAGTTCCACCACCTTTTTGGTGCGGGCGATGTTTTCCTGCATATCGTAGGCGGAAGCGTCGATCATCATGGAGGAGAAGCCCGCCCGGAAGGTCTGGGTGATCATATCCCAGTCACGGCCATGATCCAGCAGCAGCGCCACGGGAACGTTGGTTTCCTCGGCCAGGGTGCGGATCATGGGCGCGGTGATCTCGGTGTGGCCATGGCGCTTGATCATGTTCTGGCCCATAATGATGAGCACCGGCGCCTGCTCGGCATCCGCTGCGCCGATAAGGCCGCGGATGGTTTCCATGTTGAAGGCACCGCCCGCCAGAACGGCATAATGGTTTTTCACAGCGTCATCGAGGATGGTTTTCATATCGGTATACATAGCAGTATAACAGTCCTTTCCTTATTAAATCAAGCAGAAATTCAGTCGTTGGTTTCGGTGGGGCGTACCGCTTCCACCCGGTGGGTCTGGCCCGCGTAGAGCCCGGCTTTGCCGATGGTGCCGAAGGTGGTCAGTTTGGTATGTACCACCCGCTTTACCTCCTGCACAGCATCCTTGAGCACCAGTGTGGGGCTGACCGCGGTGGGATTGGCGGCAATGAACCGCTGCACGCTCTGGTAGTAGGCGTGTTTGAATTCGCTGGAAATGTTGACCTTGCAGATGCCGTTGCGGCAAGCCTGGGCCACCTGTTCCTCCGGTGTGCCGGAGCCGCCGTGGAGTACCAGGGGCACATCCACCGCCGCGGCGATCTGTTTCAGCCGTTCCTGCTGCAGTTCGGGCACAAAGCCTTTGGGCAGCAGGCCGTGGACGGTGCCGATGGACACGGCCAGCGCGTCCACGCCGGTGCTTTGGGCAAAGCGGACCGCATCCTCGGGGGTGCTGTAGACCATATCGGTGACAACACCGTGCTCAAAGTCTGCCGTTTCGCCGATGCAGCCGATCTCGCCTTCCACACTGACGCCGGCGGCATGGGCCATCTCGACGACCTTGCGGGTCAGGCGGACGTTTTCCTCATAGGGCAGATGGGAGCCATCGAACATGACCGAGGTAAAACCGGCCTGTATGGCCTGCACGCACCCCTCATAACTTTTGGAGTGGTCGTAGTGCAGTGCAAACGGGTTGGCGCTGCGCTGCAGCCGGGCCACAAAGTACAGATACTGCTCCTTTTCGGCAAAGCAGAATTCGTTGGGCGATACCTGCACGATCAGCGGCGCGGCATCGGCTTCGGCCTGTTCCACCAGCGCCTTGAACATGGTGCTTTCGGTAACATTGAATCCCCCCACGGCAAAACCGTGTTCCCGGGTAGGCTGCAGGATCTGCGCCAGATTCAGTAGCATATAAAAGTCCCTCCCCTGCTGAAAAAAATCAGCAAGCGGCCCGCAGCCGGCAATGGACTGCGGGCCGCTTGCTTCAGACCTCGTTTAAAATAGCGGGTTTGCCGGAAAACTTACAGATTTTCCAGGGTGATCTCCACATCTTCAGCGCCCTCAATATCCAGGGCCAGCTGTTCGTCCTCGTCCTTCACGGGTTTCTTCCAGAAGGCCAGGATCACGCCCATGATGATACCGCCCATCAGGACCATGGCCGCCATGAGCAGCGGCTTGTTGGACAGCGGGATGATGAACCAGCCGCCGGCGGTAACGTAGTTTTCAATGCCCAGCATGTAGGTCACGCCGCCGGTGATGGTGGTGGCGATGACCGAGGAGCCGATGACGCGCAGAGGATCGTTCATGGCCAGGGGGATGCAGCCTTCGGTGATCATGCAGATGCCCATGACGAAGGCGGATTTGATGGAGTCCTTCTCGATGCGGGTGTACTTTTTACGGCCCAGCAGGGCGGAAATGGCAAGACCCACAGAGGGGACCATGCAGCAGACCAGCTTGACGGCTTCGGGGCCGTAGACACCATCCACCAGCAGGCCATTGGCAAAGGTGGAAGCGGTCTTGCTCAGGGGGCCGCCGAAGTCCACGCCGCACAGCGCGCCCAGGATGGCGCCCAGCACGAACTTGGAGCCGCCCTGCATGGTGTTCAGCACGCTGACGATCCAGGCGATGAGGGCTGCAATGGGTTTGCCCAGCACGGTAAAGAACAGGAAGCCGCACACCAGGGTGCTGAGCAGCGGCAGGATCAGGATGGGCATCAGACCCTGCATGGTTTTGGGGACCTTGAGGTACTTCTTAAGGAAGAGGATGAAGTAACCCACAAAGAAGGCCGCCAGGATGCCGCCGATAAAACCGGCATTGATATAAGTACATACAAAGCCGAGGATCAGGCCCGGGGCAATGGCCGGACGATCGGCGATGGAGTAGGCAATGGCTGCACAGATGACGGGCACGACCAGTGACATGCCCAGGTTGCCGCATTTCCAGATGTACCACATCAGGGTCTGGCCCTCCATATCGGAGATGCCGGTGCCGCAGACGGCTACACCGATTGCCTGCAGGATACCGCCAGCAACGACGACGGGGATCATAAAGGAAATACCTGTCAGTACGTGCTTTTTCACTTCAGACAATACTTTGTTCATGATGTTTCACTCCTTCTTTTTTGCTGCTTACTTGGTTTTGCCGGCCAGGGCCTTTTCCAGGCTCTTCAGCAGGCCGACGGGGTTCTTGGTGGCAACTTCCGTGGAGACCTTGACCGTGGGTTTCCCCTTGAAGCGCTCCATGCCGCCGATCTTGATATCGATGGCCAGCAGCACCACATCCGCGGCAGCGATTTCTTCCGGCGTAAGCTGATTTTCCACGCCGATGCTGCCCTGGGTTTCGATCTTGCAGGTATGGCCCATGGCTTTGGCCGTCTGCTCCAGTTTTTCCTGTACAATGTACGTGTGTGCGATGCCTGCACTGCAGGCGGAGACTCCTACAATCTTCATGATCTGTTCCTTTCTCAGGCCAGTGCCTGGGTGAGTTCTTCGGGGGAAGTTGCCGCAACGAGCTGTGCACAGACCCCCTCTCTTGCCAACTTGCGCGCTACTTGAGCCATCATGCGCAAAAACGTGTTGTTTTTATCTGCCAGGCTGACGGCAAACAGGATGATGACCTGCACGGGCTGGCCGTCCGCCGTTTCCCATTGGATGGGCTGCGCCAGTTTGAGGATGGAAATGCAGGTGCGGGACACCGCACCGGATTTTCCGTGGGGGATCGCCACGCCGCCGCCGATGCCGGTGGGACCCAGGGATTCCCGGTAGTAGAGGTCTTTTTTGAAGTCCTCGGCGTCGGTGAGCACGCCGTCCGCCAGCAGGGCTTTGGCAGCGTAGTCAAAGACCTCCTCCTTGCTGGCGGCAGGCACATCCACCACGACGGTGTGGGGATTGATGATCGAAAGATAGTTTTCCATTTCCATAAACCTTGCTCTCCTTTTGCTTAGTGCAGCGCGGCGACGAACTGTTCCAGACCTTCCATGGCCTGCTGCTCGTCCGGACCGTCCGCCTTGAGGACAAAATCTTCGCCGCAGCCCACACAGGCCGACAGCACCATCAGCATACTTTTGGCGTCAAAACTCATGCCGTCTTTTTCGATGGTGACAGCGCTGGTATACTGGGCCGCCAGCTTGGAAAATTCCAGCGCCGGGCGGGAGTGAAGGCCTTCTTCGTTATGAACCTGCAGGGTTTTCGTAATCATGGTATGATGCTTCCTTTCTATGTTGCGGGCCGGGGCCGCCGGGCCCCGCCTACTGTACGATCTGATTCAGTGCGCCGGCCAGGTCCTCGTCTGTGGGCAGCACCCGCAGGCAGGCCAGCTTTTCCGGTTCGTCCACCATGGCGATCAGGCCGCGGTAGAAGGCGATGGTGCTTTCCCTGACCTGGGCATTGCTTTTCAGGTTCAGGGCCAGCAAAAAGACGGTATCCACCTGGTCAAATGCGTTCCATTTCACCGGCACGTCCAACAGGCCGACGGCGATTTTGGAGGTGAGCACATGCTCCGGCAGACCGTGGGGGATCGCCACCCGTGAGGACAGCGATGTGGAGGCATTGTGTTCCCGCTCCAGCACGGTGGTTTCAAATTCCGGGCCCACATACCCGCGCTGGGCCAGCATCTGGCACAGGCGGTGGAGCAGCTCTTCCTTTTCCACCGGGTGTTCACACCGCAGCACCAGGCCGGGATCGAACAGCGGGTAGGCCAGCCCCTGCCCCGAGGCGGGTGCCTTTTTACGGGGATGGTCGTGCAGATGGGCCAGCTTTTTGTTGATGCGCATGATGTCGGAGTTTTTCAGCCGGTTGCCGATGCGCACCGTGGATTCTGACGGCATACCGGGCAGGTCCACCGTTGTGATCAGCAGGTCATACTGCCGGGGTAGCGTTTGCAGCCGGTCCAGGTCCCGCGGGGTAAGTTCCCCCAGTACCTGAATGTGAGGGAACGCCCGTTTGAGCTGCTCACACAGGAAGCGGGATACCCCCACGCCGTAACTGCAGATCACATACACCACACCGCCCACGCTTTTGCGCTCCACGGCCCCCGCAAAGTGGGAGGCAATGGCGCTGACTTCCCATTCGGTGATGGGCGTTTGCAGGATGCCTTCCAGCAGGTGGCTGGCGCTCCAGCAGGCCACCGAAACCTCGGCGTACTCGGTGCAGGATTGCAGCACGCTGCCGTGTTCTCCGCTGCGGTCGCCGTAGTGCAGCGCCGTACTCAGGGCGCTGAGGTAGTTCAGAAGCCCGTTTTCCAGCACCTTGTCGTCAGAGAAATTGTGCTGCAGGATTCCGCCGATCATCCGGACCAGCACCCGCACAAGCCCCAGCATCTTCTGCTTTTCCCGGGCGTTGCGCTGCTGGGCTTCCGGCGTGCGGAAATCCATGATCTCGCTGGAAGCCAGGCAGAACCACAGGTAGAAGGTTTCCTCTGCCGGCAGGTCGGCATGGTAGGCCTGCCGCATCATATCCAGAACGTCGTAGGCCGCGTTCCACTCCCAGGTATCGGGGGTAGGCCCCTGAAGGAGCAGGTCGTAGTGCTGTTTGCGGCGGCTGTCCGCCAGCATGGCCGCCAGCAGAAAGCAGAAGCGCTCGTAGCTGGCGTAGCTGAACCGGAAACACCAGCGTTCTTCCAGGCGGCTTACCGTCTGCTGGATGCCGTAAAAGCTGATGCCCGGCCAGAACTGCTGCAGGGATTCGGCCACCTCGTCGGGGCGGAAGGTGTGGGTCAGCTCATGGTAGAGCGCCCACAGCGCCAGACGGATCTGGTGGCGGTTGCCCCGGGCGGTAATGCCCTGCCCCCGCTTGCGCTGCAATTCCACCTGATGCCGCCGCAGCCATTCTTCGGCCTGGTCCGCATATTTGGCAATGTTTTTGTAGTTGGTAAAAAGTTCCTGCTCCAGGTAGGAAATTTTCACCGTTCCATTTTTGAGTACCCGCTCCAGGATCAGATAGGGACCTTCCAGCTGCTGGCTGAACAGATCCCGCTGGCTGAACTCCTCCTCCTGCCGCAGCAGGCGGGCCCATTCCTCGGGGGTGGCGATCAGCCGGTATCCCTGATTTCCCTTGGCTTCCAACCGGCCATACTCACCCGCCACCAGAAGCTGGCGCAGTTCGGCGATCTCGTTGCGGATCGTGCGCTCGGAACATTTCAGCAGTTCCGCCAGCTGTCCGGCCGTGATGTGACCCGGATTGTCATGAAGAAATTCAAGGATCTGCCTTTGTCGTTGTTTCATGTTCCCTCCATCCGATTTTTGCAAAGCAGATCATGTTGGACGGCGCCGCCCCGCCCATAACCGCGGGACAAACGCGGCGCTGCGTTTTGTAAAATTTGGATCAGTTTTGTAAAGTTCTTGCGAGGTTGTCCTTATTATAACCGCACTTTATGGCAGAAAAACGGATATGTTTTTGCCGAATTTTGACAAAAACCGCAGTTTGTTTTGCAGGTTTTGCCATTTTTTATGCCCAATATAGAAAGAATTTGTGCAAAATGATATGAATTTTTTGCTGCTTTGTAAGAGCCGCAGAACGCGGCCCAGCGTGATTTTCCGCCCCGGCGGCGGGGCAGCGGGGCAGAAAGTGCCCTTTGGGGGGACTGTACTTTCGGCGGCGCGGCGCGTATAATCAAAACAGAAACCTCCACCGCAACCCTATTTTTTATAAGAAAGGAAGGAATCCCCCATGCTGAACAAAACCCAACCCAACTGGTGGCGCCGGGCGGTGGCCTACCAGGTATATCCCAAGAGCTTTCAGGATACCACCGGCAGCGGCACCGGCGACCTGCAGGGCATCATCCGGCGGCTGGACTATCTGGCCGAGCTGGGCATCGACGTGATCTGGCTGTCCCCGGTGTTTGCCTCCCCCCAGGTGGACAACGGCTACGACATTTCGGACTATCGGGCCATTGACCCCATCTACGGCTCCCTGGCCGACATGGACGAACTGATCGCCGAAGGCAAAAAGCGGGGCATCGGCATCATGCTGGACCTGGTATTGAACCACAGTTCCGACCAGCATCCCTGGTTCCTGGCGGCGCGGTCCAGCCGGGACAACCCCTACCACGATTACTACGTCTGGCGGGACGGCGAACCCGGCACCCCGCCCAACGGGATGAAGGCCTCCTTCGGCGGTTCGGCCTGGGAGTGGGTGCCCGAGGTGGGGCAGTATTACTTCCACCAGTTCGCCCCCCAGCAGCCCGACATGAACTGGGAGAATCCCAAGCTGCGCCGAGAACTCTACGACATGATTTTGTGGTGGATGGACCGGGGCGTGGAAGGCTTCCGGCTGGACGTCATTGACCAGATCGCCAAGGACCCCGACCGGCAGATCACCGCCAACGGCCCGCGGCTCCACGAATTTTTGCGGGAACTCAGCGCCGAAACCTTCCAGAAGGGCTGCCTTGTGACCGTAGGCGAAGCCTGGGGCGCCGACCTGGAGCGGGCCAAGCTGTACAGCGCTCCCGACGGCAGCGAGCTTTCCATGGTGTTCCAGTTCGAGCAGATGCTGCTGGACCAGGAGCCGGGCAAGGAAAAGTGGGACCTGCGTCCCCTGCCCTTTGTGGAAATGAAAAAGAGTTTTGCCCGCTGGCAGCAGGGGCTGCACGGCTGCGGCTTCAACAGCCTGTTTTTGAACAACCACGACCTGCCGCGCATCGTGTCCCGCTGGGGCAACGACGGCACCTGGCGGGTGCAGTCCGCCAAACTGCTGGCCACCATGCTCCACGGCATGGAGGGTATGCCCTACATCTACCAGGGCGAGGAACTGGGCATGACCAACTGCCCCATGACCCTGGACCAGTACCGCGACCTGGAGAGCCTGAACCTCTACCGGGAGCGCACCGAGGCCGGCTACCCGGCGGAGGACGTGATGGAATCCCTCCACGCCAAGAGCCGGGACAACGCCCGCACCCCCATGCAGTGGGACGACACCCCCAACGCGGGCTTTACCACCGGCACCCCCTGGCTGATGGTGAATCCCAATTACAAGGAGATCAACGCCGCCCGGGCGGTGGCGGACCCCGACTCGGTGTTCCACTACTACCAGAAGCTCATCGCCCTGCGCAAGAGCCACCCGGTGCTCACCGAGGGGGACTTCACGCTGCTGGAAGCGGAACATCCCCAGTTGTTCGTCTACCGCCGGCAGAACGCCGACCGGGAGTTGCTGGTGGTCTGCAACTTCAGCGACGAACCCGCCGCCTGGACCCTGCCCGACGGCTGGGACAAGGCGGAACGGCTGATCGGCAACTATCCCGCCGACAGCACCGGCACCCTGCGCCCCTGGGAGGCCATGATGCTGGAACGGGCCCGCTGAGAACACCGGCAGGCTCCCCAGTATAATAGACTTTTGCCAAAAACGCAAACAGCGCCCCGCACCGGAAATTCCGGCGCGGGGCGCTGTTGTTTGGTTTCTACAGAGCGAAGCTCAGGTGGTTTCTTCCTCCGCCAGTTCGGGCAGATTCCGGAAGGCCCGCAGCACGAGGAACGCATTGCAGTAGGTCACCAGGGCAAAGCCGAGAGCCAGCCACAGGAAGGTGGCGCCGCCGATGGTATTGGGGTTGAGAAAGAAGGAGAGGTACACCGCCGCCACCACGACCAGGAGCATCCCCACCGCGTAAGGCAGGCGCAGGATCATCAGCAAAAAGGCCGTTTTGGCGGTCTGGCGCACCGGGGCCGGGCGGATGCTCTGCAGCGGGAACAGGAACTGGAACCACAGCAGCAGCACGATGCCCAAAGCCCCCAGCACCACCGCGTAGAACCGGGCGAAGCTCTCGCCCAGGGTGCTGGCGGCGGCATAACTGCCCACCAGCACCAGCGCCCCGGCCAGGAAAATCAGCCACAGCAGGGTGCTCTGTTTGAAATGGCTTCGGAATGCCTGCCAGAACCGCCGGCGGATGCTGCCTTCCTGGTCCCGGGCGATGTCCAGCACCACGGTCTGCAGCGCCGTGAGGGAGGCGCCGATGGTGACCACCGGCAGCGAAAACACCAGGAACAGCAGATTGGCAAACACCAGGTCGTAAATCTTGTTCAGGGCTGCCATCAGCGGCCCGTCCATATCAAACAGTTTCATAAGGGTGCGTTCTCCTCAAAGTTGGTTTCAGGCCCGCCCGAAGCAGGCGGTGATGCGGGCGATCTGTCCGCGCAGTTCCGGGGTGAACTGACCCGGCAGCAGCCGCCACCGCCAGTTCTGCCCCAGGGTGGAAGGGCGGTTGATCCGGGCTTCGTTGCCCAGGCCCAGATAGTCCTGCATGGGAATGATGCAGGTGCGGGCCGTGCTGCGCATGACGGTGCAGATCATATCCCAGTACAGCTCCTCCATGGGGGCGGTGTGATTCCACACATAGTCCCGCACCATCTCCCGCTCGGCGGGGGTGATCTCGCCGAACCAGCCCACCAGGGTAGCGTTATCATGGGTGCCGGTGTAGGCCACGCTGTTCACCGGATAGTTGTAGGTCAGGTAGTCGGCGGCACTGCCGGTATCCCGGGAGTCAAAGGCGAATTCCAGCACCTTCATGCCGGGGAAGCCGGTTTCCTGCACCAGGGCGCGGACGGAATCCGTCACATAGCCCAGGTCCTCGGCCACGATGTCCAGCGTGCCCAGGGTCTGCTGCACCGTGCGGAACAGTTCCCGCCCG
>ERZ1090867.837-NODE-839-length-11805-cov-11.729532_pt1 | contig 11805 bp, 10 predicted proteins | sample MGYA00478476_ERZ1090867 | MGnify/ENA primary metagenome ERZ1090867 (study PRJEB33644, sample SAMEA5815742) | chicken gut metagenome | biome: Chicken; feature: Gastrointestinal Tract; material: Caecum | place: Ireland | collected 2019-01-01 | study: A study of the... | reverse complement strand
GCGGCGACGGGTCCAGCTTCGACCTGCACCTGGACGCCAACGAAATTCGCTGGTATGAGATCTGAGGCACAGGCGGCAGGGCCGCTGGTGGACCTGCACCTGCACACCACCGCCTCCGACGGGCGCAAGACCCCGGAACAGGTGGTAGCGCAGGCCCTGGCCACCGGGCTGTGCCAGATGGCGGTGACCGACCACGATACGGTAGCGGGGGTAGCCCCCGCGTGCCGGGCGGCGGCAGGGCGTATTCCCCTGGTGCCCGGCATCGAATTCACCTGCCGGGAGGAAGTGCTGGCCCCGGGGGTGTCCCCTTTCAGCATCCATCTGCTGGGGTACGGCATCGACCCGGAACACCCCGCCCTGACGGCGGCGCTGGAAGCCCGGGCCGCCGCCGTGCGCCGCGCCTACCAGACCCTGCTGGACCGATTGGCCGACGAGGGCTGCCCCCTGCGGTACGAGGAGATCCCCGCCCGGTGCGGCCCCAACCACCTGGAACTGGCAGATATTGACCGGGCGGTGCAAGCTGCCCGCCCCGACACCCCGGCCCTGTGGGCTCTGGTGGCGGACCATGCCGCCGTGATGGACCGACAGAATATCCCGGTAACCCAAGCCATGGAGCTGATCCATGCCGCCGGCGGGGTGGCCGTGTGGGCCCACCCGTTCAACGTCTACCGGCAGTTTGCCAAGCAGCGGCTGGAATTTGCCCAGGTGAAAGCCTGCCTGCAGCAGCTGCGCGCCCTCGGGTTGGACGGCCTGGAAGCCTATTACCGCGCCTTCTGTGAGGAAGACCGCGCCGCCCTGGACACCCTGGCCCGGGAAAACGGCCTGCTGTGCACCGCCGGCAGCGACTGCCACGGCATCCCGCCCCGGGACCGGATGGGCGTTACCATCCCGGCCCGCCGCTGGACGGAACTGCAGGGGCAGTTCGCGGTCCGGTAGCCTGCCCGGCCCTCTTTGCAGCCTTCCTTTTTTCTTTTGCACCAACAACGTCAAAAAACGGCCGCTGTACAGCAGTACAGCGGCCGCTTTTTTCTGTAATGGGAGGGATTCAGCCCCTTGGCCTTTGGAGTCGGGGAGTTCCTTCACGCAACGGATGGTGCGCGGCTTTCCTCCGTCCTTATTCCCCTTGCCGCCGGCGGTATTGCGCCGGCGAGTGCCCTGTTCTTGTGTGAAACGCCCGGGTGAAGGTGCTGGCACTGGCGTAGCCGACTTTTTCAGCAATCAGCTGTATGCTGTCATCCGAATTGAGCAGCAGATCTTTCGCCCGGGTCATCCGATAGCGGGTCAGATATTCCCCAACGGTAACACCGAACACTTGGCAAAAAACTTCATACAGGCGGGTTTTGCCCAGATAGGCCTGCTGTGCCAGCACTCCGGCTGAGAGCGGCTCGGCATAGTGATCTCTGATATAATCTCTCACCGCAAAAGCGGCTTCCAGAAGACCCGGGTCCGTCGGGAAAGGCTTTTCCACTCCACAGCGGAGGCTCAGGCGGTTTAAAAAGACCAGCAGCTGGCCAAGCAGCAAACGACATTCCGTTGTCTGAAGCAAGGCTGCTGCGGAATCCCCGTGGGGCGAAACCGCAAGGCCAGCCTGCAGCCGTTCCAACAGCGGAAGCAACTCGTCCAGCTCTGTATCAGTCAGGGGGAGAACCACGGGGCCCAGGCCCGTGCGCAGATAAAAGCAGCTCAGCAAATGCAGCGTGGGCAGTGAAAGCCCCGCCGCACACTCTGGCCGGAAATAAACCACATAGCGGTCTGCCGGGCCGGCGGCACGGCGGAAAATGTAGTGCATGGTCATCGAATCCAGTAACAGCACACAGGGAGCCGGCAGCGGGCAGACGCCCCCTTCGTAGCGGCAGGCCAGATTATCCGACAGTGCCACCACCACCTCTAAAGGTTCATGGAGATGAAAGCCGTACTTTTCCGTTTCCGGGGTGACTTTGTGCAGCACGGACAGCATCTGTGGCAGCGTTTCAAGGTAACGAACAGCATCCGACGAACGGCTCATGGGTTCCCTCCTTTTTTGTGCTCATTGTAGCACAGGCGGAACAGCAGGGCAACACAGGTGCGAACGAACGGCAAAGACATCCGAACACACGGCAAACCTGTACAGAAGGATTCGCGCTATACTGAGGGCAAACAGAAAGGAGGGTGCCTATGAAGTCTTTAGATACGCTGCAGGCAGACCATTGGCTTACCCGGCTGCGGGATCTGCCAAGGCAGGACTGGCAGCCGGAACAGGTAACGCCGTTGCTGCAGCGCGCGGCGGAAGCCGCACTAAGGCTGCCTCCCACTCCGTCGCAGGAACTGCGTGTGCTGTTGGTACAAAGCATCCAGGCGGAGGAACCCGGCGCAGAAAATCTGACCACTGAACAGATTCTGCACCGTGTTCTGCGCTATGACTGCCATCAGGTTCCCCAGGTATTGGAGCGGAAGGTTTCCCTTTTACTTTACATCGAACACTTTCTGCATCTTTCGCTGCGGGATGAGGAAGCGATCGGCATCCGGACGATAAGCGATCTGGCGCAGTGCCTGATTCGGCACCGCATGGCAGAAGGAGGACCGGTATGAAAGAGCCCCAAAAGACGCTGCGCAAGGAATTTCCCATGCTGTGCAGCCATCCGGAGTGGATCTATCTGGACAACGCCGCCACCACCCAGAAACCGGCAGCGGTGATCCAACGCATGGCACAAAGCTACCGTGACGAAAACGCAAGCATCTACCGCGGGAATGATCCGCATAGTCTGCAGGCGGAGCAGCGGTATGAGGAAGCCCGCACCGTTGTGCAACGGTGGCTCGGGGCTTCCGCCCCCGAGGAAATCGTCTTTACCAAGAGCAGCACCGAGGCACTGAACCTGGTGGCTTCCGGCCTTGGGCAGGGTCTGCTGCAAAAAGGCGACAATATCGTAGTTACCGAGCTGGAACACAGCGCAGCGTTTTATCCCTTCCGGGAAGTCTGCCGACGAACCGGGGCAGAGTTCCGCGTTGTGCCTGCGCAGCGCAACGGCACGGTTTCCACGGCGGAGGTAGCCCGGCTGCTGGATGCGCGCACCCGGCTGTTTTGTATGACCGCCATGTCCAATGTGACGGGCTGGCGGCCCCCCGTTGCACAGTGGGCGGCACTGGCGCATCGTCATGGAACCTGGGTAATGGTAGATGCCACCCAGGCAGCTGCCCACGGCAGCCTGGATGTGAGGGAATCCGGCTGTGATCTCCTCAGCTTTTCCGCCCACAAGGTATATGGCCCAACAGGCTGCGGTGTGCTGTACGGTCGCGCGGAGATCCTGCGCCAGCTGCCGCCACTGCTTTACGGAGGCGGCATGCTGCTGCCCGATGGCAATGGTTCTGTTTGCTGGAAGGACCCGCCCCAGCGATTTGAAGGCGGCACCCCCGATACTGCAGCTGTTGCAGGGCTGGCCGCAGCACTGGCCTATTTGCAGACCCGGGATTTTCCGGCACTCTGTGCCCGGGAACAACAGTTATCGGCGTATTTGCGGCAGGGGCTGGCAAAAATTCCGGGGCTGCGGGTCCTGGGGCCGGGGGCGCCTTCCCCCGTCACCAGTTTTATCCTGGATGGCTGGGATCCCTATGATCTGGGGGTACTGCTGGGGCAAGCCAACATAGCCGTGCGCTGCGGTGCCCACTGTGCCTATCCCCTTATGGAACGACTGGGACTACAGAGCTGCTGCCGCATCTCCCTGGGGATCTACAACACCCAAGACGAGATAGATGTTTTGCTGGCTCAGCTGCGTTCCCTGGTGGGGGGAGGTGTTCCATGAGCGCCGGGTTGGATGCCGCAGCACGGCTGCAAACACTGCACACCCCCGCCCAGCAGTGCGAATATCTTTTGCGGTTGGGGCTTCAAACGCCGGAACAGCCGTCACTGCGCTCGGCTTCCCACCGCATTCCCGGTTGCCAGACCCCATTATGGATTGCGGTGGAGTGCCGGTCCGGCATCGTTCATTGGCAGGCGGACAGCGGTTCGGCCCTGGTCCGGGGGGTCCTGGCCCTTTTCCACGAACGGTATGACGGTCGAACCCTGGAAGAGATTCGCTGTGATCCGCCGGATTTTCTTCACCACATCAGCGGTGAGATCCTCAGCCCCGAGCTGCGCCGCAACGGGCTGACTGCCTGCTACCGCCGTATTGCCTGTTTAACAACAGACAAGGATATAGAGCAAAAAAACAAGAAATGAGGTATACCGCATGAAATACGCAATGGATGTCAAGGTCAATGTCAAACCGGTTTTCAGCAACCTGGTACACAGTGACTGGTGGGAAGGCCCCTGCCGGGTCGGCCCCCAAGAGCAAGGGACCCCTGAATTTGAGCGCCGGGTAGGGCGGGAGCAGTTTGAAGTCTGGAAACAGGAACTGGAGGAACGGCTGGACAAGAGCCGCTGCTGCATTCTGGAACCGGCCTATCTGGAATTTGATGAGCGGTTTGTGATGCGGGATTCCGAGTTGGAAAAGCTGGTTCCCGATAACCATAAGGTGGACCTGTACCTGCTGACCTACCGTGTGCCGGGCATCGAGCGGCTGGGCAAGCCGATTTCCATGATCAACCTGGGCCCTACCCCCATCGATTTGGTGGCTTACTACCGTGATCTGGGGATGGATGCCTATATGGCCCACGATTACGATGAATACAACCACATTCTGACCAATCTGCAGGTCAAAAAGGCCGTTCAGAATACCAAAATCCTGATCCTCTCCAACTGTGAGCAGACCCCGGCCTCGGTCAACACCAGCTGCCCGGACCTGGTGGGCCTCTTTACCCGATACGGCATCCGGAACAACCGTATCGACTTTCACCGGATCCTTCCCTATTTTGACGCGGTGGAGGCGGATGCCACCCTCCAGGCGGAAGCCGACACCCTGCTGCGCGAGGCTGTCAAGACAGATGTGGGCCGTCAGGATCTGCTGCAGGATCTGCGTTTGTTTCATGCCGTGCGCCGCATGATGGAGGATTATGACTGCAACGCCTTTACCATCCCCTGTAAAGAGCTGTGTGCCAGCCGCATTCCCCAAAAATATCATTTCGTTCCCTGCATGACCCATTCCCTGAACAAGGACGACCGCATCCCCTCCGCCTGTGAGGAAGATCTGGCCGTCTGGATGGCCATGACCGTGATGATGTATCTCACCCGCCAAAGCGTCTTTATGGGCAATCCCGTCCTGGTTCCTCAGGGCAGCAAGGCCCCGCAGCAACTGGGCATGCCCAATTTGCTCACCCAGGCCGGGCAGGTCTTCGACCATGATGTGCTTGAGATTCATCACGCCGTGCCGGCCCGCCGGATGAAGGGCTTTGACGAAGCCCCCCAGCCTTACGAGCTGGGGCATTTCACCACCCAGGGCTGGGGCGCCCATTACCAGATCGATATGAACGAGAATTCCGGCCAGACCGTGACCTTCGGGCGCTTCAACCGGGCTGGCACCCGGATGATGGTGGCCGTGGGGCATACCCTGGGGTGTGAGTTCCGCCCCTTCTATTGCAGCCCTGCTGTCTATTATGATGTAGAGGGCGGTGCCCGTGCGTTCCGTCAGGCGCTGGCCAAGGGCGGGTACGGCCACCATCAGGCGGTGGTATATGGCGATCAGGTGCAGGCACTGTGCGACCTGGGAGAGATCATGGGATTCGAGGTGGATGTTTTCCGCTGAGGAGCTTCTGCAGCGTCATCTTGTCCTTAACAAGAAGGTGTGCAAGCTGCTGAACGCCCGGGAGCAGGAATGTGCCGGGCTGCTGGAACACGCAAAAAGGCAGACCCTGACCGAGGAAGATCCCCTTTTCCGGAAGCCGGGCCGCCCCCCTGCGGGGGAATCTTTCATTCCACCCGCAGCATACGGTATCCCACCCCCACATGGGTCTGTATATACTGGGGCGCGGCGGGGTCTTTCTCGATCTTTTTGCGCAACGTGGCCATAAACACCCGCAGGGATGCGATGTCGTTTTCCCAGCTTCTGCCCCAGATCTGCTGGGTGATATAGGTATGGGTGAGAACCTTTCCCACATTTTTGCAGAGCAGGCAAAGCAGCTTGTACTCATTGGGCGTCAGGTGCAGTTCTTCGCCGTCCAAAAACGCGCAGCCTGCCGCATAGTCCACTTTCAGTTTTCCATTCACAAATACCGACTGGGTGCGGAGCTCGCCGTTCTGGATAAGGGCAAGGCGGCGCTGCGTGGCCCGCAGCCGGGCCAGCAGTTCTTCCACCGAGAAGGGTTTGGTGAGGTAATCATCGGCCCCGGCGTCCAGCGCTTCGATTTTATCGCTGTCCTCTGTGCGGGCGCTGATCACGATAATGGGCGCCGCAGACCAGGTGCGGATTTTACGGATGACCTCGATGCCGTCGAAATCCGGCAGGCCCAGGTCCAGAAGGATGATCTCCGGGTTATGGGAGGAGGCTTCCAAAATGGCGGTCTCCCCTTTTTCTGCCGTAACATACCGGTAGTTATGTGCTTTCAGCGTGGTGCAAATCAAGTTGCGGATGGGCACATCGTCCTCCACCACCAGAATCAGTGATTTAGTCATGCAGCTTTACCTCCCCTGCCGGCAGCGTAAACGTAAAAACCGCTCCATGCGGAACCGCATCCGATACGGTGATCTCGCCGCCATGTGCATCGATAATGGATTTGCACAGCGCCAGCCCCAGCCCCATACTGCGGCGGCTGTCCGCGATTTTGTTGGCGGCGCTGTAGAACATTTCAAAAACATGAGGTTTGGCCGAATCCGGCACACCGGGGCCGTCATCGGCGATGGATACCACGATAAACCGTCCCTGTTTTTTTAAATGAATCCCGATCTCGGAACCCACCGGCGTATATTTGATGGCATTGTCGATGATATTGATGAGCACCTGAATCACCAGTTTCACATCGATTTGTGCCAGCAGATATTCCTGCTCGCTGCTCACCGTGATCTTGTATTCCGAACTTTTGCGGTTGACATGGCGCAGCGCCTCGGCCACCACATCTTCCATCAGTTCGGTGGACAGGCGCAAATTCATTTCCCCGCCGCTCAGCCGGCTTACCGAGAGAAGATTTTCCACCAGGTTGATCAGCCAGATGGAGTCGTCGTAAATATCGGTATAGATCCGCTTCTTGGTTTCCTCATCAAAGAGGGCGCCGTTGGCGATCAGGTTGCCGGCGTTGCCCGAGATGGAGGTAAGGGGCGTGCGCAGATCATGGGAGATGGCGCGCAGCAGATTGGCGCGGAGCTGTTCGTTCTTGGCCAGAACGGCAGCGGCTTCCTTTTCTTCGGCGTTGCGTTTGCTGTCCAGCGCCAGGCCGCATTCCCCCAGAACGGAAAGAAGGATGCTGTTGTCAAAGGCATCCATGGCCTTTTTCTGGGCATCGATCCCCAAAACCGCGTAGACTCTTTCCCCCATGCGCACCGAGAAGTATACACAACAGGCATTCTCAAAGGTTCCGGTTCCGTACCCGGCGCGGCGGTTGTTTTTCCACACCCATTCCGCCACGTTGCGTTCCTGGGCGCTCTCATACCGGGGGCGCTGTTCCTCGGCCGGGATGCCCTTGTCCGCAAAGAGCTGCGGCCCCCTCAGGGTGCCGTCCTGCACCGTATACACCACCACATTCCGGCGGAACAGTTTTACGATCTGTTCCGCCGTTACCGTCAGGATCTGGTCCCTGCTTGTGGCTTTTTGCAGGTTCTGGTTGGTTTCAAACAACAGTTTGGCCCGCCAGGCCACCTGCGCGGAATGCTGTGCGTGGGATTTCAGTTTTGCCGCCAGCGAGCCGGTGATCAAAGCCGCCACAAACATGACCAAAAAGGTCACCGGGTATTCGCTGTCGTAGGCATGGAGGGAATACCGTGGCTCCGTAAAGAAAAAATTGAAGATCAGCACGCTGGCCGCGGACCCGAGAAAGCTGCAGAAGGAGCTTTGCGTTACGACAGAAATGATCATGACGCTGAGCAGGTACACCGTGATGATGTTGGCCTCGCTGAAGCCCAGCTCATAAAATCCAAACCCCACCAGGGTTGCGGCCAGCAGCAGCAAAACACTTTTCAGGAAATCCCGCAGCGGTACGGGCGTCAGCCGGATGAGCTTTTTTCTGGCCACAGCCAGGCTGTGCTCCATGCCGTTATCGGGAATGATGTGGATATCCACTCCCGGCGCCAGCTCGATCAGCCGTTCCGTAAGGTTCGGCTTGTGGAGCAGCACTTTCTGGGACACTTCGCTGCGCCCCATCACGATTTTGCTCACACCGGATGCCCGGGCAAACTCCGCGATCAACACCGGGATGTCATCGCCGTACACGGTTTCCACCGTGGCCCCCAGGTGTTCCGCCAGATGGAGATTGCGGCGCAGGCTTTCCTTATCCTGGGGTGACATATACTGGAAGGCTTTCGTTTCCACAAACAGCGCCGTAAAGGACCCGCGAAAGGCCCCGGCCATTCTGGCCGCGGTGCGTATGATCTTGGCATTGGAGGGCGCGCCGGACAGGCAAACCAGAATATGCTCCTGGGTGTGGTAGGGCGTGCGCTCCTTTTGCTTCATGCCGAAGGAGATCCGGTCCGCACAGCGGCGCATGCCCAGCTCCCGCAGAGCGCTGATCTGGTTTTGCGTCAGTTCCGGGCGGTGGGTGCCGCGGGGTTTGCGTTCCAGGCGCCACTGCAGGTCCTGCGGTTCCAGGTCCACAAATTCCACCCGTACCGCATCATCAAAGACATCGTCGGGAACACGGGCCTGCTGAATCTCTCCCAGAATTTCGTTGGTCGCATCCTGCAGGCTTTCCAGGCTGGCTATATCCACCGTGGTATAGACGTGAATCCCGGCGCTGAGCAGTTCCTGCACATCCTGGTACCGGTTTTTGTGGCGCGCATCCCCTGCATTGCGATGGGCCAGGTTATCCAGCACCAACAACTCCGGCTTTCTTTTGAGCGCCGCGTCCAGGTCAAACTCGCAGCGCGCCTGCCCACCGTCCTCACACCGCACCGCCGGCAGGCAGGCAGGCAAACTGCTGCCGGAACGCGGCGGTTTCCGGCCAGGGTTCCGGCTCTGCGCAGGCCAGCACCACATCGGTGCCGGCGGCCTTGGCCTGGTGGGCTGCCTCCAGCATGGCATAGGTTTTACCCACCCTCGCTGCATACCCAAAAAAGATCTTCATTCTGCCCGGTTCCGGCATTTTTTCCTGTTCCACGGTTTTCCCCTCCTCGACCGGCAAACGTGCCTTCCCTTTTAGAATACCACGCGGGTTCCCATGATGGCGTGAACGTTATGGGCGTTTTCCTTAAGATTGTATAAAGAGCCGGGGAGCAAAGGGATGTCGGTAGCGGGCCGGTGGCCTCACGGTCCCAGTAAGAGGCGCCCAACTCAACGAGAAAGATGCGGCCTCCTACTGTTAATCTTCTGCCCTGTGGAAAGCCTAGCTTTGTTTCAATACGATATGCTCTTTCCGGATTTTTTGTTACCCTGAGGGCAGAGGTGATCGAGATGGAGTTTTGCAAAGAACCCGGCCGGATTTTTGCTACGGATGAAACCGGGAAGCTGCTGGCAGAAGTGACCTTCCCGGAACAGGAGGGCATTGCCGAACTGTATGTACTGGATGAGCGGTTTACCGCCTGCTACGTACGACCAGGCGGTTCCCGTCTGCGCGCAATTCCTGCGGGATGCCGCGGCAAACCTGGCCCAATAGTAACACTATACAAGCGCTGCCCTTTTTCACGGGGCAGTGCTCTTTTGTTTCTGCCATAAACAAAAAGAGCAGCATCCATCAGGATGCTGCTTGCTGTTTGTAGCAAGGGGGAATCCGGGGCCGACCGGCACGTGTCAGGCGATGACGCCGCCCATGCTGGTCAACAGCTGCAGATTCTGTTCGGCGGTGCCGCGGTAGTTTTCGATACCGAAGGCCTCGGCGTAGACGGCCCGGTTCTCCAGCGAGGGGTCCAGCCCGTTCAGGATGCAGGCGTCCACAATGGACACCCCACGGTAGCCGGCCAGCAGCGTCGTCAGGTCGTCCTGCGCGGGGTCGGGGGCCTGGCGATTTTCCAGATAAGACCGGGCCATCGCGTCGGCCTCGTCCGCATCGGCGGCTTCCGTTTCATAGAAAGACAGCGCTTCCCCTGCGGGGAGGTCTGCTGCCGCCACTACCGCCTCCAGGTCCAGCCGCTGCAGGGCGTCCGCCTCGGCGGCCATCGTCCAATCAAAGTCCAGCAGCGTCTGCCCCTCCGCGTCGGTCACCCGCAGCCCGTCGGCATCCAGCGCAAAGGTGCCGGTCACCGTCTGCGTTTCCACCGGGCCGTTCTGCGCCGTGTAACAGGTCAGGGTCAGTCCGTCCCGGTTCAGATGCAGACTGTACAGGTCACTGCCCGCGCAGGCCATCCAGAAATGGTCCTCCTTCAGCAGGGAGAGCACATCCTCCGCCGTCTGCAAATGGTCGGACAGGCCCTGCAGGTCGTCAGACAGTTCCTGCAGACCGGCAGATACGGCGTCCTCGGCGGTGGCGGCGGATTCCTCTGTGGCAGGGGCGGAAGAAGCCGGGGCAGCAGCAGCCGGAGCGGCGGCATCCTCCCCGCCGCAGGCGGTCAGCAGCAGCGCCAGACCCAAGGCCAGCGCCGCAAGACGAAGGTGTTTCATCCGTTGCTCTCCTCGCTTTCATAGTGATAGCTGGACGCCACGTATACGCCGTTGACACTCACGGCAGTAAGGACGTCCTCCATGTCAAAGACCAGCTGCACGCTGCGCCCGTCCTCGTTCAGCGTTACCTCCACATAGTCCAGTTCGTTGACCTCGGTGGCAAGCCCCAGTTCCTTGGCGGTATCCAGGGCCTGCTGGCGGGTGGTCTTGCCCACTTCTGCCCAGGTCTTGCCCTGGTACTGCAGCGTCAGGTTTTCCACTTTCACGGAATGGTAGCCGCTGTCCTCCACCAGGGTGAAGGTCAGGGACCGGATCATACCGTACCGGGGGTCGATGGCGTTGCCGGTGTAGTTGGCCGCCTGGACCTGCATCGTGGTGCGCACATCGTACCGCAGATAGACCTCGGCATAGCTATTGGCGGGCAGATAGTCGGGCTGACGCTCCACCGTCCAGCCCTGGTTGCACAGTTCCTCCACCGTCAGCGGCAGAGAGCCGCTGATCGTCGCCGACTGTACCGAGAAATCCTGTATCGCGTGAGCTTCCTGGAAGGCCGGGTCGTCGTATTCGGCAGGGCGCTCAGACGAGAAGGTGGTGGTATCCATTCCCTCGGGCTTCACGTCGCTGCTGACGTTGAACCAGATGCTTGACAGGACCCCGTCGTCATCGAAGTTATATTTTTCCGTGCTGGTATCATCCTCCCGCGTGAAGGTGTCGCCATTCTTGCGGGCAGCGGGGCAAGCCGCGGACATATCCTCCTGCGTGGAGGTGCCCAGCGTCAGGCCGTTGGACAGCGTGCAGGTATTGCCGATCTGGTCCAGGTAGTTGTTGTTCAGCAAACTGTCGTAGACTTCCACCGTTGTCACGGTGCAGTCGGCCAGCGGCTGGGTGTTCAGCGTCTGGTTCACCAGCGTCACATAGAAGGAACCATATTCGTTGACCAGCATGACAACGCCGCTGGTTCTATCCGGTTCCAGCGTCCGGCTCTCGTCTGCCACTTCGTCAAAGACCCAGCCCGCATCCAGCAGCGGCTGCAACGTGCCGGGCACTTCCACCGTAACGCCGTTGAGGGTCACAGAGGGCATCTCGGCCGCGGTCTGGGTCTGGTCCGTAGTCTGGGCCGGCGCCGCAGTCTGGGCTGTAGTCTGACCGGTGCTGCCCCCCTGGCAGGACACCGCCGCAATGACAATGACGAGCACCGCCACCGCTGCGAATACCACCC
>ERZ1090867.833-NODE-835-length-11885-cov-4.028402_pt1 | contig 11885 bp, 11 predicted proteins | sample MGYA00478476_ERZ1090867 | MGnify/ENA primary metagenome ERZ1090867 (study PRJEB33644, sample SAMEA5815742) | chicken gut metagenome | biome: Chicken; feature: Gastrointestinal Tract; material: Caecum | place: Ireland | collected 2019-01-01 | study: A study of the... | reverse complement strand
ACATGGGGCAGCGTGTGGGAGCTGATTGTTCGCACGTTCAGTAATCCGTATTGCGTTTTTCTGATGCTGAGCAATATCTGGAACGCGCTGAACGACCCGACGACCAGCGGCCTGACAGACAGCGACCGCGCGAAAAGCTACGACAAGCCGCTGGAAAAGTGAGGTACAGGTATGAACATTCTTTTGATTGCAGGACACGGAGGTACACCTTATGACCCGGGCGCTTGCGGATGCGGTTACACAGAGGCCGTCGAGACACGCAGATTGGCAACGGCAGTGGCGCCGATGCTGCGCAAATACGGATTCAACGTCACTATGTATGATCAGAGCAAAGACGCATACAAAGTGCTGCGCAACGGCGGCAGCCTGCCCCTGTTTGGCATTGGATATGTGCTGGAAATCCATCTCAACGCTGGTGTAAGCGATACGGGAGGAAACGGCGCGACGACGGGAACGGAAGTGTTGGTACATACAGAGGAAAGCGGCGTATCTGTGGAGCAGGCGATTTGTCGGCGTATCGCAGCGTTGGGATTCAAAAACCGCGGCGTAAAGAGGCGTGATAATCTGTGGGTAATGAACACCGTACACCGGGCAGGCATCAGCCACGCGCTGGTGGAGGCATGCTTCATTGACGACGCGGACGATATGAAGCTGTATAAGGCGAAGTTTTACGACATTGCGCGCGCGATCGCGGATGGCGTAGCGGAAGGCTTCGGAAAGACAGTGCAGAAGGAGGACGACGAAGTGGTTGAAAAGAAAACTGTCATTATCGACGGAGGTATTTACACTTGTTCGTGCATCATGAAAAACGGCGAAAACTACATCAAGATGCGCGATTTGGAACAGGCAAAATTTGATATCACATACGATGCCGAAAAGAAACTGCCGGGAATTGTTCCGCCGCAGACGCGCGCGCAGGTTTATCCGTGGGGAGAAGAGGTGCAGCAAGCGATCGACACACTGCAAAGTACGATTGGGCTTGAGGATGCGACAATGGTATATCTGCTCAAGTACCAGTACGGCGACGATCTGGTAAAGAAGCTGGCAAAGGCGGTGCAGGGCAATGCCTGAGCGCGAGAAAAGTGATGCGTGGCAGATGATAGAGCTGTTGGGCAAGAAAAACAAAAGGCTGTTTTGTCTGGCAATGGCACTGTTGGTTGCGTGGCTGCTGACGATCGGCGGGTTTGTATGGTATCTGTATCAGTACGATTTTGAGACATACACCTACACGCAGGACGGCGAGGGAATGAACGTGATCGGAGATGCAAACGAGGTGACAGACTATGGGGCAGACGCTGAAAGTGCGCAAGCGAACCCGTAAAGACGGCCGCGCAAAAGGGAAGGCCAGAAAGAAGGGCGTATGAAGCTCGAATTCCGAAAGGAAGATTGGGAGGAATTTCTCGGCAATATCGACTTTACCGATAACGAGAAGAAAATCATTCCGCTGCTTCGGCGCGGTTGGTATCAGATGGATATTGCGGCTGAGCTGGACATATCCGTTTCGACCGTCAAGCGGCGCATCACCTCCATCACCAACAAAACGGTGAGATATATCATGCGCACCAGAAAAATGAACCATAATTGAGCCATAAAAGGCCCGCGAGTGAACCTCGCGGGCCTTTGCTTTTCGGTACAATATGGACATAAAGGACGTGAGAAAATGAGATGCAAGGCACGGCTGATGCGGATGGGGTTTTCCGAAGAAAAGGCAGAGGAAATACTGCAACGGTATGCGGAAAACGGAAAGACACATGAGCTGGTCGAGTACCTTTTTCAAAAGGACACGCAAAGCATCAGCGAGCGTGCCAGCAGAATATTATCGGACACCGTCTCGCCGGCGCGCAGCGAGCAGTGAATACATACCAAAAGGAGAAAATACCATGGAATACGCAAGCAAGGGTGTTGCAGGCGCTGGTCTGGGTCTGGGTATCGCAGGCACTGCGCTCGGTCTGCTCAACGGCGGCTGGGGCCTTCTGAACGGCATGGGCAACGGCTGCGCCAATATGCATGGCTGCTGCGGTGAAAACACTGCTGTGAGCCGCTATGAGCTGAATCTGGTGCAGGAGATCGCGGCCAAGGACGCGCACATCGGTCTGCTCGAAGCGGACAAGTACACCGATCAGAAGATCGTGGAGGCGTACAAGGATCTGCAGAGCCAGATCACGGCCATCAAGGAAAACCAGACCGCCGTCAATATGCAGCAGGCTGTTTACAACGGCACGAACACCGCGACCATCAGCTGCATGCAGCAGCAGATCGCGGCGCTGCAGGCGCTGACCAAGCTGGTTGTGCCGAACTCCAGCGTTTGCCCGGGCTGGGGCAATGTGACCATTACTCCGGCAGCGGCGGCCACTACTCCGGCGGCATAAGACAATCAAGGGGCGGGGAATACTCCGCCCCGATGATTTTATGAGGTGATGAAACATGGAAAGCATTGATCAGGTAAAAAGAGGCATTGCGAATTTCATCGACGGCGAGGTTGCACCGATCATGCCGCGCTGGAAGGGCGTTTTGCTTTCGGCAGGCGCGGCGCTGATGATCGAGGGAAAGTCAAACGAGATTCTCAAGAATCCCATGGTGCAGATGATGGGCGTTGTCAACGGCGACATGGTGGACGTTGACAAGCTATACAGCACGCTCAAGGTCAAGGCACAGGGAAAGTGGCCGATCGAGCTGGCGGGACTTAAAATGTCCGAAACCGATCTTGACAAGCTGTATCAATACATCAAGGGGGCGTAAACAATGGGATTTTTGGAGCATGTACTTGAAAAGTACAATGAGGCACTGGAAGAGCTGATGGGCGCGCAGAGGTACGCCATGGAGGCATGCCACGCCAAGACGGCGGAAGAGCGGACACGGTACATCGAAATGAGCCGCGACGAGCTGAAGCACGCGGACAACCTGGCACACATGGGCGACATGGTTGCAGCCGGCTCGAACGACGAGAGCACAAATATTGCATGGAAAGCACTGCGCATGCACATTGAGGACTGGAGCGACCGCATCCGGGAGAAGCTGGACAGGGCGGCCAAGAAATAAAGGCGGGAAACCGCCTTTATTTTTTTGTGGGAAAAAAACTTTGTGCGTTTTGTGCGTTTTGTGCGTGTATAGTGAATCTTAAAGCAAGGCGATGTTTTGTAAGAATGAAAAACAGGAGGTTAAAAAGTATGGGTTTGGCATCGTTAATTGCGGGTATGGCGGGGGCCGCGGCGAGCGCGGTGAATAGCGCCATGTCCAGCAACAAAAAACCGAGCAGCAGCACGAGTTCGGGGAGCAGTTCCAGTTCGAGCAGTTCCAGCCGGCCGAGCAGCGGAAGCAGTTCCGGTTCGAGCAGTTCCAGCAGTTCGAGTTCGACCGGGTTTGACAAAAACACGGACTATCAAGCGCAGATCAATGACGCGGTTTCAAAAGGTAACTATACGTTGGCGGCGCAGCTGGAGCAGCAGCGTAATAATAAAATCAATGCCGGGTATGGCGGGGATAACAAGACGACGAATCTCTATTCGCAATATCTGCCAGGGAATTCCTCGCCGGGGAGCAGTTCATCCGGCACAGGCTCATCCGGCGGGACCTATAAGCCGCTGGGCGTTTACAATGATGCGGATTTAAAAAAATTATATCCGCAGGAGTGGAATCAGATTCAGCAATATAAAAATCAATTTGAAGAATCTCAAGCAATCGGAGACAAAGATGGAATGAACACTGCATGGCAAGGTGCGGAGGCCATTCGTAATCAGCATGGCTATTCGGGCGGCAGTGATGGATCGCAATTTATTCCGACCGGAATGGGATATACCATTGCGGACATGGCAAACCAAAAGGCGGAAAGTGATAAAATTATAGCCGATTTGCAGAACGCAGCGGCACAATATCAGCAACAGCAGCAACAGCAGCTGGATAATATCAACGCGCAGTATGAAGCTGCGCTGGGCCAAATGCAATCCAACATTGACGCGCAGAAAGAGGATGCGGCCAAGCAGACGGCGCTGAACAATGCCGCGGCAGAGCAGGCATATATGACGGCCGTCAAGCCAAACGGAAGCCTTGCGGAGAATCTGGCCGCAAATGGCTTGCTTTCCTCCGGCCTGACCGAAAGCAGCCAGATTCAGGCGGGCAACACCTATCAGAATGCGCTGAACAACAACTCGACCACGCAAACCGAACTCATTGCAGAGTTGGAGCGAATGGCGGCGCAAGCGGAATATACCAACGATTTGGAGAGGTTGCAGGCAATTCAACAGGTGATGGCGCAGATTGCACAAACTGGTTATGCCAGCGCGCAGGATATTGCGGCGCTGCGGCAGTGGAGCGTTGAGAACAGTCAAAACTATACCTATCAGCAGCAGCAGTTGGCGCTGCAAAAGCAGCAGCTGGAACAGCAGAAACAGGAGCTTGACCAGCAGCTGGCGCTTGGAAAGCTGACACAGCAGCAGTATCAGCTGCAAAACCAGCAGCTTCAGCAGGAAATCGCTTATAACGAATGGCAGATGAAACAGGCAGGCGTTTCATAACATACCGAAAGGGCGGCGGGATAACCGCCGCCCTTTTTCATCGGGAAAGGAGCGGATACCATGACACTGGAAGATAAAAAGAAAAAAGCGCTGGAACAGGTATTTCAGAAAAGCAATATCCAGCAGACGGCGCAAAAGCTAAATAGTGCGGCGCAGTCGATTAAGCCGAAAACCAACACGACGAAAACGACCGCCGCAAAATCATCCGGCAGCGGGACAAAGACGAACACTGTCACGCAGAGCGCGCCGAAGCAGCAAACTGGGCTTTCCTCTTTTCAAAAGCTGGGGAACGTGGCAAAAACGGTGCAGTCGGTTGGGCAAAAAGTGGTGCAAAACGCAAACGACATGCGCAATTTGCAGCGCAATTCGATTATGTGGCACGGGACAACGGACGCGGCAACGAGGGCAAGCCTAAATCAGCAGAACAACGCCATTCGGCAGCGGTTGGGGCTGTCCTATGACCCGAGCACCGGCGTTACGTTTGACAGCAAGACGGGGAAAAACTTCTCGCTGCCGACGCAGATGGCGATGAATGCGCCTGCTGGGATGCGGGCGAACACTTCGGCGCAATTTGCGGCAAATCAGCTGCCGAAGAGCATGGCGGAGCAGTTTGCAGCGACAAGAAGCCCGGAGGAAGAAAAAAGCATTGGGGAGCGCGTGCTTGAGACGATTGATGCATCGACTAAGCGCGTGCGCGCAGGTCTGGACAACTGGTTCGCAACCGGGAATTTGGCGGCAGACGAAGAGGCAGAACAGAAATTCCTTGCCGGGGAAGAACTGGGCTGGCTTGACCGCCTGCGCATGAAAGAACGCTGGGGCGAGAACTGGGAAAGCTATCTTAAGAGTGTGCGGGACGCATATCAATCCGGCGATACGGCAATTACGGATGCATATGAGCAGAGGGCAAAGGCGCTGGGAAGCATGTACGACACGACACCGCTGTTTGACGAGGCTGCGCAGCAGGCAGAGGCGGCAAAAGCTGGCCTTGGAACGGCAGGCAGAACCGCCTTGGACGCGCTCGGTATGGGTGCGGATATGCTGGGCGCGGCTTCGATCGCGTCCACCGGCGGAGGTGGAGCCGGGCTGTTTTCCGGCGTATCCAGTTTTGCAGCAGCGGGACAGGCAGCAGATCAGGCGCGGCGCATGGGCGCGAGCGCGGCACAGCAAGAGGATTATGGCAATGCTGTAGGCGCGCTGAACTTTGCGGTAGAGCGATTGGGCGGCATTGGCGGCGGTCAAGCTGCCGCCAAGATAGCAAATCGCATTTTGCCGGAAGCGGTGCAAAACGCCGCCGGAAAGGCAACGAGTACGGCGATTGGCCGCGTCTTAGCTGGCGGCGCGGAGGAAGGACTGGAGGGCGCGCTCCAGTCCGAGGGAGAGCGTGCGCTGCGCAATGCAATGCTGGGAGCAAACGAAGCATTCGACCCATCGGCGTTTGGAGAGAATGTCGGTTACAGTGCGCTGATGGGTTCGATATTCCGCGGCGGGCAAGAGGCGGCGGGAGCGGTTCGGAACAAAGCGATTCCCACATTGACCACACAGGAGGCAAATTCCCAAGCGCTTGGGCGCAGACTTGCGAAGCTGGACGCGGAGAAACGGCAGGCAGAAACCATTTTGCCCGGGCCAATCAGAGACCGGGCGATCCAGCAGGTTCAGGAAGAAATGCAGCGCGTGCAGCAGGAAGCCGCAGCACAGACCACCGCGCCGGCAGCACAGGCCGGGACAACCGAGCAGACTGCGCCAAATGTGCAAGTGCCGGCAGACGCAGCGTTCCAATATGGTCTTAGCCCGGAGGCGGCCATGCTGGAGGCGCGGGAACGGGCAAGAAATGAGGCAATCAAGGCAGCACAGCAAAGTTCCGTGGGCGCAGCGAAATATAACTTTGACCCGTTTTCCCGCATGACAAACGAATACGGAACAATTGACCAAGGCGAGAAGCCGAGGGCGCGCGAGGTGGACGTTCCGAAATCGACGGACGGAGATGACCGCGTCAGCCTGTTTGCCCGGACAGCGATGGAAGCCGGGGCAACGCCGGATGAGGCAATTGAACGATTTGAGCAGGAGGTAGCAAACGGCACATTCTCGCATGACGTTCGCAAGGATAAGGAAAGCGTTAACAAGGCGCGAAAGACGATCACCGAAAAGGGCTTTAATGGCGCAATGGATCAGTGGGCAGACGTGACGAGCGGGCGCAGAAGCGCAACAAAAGATGATATCGTGCTTGCGGAAATCCTTTATGCAGAGGCAATGCAAGCGGGCGATATCGACATGGGCATGCGGCTTGCCGCCGAGATTGCGGCAGAGGGGACAAGAGCCGGACAGAGCATTCAGGCGATACGCCTTTTGAAGCGCACAACGTCGGAAGGCAAGTTATATTACATCAAGAAAACCGTAGACAACGTGCAAAAAGACCTGAACAAGAAATACGGCGACAAAGCACCGCAGATAGAGATAAACGAACAGCTTGCGCTTGACCTGTTGGCTGCCAAAACGGATCAGGACGCAAACGCGGCAATGGATGCCATCTATACCGATGTTGCGGCGAAAATTCCGGCGACGATTGGCGATCGGCTGAATGCATGGCGTTATTTTGCAATGCTGGGCAATCCGAGAACACACATCCGAAACGTGATAGGGAATATCGTTTATCAGATTCCGACCAGAGCAAGCAACAAGCTGAGCGCCGGTCTGCAAAAGCTGTTTATCAAGGACAAGGACAGGCGCACAAGGTCGCTGCTTCGGAGCGGGAAAATCAAGGAATTTGCAAAGCAAGACTATCAAACCATGCAGGATGTGATGGACGGCAACCAATACACATCTGAAATGTCCGAGATACAGCGCAGAAAAAAGATGTTTCCGAAGCCGATTCAAGCGGTTATGGATGCCAACTCCAAGGCGCTGGACTGGGAAGACCAGGTATTTAAGCGCATGACATATGTGAACAGCATGACAGAGTTTTTGACGGCGCGTCGCGTGGACGTGGACAATATTCCACAAGACACGCTGGAGCAGGCGAGGACACATGCGATAAACGACGCAAGGCGCGCCACCTTCCAAGACGCTTCCGCACTGGCTGATTTTATCGGGAAAATCGAGAAGAAAAACAAGGCAAGCGAAATTATCATCGGCGGTTTGGTGCCGTTTAAGCGGACACCGATCAACATTGCAAAGCGAGGCTTTGAGCTTTCCCCCGCCGGGCTGCTGAAAGGCATCACCTATGATTTGGTGCAGGTGAAAAAGGGGAACATGACCGCGACAGACGCGATAGATCACATATCCACTGGCCTTACGGGAACAAGCCTTGCGGCGCTCGGCGCGTTCCTTGCGGCGCAAGGGCTTCTTTCCGCATCCAGCCCAGACAACGACAAGGAAAGAAACTTCGACGTGGCGCAGGGTTCACAGGAATATGCAATTAATATCGGACCATATTCCTATACCATCGACTGGGCGGCCCCGGCAGCGCTTCCGATGTTCGTCGGAGCAGAGTTTTACAATGCCATTGCCGAGGGAGGCGGAGACGAGGAACAGGCGTTCAAACAGGCGACGGACGCGCTTTCCCGTTTGTTTGAGCCGATGATCAACATGACAATGCTTTCCGGCATCAACAGCACACTGCAAAGCGTGGGATACAGCCAGACAAACCCGATTTTTGCAATCGCGGAAAATATCGGAGAGAATTACGCAGGACAGGTTGTGCCGACGCTGTTGGGACAGATTGCCAGAACATTTGATGGGACGCGCCGCACAACCTATGCGGACAAGGACAGCTGGGTTCCAGACAGCCTACAAACATTCCTCCAGCGGCAGGCGAACAAAATCCCCGGGCTTTCAAAGAATCAGCCTGCCTATACCGATGTATGGGGCCGGGAAGATCGGACGGATAATGTGGTGCTGCGGGCATTTGAAAACTTCATTTCGCCCGGATACATCAGCGAACAGGTATCAACCGACGCAGAGAAAGCACTGCGCGACCTATACGATGCGACGGGTGAGGCGGCAATACTGCCGAGCAAGCCGCAGAAATATTACAAGAAGGACGGGAAGAACGTCTATTTGAATGCGGAGCAGTATGCAAAGCTGACCGGCGAGAAGGGAACGATTGCGCTGGACGCAATCAATGCACTGGTGCAGTCCGGCGCATATCAATCCATGACGGATGACGAGCGGGTAAACGCCATTCAAGACATTTACGACTATTCCTCCGCGTTGGCGGCAAACAAGGTTTACGGAAAGGAACTTGAGGGCACGATCAAAACCGTACAGGAAAGCGGCATTGAGCCGGGGCTATACTATGCTTATAAGGAATTGCAGGACACATTGAGCGAAACCTATGAATCCTACGAGGCGCGGGACGAGGTGTTCCAGACCATCCGCGGCGACGATTCGTTGACAGACCAGCAAAAGAACCAGCTTTATCACACGCTGCTCATCAAGGGCACGAGTGAAAGTCAGTGGGAGAAGTACGTCGAAATCAGCGGAACGGTGACGGCCGAGGAATACATCGACGCGATGATACAATCGCAGGCAATTAAGGCATATGGGGACGAGCTGGACGAAGACCGCGCGACAACAGAGGCGACCGAGTTTTCGCGCTATCTGGATATGAAGCAATATGACAGCGCAAAGCGCGTCGCGCTAGAGGACACCTTCAAGTTTTACAATATGTTTCCGGCAGAAGCGCAAAACTACACCTTTGAGATGCTCAGCAAGAACGGGAGCAAGGACGAGCAGGCAAATGTCGGGGCGATACAGAACAGCGGCGTGACGGCGGCGCAATACCTGACGATTAAGACGCTGGCAGGCCAAGCGGAATATGAAAAAGGCGTGAGCGGCGCAAAGCTGGCGGCGCAGGCGGCAATCGTTGCGCAGAACACGCAGAATTATGACCAGTATGCCGCGATCATGCATGCGCTGGGGTATAAAAAGATCGAAGACGCATACACGGGAGCGGGCACGCTGCCAGCGGTCACGGAAAGCGGGTCGCAGGTATCGCGGCAGGTGGAGTCTGCAACGCAATATATCAATCCAGTACCAACAGGATGGGCTGGGGGAGACCAAAGCGGATTTGGGCCGCGTGAAGCGCCGACAGCAGGAGCGAGCACATGGCACAAGTCTTTGGATATTCCGGCAAACGGTGGTGATCCTGTTGTTTCAATACAGGATGGAACGGTGACAAGCGCCGGATGGGTAGATGGTTATGGGTGGACTGTCCACATTGACCATGGAAACGGAGTAGAAACAGAGTACCACCACATGCAGGCGCAGAGCGACGTGAAGCCCGGAGACACGGTAAAGAAGGGACAGCAAATCGGCGCAGTCGGCAGCACGGGAACTTCGACAGGCAATCACCTTGATTTCCAAGTGTGGCAGGATGGGAAAATCATTGATCCGCTGATAATTATTCCGGGTTACGGGAAAGCCCCAAGTGGTTATGTTTATGATGGTACAGTTTCAGCGAGTGCCACCAGTAGCGGAAGTAGCAAAAGCAGCAGCGGAGGAAGCAGCAGCAAATCGACAAGCAACAGTTTGAAAAAGCTGAAAACGCCAAAACAATCATGGGGAGGATTAGACAGCTTATTCTAAGAAAGGAAAAGCCGCCCGAGAGGGCGGCTTTTTCATGGTTGCATCTGGTCGGCAAACGGTGTATGATAGTACAGAACATAATCCAGAAACAGAAAAGCCGATTTGCAAAAGCTAAATTACAATATACTTGCAATACGACAAAACGGCTTTTCGCCCAGTAAATAGGCGGTTTTGGAATATGTTTATAATAAAGAAGATAACGACTCTTTCACCATCACCGCGCCCGATAGCCTCGCCGGGATTGGCGGCACAATTGCAGGCACGGACAGCGCTTCGTTTACATTGCAGTATGACGGTTTGGCGCTCGATGATGCCATGCCGCAGCGCACAGGGCTGACGCCTGCGGATGCGTTTTTCTGTCTGCTGGACGATCTGCGCCGTGCAGAACCGGCACAGGTTTGGACGGAAAAAACGAGCGGCGTGGATTTGCTGGTGCTGCGCTACGAACAGGACAGCGACGATGGAAAGGTCGAAAAACAGGTATGGCTCACCGAACAAGGGTATCAGCCGGTCTGCGCCGAACTGTATGCAGATGGCGAGCGGGTGCTGCAAATTCAGGTGACCTCATACCGGGAAACATAAATCTGGGGATGAATAACGATATGAAGCCGAGTAAACACCGCACTTGGGCCGAAGTCGATCTGAGTGCGATCGAACACAATTATCGCGTGATCTGCCAGCAGGCGAAATCGCCTGTGCTGTGCGTGGTCAAAGCCGACGCCTATGGACACGGCGCTGTGCCGGTCGCACAGCGCTTGCAGGCGATGGGCGCGCCGTATTTTGCCGCTGCGACCGTGCCGGAGGCGGTGGAGCTGCGCGAAAACGGCATCACAAAGCCTATTCTGATTTTGGGCTATGTGGACGAAGCAGATATGGACACCATTGCGCGGCAGCATATCACCGCGCCGGTGTATGACGAGGAAACGGCGCAATTGCTGAGCGATGCTGCGGTGCGCACGGGGGAAAAGCTGACCGTTCACTATAAGCTGGACACCGGCATGACCCGTCTGGGTTTTCCCGCGTGGGAGCGGGAGCGGACCGTTCAGCGGATTGCGTCCTGCGCTGCGCTGCCGGGTCTGGTGTCCGAGGGTATTTTTACGCATTTTGCGGTATCGGATGTGCCGGAGGGTGAAGCGTATACCGAATTGCAGTACCAGCGTTTTGCGGATGTGTGCAATGACTTGGCAACGCGTGGGCTGGAACTGCCGCTGCGGCATTGTGCCAACAGCGGCGCGATCCAAAGCTATGCGCGTATGCACTGCACGATGACGCGCGCGGGTATCATCCTGTACGGTTGCCGCCCGGATGCGTCCGTGCCGCCCGTGCTTGACCTGCGGCCCGCGATGACCGTGAAGGCGCGTGTGGTGCAGGTGCGCGATATTCCGGTGCATACCACGGTCAGCTATGGCCGCACCTATGAAACGGACGAGCCCACCCGTGTGGCGGTGGTTTCGATCGGCTATGCGGACGGTTTCCTGCGCAGCGGCTCGGGCAAAGCACATGTCGTGCTGGGTGGACAAAAAGCGCCCGTGCTGGGCCGCATCTGCATGGATATGTGCATGGTGCGCGTGCCGGATGGCGTAGAGGTGCGCCGCGGCGACGAGGTGACCGTGTTCGGGCCGGAAATCTGGACGGCGGAGGACACCGCCGAGGCTGCGGGTACGATCTCTTATGAAGTCATCTGCGCGGCAAGCAGCCGCGTGCCGCGGTTTTATCTGGGTTGACGATTGCACGCTCCGCTGCATAGGATGAAGCGGGAAGAAATTCCCACCTGCATCTGCGCAAATCAGC
>ERZ1090867.816-NODE-818-length-12009-cov-8.442948_pt1 | contig 12009 bp, 7 predicted proteins | sample MGYA00478476_ERZ1090867 | MGnify/ENA primary metagenome ERZ1090867 (study PRJEB33644, sample SAMEA5815742) | chicken gut metagenome | biome: Chicken; feature: Gastrointestinal Tract; material: Caecum | place: Ireland | collected 2019-01-01 | study: A study of the... | reverse complement strand
GGATAAAGCACACTGCAGAATCTTCTCACTACCAGATCGTAGATCTTTCTTTCCTCGTTGGTCATATGATCCAGCTGGACAAACTGTTCTGTGGGAATGATGGCATGATGGTCGCTGACCTTTTTGTCATCTACAAAAGATTTTGCGGCCTTCACCGGTTTCATAGATAAAGGCCCTGCGATCTTCCGGTAAGGTCCCACGGCACAGGCTTTCAGCCTCTCTTTGATGGTTGGCACGATATCACTGCCAATATATCTGGAATCTGTCCTGGGATAAGTCAGGACCTTATGGTGTTCATAAAGCCGCTGCATGATGTTCAGAGTTTCCTTTGCGGAAAATCCGAATTTTTTGTTGGCATCCCGCTGCAGCTCTGTCAGATCATAAAGTCCCGGGGCATAAGTCTTTTTCCCGGACTTCTCAATTCCTGTAATCTCCAGGGATCCATTTCCTGTCTTTGCCTTCAGGTCTTCCACCCGTTCTTTTGAAAAAGACCGGCGGCTTCCGCTTTTTGGATCCTGCCAGGAAAACCGGATTCCTCCTGCCAGAAGGTTCAACCCATAGTATTCCTGAGGCTTAAACTGCCGGATCTCTTCTTCTCTTGCGGCGATCATAGCCAGAGTGGGGGTCTGGACCCGGCCGCAGGAAAGCTGGGCATTATACTTGCAGGTCAGTGCTCTGGTGGCGTTGATGCCCACCAGCCAGTCTGCCTCTGCCCGGGATACTGCTGCGTCATATAAAGGCTCATAATCCTTGCCGTTTCTTAAATGAGCGAAGCCTTCCCGGATCGCCTTGTCTGTTACAGATGAGATCCAAAGCCGCTTCACAGGTTTTGTGCAATGTGACTTTTCCAGGATCCACCGGGCTACCAGTTCTCCTTCCCTTCCTGCGTCTGTGGCAATGATGATCTCGCCTACGTCCTTTCTGAAAAGCTGGGTCTTCACAGCCTGATACTGCTTTGCTGTCTGTTTGATCACCACCAGCTCCATTTTTTTTGGCATCATGGGAAGATCTTCCATCTTCCATTCTTTATATTTTTTATCGTATTCCTCCGGATCCGCCAAAGTGACAAGATGTCCCAGGGCCCAGGTCACTACATATTTGTCTCCTTCCAGGGCTCCATTTAATTTTTTACCGCATTTTAATACCCGGGCTATGTCGCGGGCTACCGAAGGTTTTTCTGCTAAAACCAGAGATTTCATAATCCAGACAACCTTTCCTTTTTTTAGTCATGGGTATTATTATACCGGTATCTGTCTGTTTCTTCAAGAAATTTTCAGGGTGTCTCCGTTTCCATGGTCTTTCCGAAAAACGCCGTAGTCTTCTTTACCTTTTCCATCAGATCAGCAAAACTTTGGGGCGTAAGAGACTGTTTTCCATCACAGAGAGCTTTTTCCGGATTATTGTGCACCTCGATCATAACTCCGTCTGCTCCGGCGGCAATAGCTGCCATAGTAAGAGGTTCCACCATAAAACGGATACCTGCCGCATGACTGGGATCCACGATCACCGGAAGATGGGTCTTAGACTTCAGCATGGGAATGGCGGATATATCCAGTGTATTTCTCATGGAAGTCTCAAAAGTACGGATGCCTCTTTCACAGAGGATCACCTGTTCATTTCCCCCTGCCATAATGTACTCTGCACTCATAAGCAGCTCTTCCAGTGTATTGGCCATGCCTCTCTTTAAAAGAATGGGCTTGCGGATCTTTCCCAGCTCTTTGAGAAGCTCAAAGTTCTGCATATTTCTGGTTCCTACCTGGATCACATCCACATTTTCAAACAAAGGCAGATGTTCTGCGCTCATGATCTCGGTCACAATGGGAAGTCCCGTGGCTTTTTTTGCTTCCAGAAGCATTTTCAGTCCTTCGCTGCCCAGTCCCTGGAAAGAGTACGGGGAAGTTCTTGGCTTAAAAGCCCCTCCTCTTAACAGTCCGGCTCCGGCCTTCTGGACGTCAAAAGCTACCTGGGTCATCTGCTCTCTGGTCTCCACAGAACAAGGGCCTGCGATCACCTGGAAATATCCTCCGCCGATCTTTCTGCCGCCGGCTTCTATGACAGTATCTTTGGGGTGCATGGCCCTATTGGCTTTCTTGTAAGGCTCATTGATCCTCTTTACGGATTCGATCACGTCAAGAGCACTCAGCCACTCCTCGTCTACCTCCGTGGTATCTCCGATCAGTCCGATCAGAGAAGTATTCATTCCTTCGGAGAGATGAAGCTTCAGCCCCATATCCGTCAATTGTTTTTTTAATTCCTCTACTTTTTTCTGGTCCGCATTGTTTTTTAATACAAGAATCATGTTTTTTCCTCCTATAAACTGAAAAAGCCGGTGCCTGCTGCTGCAGACACCGGCTTATCTCTATGGACAGCGCCTTCCTCTCAGGGAATTTTTCTGCAGCAAAAAGAACCTGCGCCGTAAAAGCCCAGGAAGCAGTAATAAAAATAAGAATTTCTATTTCCGCAAAGAATCTGCTGCATCATGTCACTGTACCAGCCTTTCTGTTTTAAGTTATCCCTATCATATCCTGTGGAGACCTTTTTGTCAACAGAAAATTTTAGCAATTTAAAGCGGAACAGCGATAAGATTTAACGAAAAAGGAATTGTCAGTATAGAATATGTCTCTTATAATGGAATCAGAATATAAACGGTTTTTAGAATTATTGTCAAAGGAGTAATCAGCATGAACAGCCAAGAAACCCACAGCCGGCAGGCCTATCAGGTAATACGTCAGGTCCGGAAGGCCGTGATCGGAAAAGACGACTGTATCCGGAAAGTCATGATGGCAATCTTAAGCTCCGGTCATATCCTTCTGGAAGATATTCCCGGAGTTGGAAAGACCACTATGGCTCTGGCCTTTTCCAGAGCGCTGAATCTCAAAGAAAAGCGTCTGACTTTTACCCCGGATGTCCTTCCTGCCGATCTTACCGGATTCACCATGTACCGAAAAGAAACCGGCCAGTTTTATTATCAGCCCGGAGCGGTAATGTGCAATCTTTTTCTGGGGGATGAGATCAACCGTACCTCGCCCAGGACCCAGTCCGCTCTGCTGGAAGTCATGGAAGAAGGACAGGTCAGTGTAGACGGCGTTACCCATCCTCTTCCCAGACCTTTTATCGTTATCGCCACCCAGAATCCGGCAGGCTCCGCAGGCACCCAGCTCCTTCCCCAGTCCCAGCTGGACCGTTTTACTGTGTGCCTTACCATAGGATATCCGGATATGGAAGAAGAAATTTCCATCCTGAAAGGCCGTATTGCCCGAAATACCATTGAGCAGGTACAGCCTGCCGCTGATTCCCAGGGACTCCTTCTTATGCAGGAAGAGGTCCGGAATATCTTTATCCATGACCGTATCTATCACTATATCGGCAGACTGTCCCAGGCCACCAGGAACAACCCTATGATCGAACTGGGGGTGAGCCCCAGAGGATCCCTGGCTCTTGCCCGGATGGCACAGGCCAGTGCCTATCTGCGGAACAAAACTTATGTAACTCCTGATGATATCCGGGGAATCCTCATGGACGTCTGGGCTCACCGGATCCTTCTGAATGCAAAGGCAAGGATCAGTCATCTGACCCCTGACGCTGTTTTAGAGGAGATCCTGAAGACGGTTCCTGCTCCCTCTCTGCGCAAAACCTGAGGTATGTTATGATAAATCCATTGTTTGTCCTGCTTTTCTTTATCCTGCTCTATACTGCGGTCCTGTATCAAAGCCAGGCGGCTCTGGCCCTGTGTGTTCTTTTTATATTCTGGATCCTGGCCTCGTTTTTTCAGGTTCTGTACTGCCGCAGAAAGATTAAGATCGATTTTCCTTTTTCCGCCTATACAGGAGAAAAAGAGCAGCAGGCGGTTTTTACTTTTACAATAAAAAATACCGGATATCTTCCTCTGTCCGGAATCAGGCTCGGTTTCCTGCTTCTGGACCAGAGCGGAAAAAAGACAGAGGAGAAAAATTTATTTCTGTCTCTGGGACCCCGAAGCCGCAGAAAATTTTCTCTGACCTTTTCTTCTCCTTACTGCGGAAGATTCTATGTGCAGCTAAAGAAACTCCGGATCTGCAGTTTCTTTTCCCTTGTGCAGGTATTGTCAAAAACAGACCTGACAGGAGAAGCCGTATTTTTTCCCAGGCCTCTCCCTGTCTCTGTAAAAGTCAGCGAAAAAACCCGTTATTTTGTTCCAGAGGGAGAAGACAGCCTGGAAACTCCTTTTCTGGCTTCTTCCGCCTCCGGAAGTTTTACGGAAGACATCCGCAGTTACCGGCCCCGGGATCCTCTGAAACTGGTGCACTGGAAACTCAGCGCCAGAACGGATGACCTGATGGTACGGACTCCCGATACCGGAGAGGGATTTTCTGTCCTGCTCTTTTTAGATCTGGCCGTCCCGGAACAAAAAGAGTCTGCCAGACAGATCAGCGCCTTTTTCCAATGGGCCGCCTCTCTCTCCTTTGCCCTGGTGGAGATGAAATCCAGCCATCTGATGATCTGGTTTGATCAGAAAGAGCAATGTCTGCGGCGGCTTCCTGTACGAAATGAAGAAGAGCTGAACTTTGCCCTGTACTGTCTCCTCCACGGGGAATTCTATCAGGATCCCAAAAGTCTGTATTCTCTTTATTCCAGAGAATATCCCACCGCCACCTGGGCCTGCAGACTTTTACTGGATACTCATCTGGATCTTTGGCGGGAAGAAGAAAAGATTCTTTCTTCCACTCCGGAAATTTTGAAAGAAGACCTGGCTCTGGCAGAGATCATTTTGTGATTTAGGAGGATAGCTATGAAGAAAAACCATATTTTTCAGCTTACGATCCAAAAGAAAGGCTTCAGTCAGAACAAAAGCGGCGCGTTGATGGGAACTTTCTGTTCTTTTCTTCTGTTCTTCTTTGCCTGCGGCAGCTGTCTTCTGAACTTCTCCCTTATTTTTCATCCCGGGTTCTCTATTCTTTCCACCGCAGAACTGTGTGTTATCCCTGCAGTTGCCGGTACATTCCTTTTCGCTCTCCGCGGAAGGGAAAAATTCTCTTACTTTCTCTTTGGCTCCCTGGGAATACTGCTCCTGGCTCTGTATCTTTTCCGTGAAGATTTTTTCCGGCAGTTTTTCAGCGCCGCAGGAGCTCTGGAAAAGCTGGTCCGTGCAGCTTACAATCTGAGTATTTTCCCGGGATATACAGACAATGTAAAGGATAAATGGATACTCTGCTTCTTCCTGATATCCCTTTATATGCTTTTTGTCCTTCTGTCCATGCTCTGGAAAAAGCGTCTTTTCTTTGTGCTGCTTCTGGGACTTCCCGGACTGATCTCTTACCTTCTGGAGGTCTCTGTCCCTGTTGCCCTTTTTGCCCTGCCCTTAGGAGCCTTTATTCTCTGGAGAGGAGCTCTCTGGCCCCAAAGCGTATCCCGGCTGTGGCTCCTTGCCGTTCCTTTTCAGGGGATTCTTTTCCTGACAGCCGCCTGTATTTTTGCCCCTCTTTTCTCTCCCTGGGTCTTTCAAGCCAGTGAATCCCTGTCCGCCTGTATTAACACAGCAGGAAACCGGCTTTTATCCGGAGGGGAAACAAGTCCTGCCCCTTCAACGGACAGGAAAGGGACGGACGGCCCAGGTACTTTTTCCTACGAGGCTCAGACAGACAGCCAGCAGATCACCAGCAGTCCGCCTTCCTATACTTCTCAGAATGTCCTGTCCCTGTCCATAGACGGGGAGATATCACAGCCTTTGTATTTAAGAGGATTTGTAGGCGCAGACTATGCAGATTACCAGTGGACCCCGCCCCTGGATGAAGAGTGGTATTCCTATGCAGGAGACAGGGGAATTGCCCGGCAGCTGGCCAATGGAGTCTTCCCCCTGCCTCTTTTTGGAATTCCTGAGGAAGACCGCCTGTCTATTTCCATAGAATTTTCACATGCTCCTGACTTTACATATCTGCCTCTGGTCAGTGTAAGCAGCAATGTTACTCTTTCCGAAAGCAATGTTCTCCAGGACCAGACCAGCCTGAAGCTCAGCGGCCGCTGCTTTCCGCTCACTCTGGACAGACTTTCGGAAATACCTCTGGGAAATTTCTATCAAGGAAACCTGGATCTGGCAAAGGCCTATGAAGCCTTCTGCCGGGACCGTTATACTTTCTGGGACGAGGATCCCCCGGAAGCCCTCGTAGAAGAACTCCGGCAGCTTCCTGTATATGCTTCCATATCTGAGGTTCCCTCAGATGAAGAGATTCAAAAGGCCGCAGAAGAAATCCAAAACTTTCTGTGGAATCATGCCTCCTACAGTCTGTCCCTGGAGCCCTTTTCCCAAAGCATTCCTCTGTCCCAGGAACTTCTCTATGAACAGAAACGGGGCTTCTGTATACACTTTGCTACTGTAGGGACCCAGCTTTTCCGTATGTACGGCATTCCGGCCCGGTATGTGACCGGCTACTCTGTTTTACCGGATATGCTGCGGACAGATCCTCAAATGGGATATACCGCCCAGGTTCCGGATTCCAGAGCCCACGCCTGGGTAGAAGTCTATACCCAGAGTGCAGGCTGGATCCCTGTAGAAGTAACCCCAAGCGCCCAGCTGCCTGTTCCTCAGACAGAGGACACCAACGAGACGGTTCCTCAGGATATGCCTGAGGAAGAGACTCCTGATAATACCGATGAAGAAAACAGTGGCATTACCGGAAACGAAGGAAAAGATCCCGGTGTTCTGGGTACACTTGCAGCGGTAGGAAAAGGCCTTCTTATCGCCATCGTAGTCCTGGGTACACTGGTTCTTCTCCTGCTGTTTGTCCGCCGCCTGCTGTTTCGCTTCCGGCTGGGCTATTTTGCAGGTAGCCCCACTCAGGCATACCTGACTGTGTTCAAAAATCTGATAAGACTCTGGGAACTGGAATTTTCCCTAGAAATCCGGACTTCCACAGACCGTGAATATTTCCGTCTTCTCTCAGAAAAGCTTCCCGATCCTCTGAAAGAAGAATTTGCCACTCTGTACACGGAAGCAGAAACCTTCGCCTACGGCCAGAAAAAACCTTTTCCCGCCCAGCTTGGCAACCTTCGCCGTTACTACCTGCGGCAGCGAAAAACCTACATTGCCGGAAAAAAAGGACTGGAAAAGCTCAGCAGCCTGCTGGTATAACCTCTTCTCACTTTCGGTATAACCTCTTTCGCCCCAAAAGCCTAAAGGAACCGCCATCTGTTTTATGCGAATTCGCCGAGCACGCTTTGAGACCACAGGCTCAAAGCAGCGCAGGCTGAGCAATAAAACAGATGGCGGTTCCTGAGAACTTTGCACCCCGGAAGCGGCTTATACCGCTTCCGCCTTTTCAAACTGGCTATTATATAGATTTGCGTAGAACCCGCCTGCTGCCAGCAGTTCCTCATGGGTTCCCTGTTCAATGATATCTCCCTCATTCATGACCAGGATCAGGTCTGCGTCCCGGATAGTTGAGAGACGGTGAGCGATAACAAAGCTGGTCCTTCCTTTCATCAGGTTATCCATAGCGCTCTGTATCCGTTCCTCGGTCCTGGTATCCACAGAGGAAGTGGCTTCATCCAGGATCAGGATCTTATTGTCTGCCAGGATTGCTCTGGCAATGGTAAGAAGCTGTTTCTGTCCCTGGGAAATGTTATTGGTCTCCTCATTCAGGACCATCTGATAACCGCCCGGCTGGGACATGATAAAGTGGTGGACATGGGCTGCCTTGGCTGCGGCGATGACTTCTTCATCTGTGGCGTCCAGCCGTCCGTACCGGATATTTTCCATAATAGTTCCGTGGAACAGCCAGGTATCCTGGAGCACCATGCCGAACATTTCCCGCAGTTCGCTTCTGTTAAAGTCTTTTACATTGTGGCTATCAATCAGGATCTCCCCGGAATTTACATCGTAAAATCGCATGAGCAGCTTGATCATGGTGGTCTTTCCCGCTCCTGTAGGACCTACGATAGCCACCTTCTGTCCTTCCTTCACCTTCATGTTGAAATCATGGATGATCACATGACTTGGATCATAGCCGAAAGCCACATGACGGGCTTCCACATTTCCATCTAAGTTGTGGATATCCACCGGGTTCTCCACAGTCTGGTCTTCTTCCTCCTCATCCAGGAACTCAAAGACTCTCTCTGCAGCCGCTGCAGAAGACTGGAGCATATTTGTCACCTGGGCGATCTGCTGGATAGGCTGGGTAAAGTTCCGGATATACTGGAAGAAAGCCTGGATATCTCCTACTGCCACGTTGCCCCGGATCACCATATAGCCGCCTAAAAGAGCTACCATTACGTACCCCAGATTTCCTACAAACTGCATAATAGGCATCATCATGCCGGAGAAGAACTGGGATCTCCATGCGGAGGTATACAGCTTGTCGTTGGTCTTTTCAAAATCACGGATCACATCTTCCTGTTTATTAAAGGCCTGGACTACGTTATGTCCTCCATAGATCTCCTCTACCTGGCCGTTTACTTCACCTAAATATCTCTGCTGATCACGGAAATATTTCTGAGAATGTTTCATTACATTTCCGATGATCACCATAGAAACCGGCAGGATCAGAAGAGAAGCCAGAGTCATCCATACATTGATAGACAGCATCATGACAAATACGCCGATCAGGGTGGTCACAGATGTGATCATCTGAGTAAAACTCTGGTTAATGCTGGTCTGAAGGGTATCCACATCATTGGTGATCCTGGAAAGGATCTCACCGTGAGTCTTGGTCTCGTAGTATTTCAGAGGAAGCCGGTTCAGCTTTCCGGAAATATCTTTTCTCAGATTATAGGTCACATTGTTAGAGATTCCTGACATGATAAATCCCTGGACAAAGGAAAATACTGCGCTGACCAGATACAGGCACATGGCTCCGATAAGGATCTGGGCGATCTTTCCGAAATCAATTCCCGCTCCTCCGCTGATCTTTGACACGATCCCGTTAAAAAGCTCTGTAGTGGCTTTTCCCAGGATCTTCGGGCCGATAATATTAAAAATGGTGCTTCCTACCGCAAACAGCAGCATGATAAAAAGCTGGATACGGTATCTTTCCATATAGATAAAAAGTCTTTTCATTGCCCCTTTGAAATTCTTGGCTTTCTCCCCGGACATTCCACGTCCGTGTCTGCCCATAGGGCCTCTCGGTCTTTCATTACTCATTGGCTAATTCCTCCTCTGACAACTGTGACATGGCGATCTGGCGATATACGTCACAGGATTTTAAAAGCTCTTTATGAGTTCCCTGACCAACCACACGTCCTTCATCCAGTACCAGGATACGGTCTGCGTGAAGAATAGTGCTGATACGCTGTGCGACGATCAGCGTGGTGGCATCCTTGGTTTCTTTTTTCAGCGCTCTTCTCAGGACTACATCTGTCTTGTAATCAAGAGCGGAAAAACTGTCATCAAAAATATAGATCTCCGGATTCTTGGCTATAGCCCTGGCAATGGACAGACGCTGTTTCTGACCTCCGGACACGTTAGTTCCCCCCTGAGCAATAGGATCTTCCAGTCCGTCTTCTTTTTCCTGGATAAAATCCCAGGCCTGGGCGATCTTGGCTGCTCTTTCTACCTCTTCAGGAGAGGCGTCGTCATTTCCGTAACGGATATTGGAATCAATAGTTCCTGAGAACAAGACTCCCTTCTGAGGCACATAGCCGATCTTATCCCTAAGACTCTTCAGATCCATTTCCCGGATATCCACACCGTCAACCAGGATCTTTCCTCTGGTCACATCAAAGAATCTGGGGATCAGATTTACCAGCGTACTCTTACCGCTTCCGGTACTTCCGATAAAGGCCACGGTCTCTCCTTTTTTCGCAGTAAAGCTGATATCGGAAATTGTCTCCTCATCAGCTCCCGGATAAGCAAAGCCTACATGGTCGAAAACCACTTCTCCTTTTCTGTCTGCGGAAGGTTCTGTATGATTTTCTCCATCCTGGATACTTACTTCTGTCTCCATAACTTCGTTGATACGCTTTGCGGAAACACCGGCTCTCGGTATCATGATAGACATCATAGTGATCATCAGGAAGGCCATAATGATCTGCATAGCGTACTGCATGAAGGCCATCATATTTCCGACCTGCATGGTTCCCTCATCTACGGCATGGGAGCCGTTCCAGACGATCAGCACAGTGATCCCGTTCATGATCAGCATCATCACCGGCATCATAAAGGTCATGCACCGGTTTACAAAAAGATTGGTCTTCATCAGTTTATAGTTTGCGTCTTCAAAACGCTCTTCTTCATGTTTCTCTGTGCTGAACGCACGGATCACATAGACGCCGGTAAGGATCTCCCTTGCCACCAGGTTCAGGTTATCGATGAGATACTGGAGCTTGGTGAACTTAGGCATGGCGATCTTAAACAGCAGACCTACAAACAGCATGATCACGATCACTGCCAGCGCCAGGATCCATGTCATGGAAGCGTCCGTCTGGAATACCTTATATACGCCTCCGATCCCCAGGATAGGCGCATAAAGAACGATACGGAAGATCATGGCAAAAAGAAGCTGGATCTGCTGTACGTCATTGGTGCTTCTGGTAATAAGTGAAGCTGTGGAAAAATGATTCAGCTCTGCGCCGGAAAAAGAAAGGACTTTCCGGTACACACTGTTTCTCAGATTTCTTCCCAGTGTAGCCGCAACCCTTGCGGATAAGAAGGTAACGGTGATCGCCGCTGCCATTCCCAGAAAGGCAAGACCCAGCATCTTTCCTCCGGTGAGAAGGATATAATGCATCTGCATCTGATCCAGGTCCTGCCCCTGAGCGCTGTATTCGTCCTGGACAAACAGCACTGCTGACTGAGTCACGATAGAATCCGGCATCTGCTCAAACTGTTCTTCCATACCGGAAAGCATCTGAGAGAGCTGCTCCTTTGGGATCTGTTCCAGAATCTGGAAAATATTAGCGTCCTGATCCAGTCCCATCTGTGCTTTTATCTGAGCCACTTCCTTGGAAGAAGGATCGGAAAGGCCGGTTACGATCAGTTCCGGAACTCCTAAGATACTGTTCAGTTCTTCCCGTTCTTCAGAACTGATATCTTTCAGCTCATACATCCCATTGGTCAGAGTATAGTCTTCCTGGACCTGTTCTCTGTCCTCCTGGTCCATAAACAAAAACAGTTTATCAGCGGATTCTTCCCGGAGCTTTTCCGGTACTCCGTCTTCTATGCCCTTTTGCTGGATTCCCACATTGATGATATCTGATGTGTAATCCGGCAGAGACAGATCGCAAAAGGCCTGAACAAACAGAAGGAGAAGGATCATCACGAGATAATACCATCTCTCCTTCATGTAATGAAACATTTTTAACATACTGTCACCCCTTATTTAGTCTTTCTATGTTTTTTTCATTGCCGCCTTCTTCCAGGTTCTGGATCATCTGAAGGAAAAAACGGCGCAGGAGACAAATCTCGCTTTCAGAAAAGTCTTTAAAAAGAGCTTTTTCTCTTTCTTTTATACATTCTTTTGTCTTTCTGGTCACAGCCTTTCCTTCTTCCGTAAGGTATATACGGCTTAAACGCTGATCCTTTTCATCGGCTCTCCGTTCTATGATCCCGGCTTTTTCAAGTCTCTTAATAGAAACAGCAACTGTAGGCGGACTTATCCTGAGCGCCTGGGAAATCTCTTTCTGACTGATTCCCTCCCGGCAGAACACCAGACCTACCAAAGGCACCTGTTTCGGATGAATCCCAAAGTCCTTTACCAGAGCAAAAGCTTTCTTATAGTAAAGATGTGTCAGCCTTACAAACAGGTTCTGCAGGTCCTCTTCCCTTTTCTCTTCCTCCATTTTTTCATCTCCTTCCTTTTAGTTAGTCGGCTAACTTATAATATGGCAATTTCCTGATATTTTCAACCCTTAATTTTATATTTTTAAATTTTTTTATAATTAATTTACAAAATTTCATTTAGTCAGCTAACTTTTGTGCAAAATCACATACTCCGGATTTTCTTATTTCAGGCTGCAGTCGGGGATGTCGCATTAATCAAAATCGAGAATATGACTAATGCGACAGCCCCTCGTTGTTTTATGATACAATAAGTATTGTAT
>ERZ1090867.814-NODE-816-length-12030-cov-4.772693_pt1 | contig 12030 bp, 11 predicted proteins | sample MGYA00478476_ERZ1090867 | MGnify/ENA primary metagenome ERZ1090867 (study PRJEB33644, sample SAMEA5815742) | chicken gut metagenome | biome: Chicken; feature: Gastrointestinal Tract; material: Caecum | place: Ireland | collected 2019-01-01 | study: A study of the... | reverse complement strand
TGGTAAAAATGTATCAGAAAGAGTATGAACGCTGGATGGCAGCGGATCTGGAAGATCCGGATCTGAAACCGGAATTGTCAAAAATTGAAGGAAATGACGAAGAGATCAAAGAGCGCTTTGCGGTAGCGCTGAAGTTCGGAACAGCCGGACTCAGAGGTGTTCTCGGAGCAGGTACGAATCGCATGAATATTTATGTTGTGCGTCAGGCAACACAGGGACTTGCAAACTGGGTTAAGACACAGGGCGGGACACAGACTGTTGCCATCAGTTACGACAGCCGTATTAAGAGCGATGTATTTGCGAAGACAGCGGCAGGCGTACTTGCAGCCAACGGAATTAAGGTAAGAATTTATGATGCACTGATGCCGGTGCCGGCACTTTCATTTGCGACACGGTACTATAACTGCAATGCAGGTGTCATGGTGACCGCATCCCACAATCCTGCGAAATATAACGGGTACAAGGCATATGGCCCGGACGGTTGCCAGATGACGGACGATGCAGCCGCAATCGTATATGAAGAGATCCAGAAGACCGACGTGCTGACCGGAGCTAAGTATATGTCATTTGCCCAGGGAGTTGAGGAAGGGCTGATCCGCTTCGTGGGTGACGACTGCAAGAGAGCGCTCTATGATGCCATCGAATCCCGTCAGGTACGTCCGGGACTCTGTAAAACAGCCGGCCTGAAGCTGGTGTACAGCCCGCTGAACGGATCAGGGCTTATGCCGGTGACTCAGGTATTAAAGGATATCGGTATTACGGATATTACGATCGTTCCGGATCAGGAGTACCCGAACGGATACTTTACAACCTGCAGCTATCCGAACCCGGAGATCTTTGCAGCACTGGAGCAGGGACTTAATCTTGCCAAAGAGACGGGGGCTGATCTGATGCTGGCGACAGATCCGGATGCGGACCGTGTAGGTATTGCCATGAAATGCCCGGACGGTTCTTACGAGCTGGTAAGCGGAAATGAAGTGGGTGTGCTGCTTCTGGACTATATTTGTGCAGGACGTATTGAGAAGGGGACAATGCCGGAGAAACCGGTTGCGGTTAAGTCTATTGTTTCTACGCCGCTGGCAGATGCAGTAGCTGAGAAGTACGGCGTGGAGCTTCGCAGTGTCCTGACCGGATTTAAATGGATCGGCGACCAGATCGCACAGCTTGAGGAAGCCGGAGAAGTGGACCGCTTTATCTTTGGTTTCGAGGAGAGCTACGGATACCTTGCAGGACCGTATGTGCGCGATAAAGACGCGGTGATCGGATCCATGCTGATCTGCGAGATGGCGGCTTATTACAGAAGTATCGGCAGTTCACTTAAGCAGAGAATGGAAGAAATCTATGCGGAGTATGGCCGTTACCTGAACAAGGTTGACAGCTTCGAGTTCCCGGGATTAAGCGGAATGGACAAGATGGCGGGTATTATGGAAGGCCTGAGGGCAAATCCGCTGACAGAGATCGCCGGATACAAAGTGACATCCGTAACAGATTATGAGAAACCGGAGGAGACAGGACTGCCGGCAGCCAACGTTCTGATCTACAAGCTGGAGAACAATGAGACTGTAATTGTCCGCCCGTCAGGAACAGAACCGAAGATCAAAATCTACTACACAACACTGGGTAAGGACCTCGCCGAAGCAGAGAAAGAGAAAGAAAAACTCGCTGAAGCACTCAAACCGATAATGGCATAGAATAATGCCCTAAAAACGGTGAAAATTCTTGACAAAGGTCAGGTAAACCGTTATAACAATACATAAAGGCGGAAAATGCGGACGTTCGGGCATTTTCCCCTTTAATAAATCAGAACAGAAATTGTATGTATGTACAATAAAGAGGAGGAATTTATCCATGAACAAAACAGAATTGATCGCAGCTATTGCAGAGAAAGCAGAGATTTCCAAGAAAGATTCTGAGAAAGCATTAAAAGCTTTTGTTGATGTTGTTACAGAGCAGCTTAAAAACGATGATAAGGTTCAGCTTGTAGGATTCGGAACATTCGAAGTAAGCAAGAGAGCAGCAAGAGAAGGAAGAAACCCGCAGACAGGAAAGACAATGAAGATCGAGGCTTGCAAGGCACCGAAGTTCAAAGCAGGAAAAGCTTTAAAGGATGCAATCAACTAATCTTTGATTTACCATAGAGTGAGTTATAACAGGACAGGCACTTACGATGAAAAATCATTGTAAGTGCCTTTTGGCACTTCCGGTGATTGGCAGAAAGGAAAAAATATGCGTTTAGACAAATTCTTAAAGGTATCCAGACTGATCAAGCGCCGTACCGTAGCAAATGAAGCCTGCGACGCGGGCCGCGTTATGGTCAACGACAAGCCTGCGAAAGCTTCTGTACAGGTAAAGCCGGGCGATGTGATAGAGATCCAGTTCGGCACGCGCAATGTGAAAGTCAAAGTTATGGAGCTGAAGGACACTACGAAGAAAGATGAGGCTTCCGATCTCTTCCAGTACTTATAGGTATAATTTGGTGCAGCCTCTCATATATTTAAAAACAGAGTGGGAGGGAGTACAGATGGAAGAACAGCGTATTGCAAAATCGCACAAGCTCGTAGTAAATAACAGGAAAACAAGTATGGTGACAGGGGTTCTGGACGTTCTTTCTTTTGACCTGAACGAGATCCTGCTGGAGACGGAGCAGGGGATGATGATGGTGAAAGGGACGGATCTCCATGTGAACAGGCTGAGTGTGGAAAAAGGAGAAGTGGATCTGTCCGGAAATATTGACAGTATTGCTTATTCAAGCGCCACACCGGCGGGAAAACAGGGGGAGAATTTCCTGTCAAAACTTTTTAAGTAGGAGCGGACAATGATATTGGGGATCGGTGCGGAGAGCGGAGTCTTTTTATATGCGGTACTGGCGGGTGTCTCTGTGCTGTGCGCGTACCGGATACTGATGATGTTCAGAAAGCTGGTCCGGCATAATCTGATCATAACCGGTGTGGAAGATGTGATCTTCTGGATCGGAGCCAGTGTTTATATTTTCCGCAAGATGTATGAGACGACTTACGGGAGCATTCGGTGGTTTTTCGTACTGGGGATTCTGTGCGGTGCCGGCACGGCGTTTCTCCTGTTCCGGCTGCCGGGTAAAATTTGTGCAAAGACTAAGAAAAGTCTTGAAAAGTATACAAAAAAAAGATAAAATATTTACACAATGGGGTATAAAATTATATTAATAAGATGGGTGAGTATGAATGAGCAAGACAAGGCGACAGCAGAATGCGGGCCGTTCAAAAAGGAAAAGAAACACGCGGCTCAGACATTATAAACAGAGTATACTGATGGTCTGTATGGTGCTTATATTCCTGTCGGGAGCTCTCGCGGTTGGTTCTTTAAACCTTAATGCGAAGAATGCCGGGTATAAGGAACAGGAGAAGGAGCTTCAGGCGCAGATCGAGGAAGAAAAGCAGCGGTCGGAAGAGATAGACGAATATGAAGAATATGTCAAGTCAGATCAGTATATTAAGGATACGGCGGAGGACAGGCTGGGTCTGGTAGATCCAAATGAGATCGTATTCAAGCCGTCAAAGTAGCCGGACTGAATGAAACTGAACAGTGAGGAAAATATACAAATGAAAACTCCGGGAGAATTCTCCCGGAGTTTTTTGCGATTCAGCCTTTATGGACGGGCTGATGAACGTTTTGCCTGATAAGAAACGGCGGAAAGGAGATACGGCATGAACAAGGGACAGGCACTTCACGGCAGCCCCTATGTGGAACAGATCGAAAAATATGCACATTCCCTGAAACAGCTTTCCCGGACATTTATGGGACTGGAGGAGAAGAAAAAAGCGTTTTCCAATGAGGAAATCGAAGAGATGTTTACCCGGGTCAGGGAGAAAGTGTGCGGAAAGTGTGAAAAATGCGGATGGTGCTGGGGCGAAAATTTCGTACATACATATCAGATGGGGTATGAGATACTCTCTGCCGTAGACCAGTACGGGAATGATCTCAACACGGAAGTAAAACGGAAGCTTATGCAGCGTTGTATTATGGCGCCTCGTTTTCTGAGGGAAATGCTGGCGGGATTCCATGATGCAAGACAGAATATTATGTGGGTAAACCGGATTGCGCGCAGCAGGGAGAGCTGCGCCATACAGATGGATACATTTGCGGATATGATCGAAAATACCGCAAGAGAACTTGAAAACAGCATATTTACAGATGAAAGACTTGAAAAGCGTATTATGGCGTCGCTGAAAAAGAAGGGGCTCCGTGTACTGTATACACATTTTTTTATGAACAGTGAGGGTAAGTATGAGATTCACGTTACTGTCAGAAGCATGAAAAAACAGAAGGTTACGGTAAAGGAAGTCGTGCGTGCGGTTACGGATTGTGTCGGACGGAAATTCATCGTTCCGGGCGACAGTGCCCAGATGGTGGGCAGCGATTATATGACAGTGGTGTGTGTGGAGGGACCCTCTTTCTATATTATGCACGGTACGGCAAGAATCGGTAAGGACTGTTCGCAGGTATCCGGAGATAACTTTGCCCTCATGGAGATGCCGGGAGGAAAATATGCAGTGGCGCTCTCGGACGGGATGGGATCCGGAGAGGCGGCGTGCCGGGAGAGTACGCTGGTTATTGAACTTCTGGAGGAACTCTTGAATGCCGGATTCCCTGAGAAGACAGCCATCCAGATGATCAACACGACGCTTGTTATCGGGCGTGAAGAGATTCATTATTCAACGGTGGATATGACGGTGTTCGATCTTTATACCGGGGAGTGTGAAATTATAAAAGCAGGTGCCTCCTCCACATTTATCCGGAAGAAAGACAGTGTGGAGCATTTAAGTTCCACCAGTCTTCCGATCGGAGTAATGAACCATATAGATATTGACTCGGTAAAACGGCAGCTGGAGGACGGAGATTTCGTAATTATGGTTACGGACGGAGTTCTGGATGCGCTTCCGGTAGGTGAACAGGATATTCTTCTGGAGACAATTATACAGGGGAGCGAGATTACAAATCCGAAAGAGCTTGCTCATCATGTGCTGGAACAGGTGCTTGCGTGGACGGGAAAAGAGCCGGCGGATGATATGACTGTGATGGCGGTGGGCATATGGAGAGATTAAAGAGCGTTCAGCGGTCTTTATATGCAGCAGCCCGGCCATGGGACTGAACTGTTATCTTTACAATTTCAACTGAATTGGTTATAGTTTACATATGATGAAGAATATAGTGGAACAGACAGAATTATTTATAAGAAAATACGGCATGATCGAAAAGGATGACGTAGTGATCGCGGGCGTATCGGGCGGAGCGGATTCGGTATGCCTGCTTTTTATACTCTGCAGACTTCAGGAAAGGCTCGGCTTTCAGGTGAAAGTGTGCCATGTGAACCATGGACTGAGAGGCAGGGAGGCAGATGCGGATGAGGAATATGTGAGGAATCTGTGCGCATCTATGAATGTACCCTGTCGTATTTTTCGTGAAGATGTGGAATTAATTGCCGTAAAAAGGAAACAATCTCTTGAGGAGGCCGGGCGCACCGTCCGCAGGGCGGCGTTCGGGACAATGTGCAGGGAAGACGGGGGCACGAAGATCGCCACCGCCCATCACAGAGATGATAATGCAGAGACGGTACTGCTTAATATTGCAAGGGGAACCGGACTGAAGGGTCTGTGCGGGATCCGGCCGGTTCAGGGAAGATGGATCCGGCCTCTTCTGGACTCTGACCGTGAGCAGATCGAGACGTTCCTTAAAGAACAGGGATTATCATGGTGTACCGATGTTACGAATGAGGAGGATGATTATACAAGAAACCGGATACGCCACAATATTCTCCCGGTGATGAAGGAACAGATCAATGCCGGTGTCGTCCGGCATCTGGAGGAACTTTCCATACAGGCGCGGGAAGTCTGGGACTATCTGGAACATGGAGTGCAGGCGGCGTGGGAACGCTGCGTGTACGTACGGGAAGAACAGCAGGAAGCAAATGAAGCCGGAGAGAAACAGGGTCCTGCCGAAATCCGGATCAACGGGAACGCGTTCGGACAGGAGGCATCCGCCGTACAGAAACAGCTGGTAAAAGAGTGCATAGCGGCTGTGCGGGGAGGCGAGAAAGACATCGGGGCCGTGCATCTGAAGGCAGTTACAGATCTGTTCAGCAGACAGTGCGGAAAGAAGCTTGACCTGCCGGGAGACATTGCCGCCGAGCGGACATACGACGGTGTCGTGATCCGGAAAAACAGGGAAGTAAAAAGAGCGGCGACCGGGGATGTACGGGAAGTACGGCTTAATATCCCCGGAGAGACTCTTCTGCCGGACGGAATTCACAGAGTGAGATGCCGGTTTGCAGACATTTCCGAGAAGGACAGGGCAAAAGAGATCCCACAAAAAAGCTACACGAAATTGATTGACTATGATATAATAAAATATGGTCTTTCTGTGAGGACACGGCAGAGCGGGGACTATCTGGCAGTGGATGAGAGGGGAAGCCGCCAGAAGCTGAAATCATGGTTTATTAACGAAAAAATCCCGCGTGAGCTCAGAGACAAGATATTTCTTGTGGCGGACGGACATCATATCGTCTGGATACCGGGCTGGAGAATGAGCCGCGCCTGTCAGATCAGTAACAGGACAAAGAGGATTCTTGAGATAATAATAACGGAGGATAAGAAAGATGTCAGAAACGATCAGAGTGCTGGTTCCGGAAGAGAAAGTTGATGAGAGAATCAGGGAGCTTGGTAAGCAGATCAGTGAGGATTACGCGGGAAAACAGGTTCACCTGATCTGTGTGCTCAAGGGCGGCGTATTCTTTATGTGCGAGCTGGCAAAACGTATTACCGTGCCGGTATCCATGGACTTTATGTGCGTGGGCAGCTACGGAGACGGGACCGCGTCAAGCGGAGTTGTGCGTATTGCAAAAGACCTTGACGAATCCATTGAAAATAAAGAAGTGCTTATCGTAGAAGATATTATCGATTCAGGCAATACACTGTATTATCTGATCGATGTACTGAAAAAAAGAAATCCGGCCAGCATGAGGCTGTGCACGCTTCTGGACAAACCGGACAGAAGAGTGAAAGATGTAAAAGTCGACTACTGCGGGTTTGAGATTCCGGATGAATTCGTAGTAGGATATGGGCTTGATTACGCCCAGAAATACAGAAACCTTCCCTACATCGGTGTGGTGGAAGGCCTGGAATAGGAAGGAGTATAAGATTTGGACAATAACAGGAAATACAGGGGCGTCAGCGGTTCCACAATCCTGATGTTTATCGTGATTGTGGTAGCGGCGCTCTGGATGGCCAGCCGGATGCAGATACACCGGCAGGAGATGACTTATACTGATTTTGTGTCCGAAGTAGAAGAGGAAAATGTAACCGATGTGTATATTGACCAGAACCGCGCCGTGCCTACCGGTACGGTGTCCTTCATGCTGAAGGAAGAGGGCGAGAACAGAACGGTCAATGTCTCCAATGTGGAGGATGTTGAAGATCTGCTGTATGAGAATGACGTGAAGTACAGCATATCGGCTGTTCCGGAAGATTCGGTCTTTACGACGGTGCTGCTTCCCGTTCTGATTACACTGGCAGGCGTAATGCTGCTATTCTATCTGATGAACCGTCAGGGCGGAGGAGCCAATGCGAAGGCGATGAATTTCGGAAAGAGCCGTGCCCGGATGACGAATCAGAATGAGATCAAGGTAACATTTGCGGATGTGGCGGGTCTCAAAGAAGAGAAAGAGGAGTTGGAGGAAATCGTCGATTTTCTGAAGGCGCCGAAGAAATATGTGCAGGTAGGAGCAAGAATTCCGAAAGGAGTGCTTCTTGAAGGACCTCCGGGAACCGGAAAGACACTGCTGGCAAAGGCTGTTGCAGGTGAAGCGGGTGTGCCTTTCTTCAGCATCTCCGGTTCTGACTTTGTGGAGATGTTTGTAGGAGTGGGGGCTTCCCGTGTGCGTGACCTGTTCCAGGATGCGAAGAAAAATGCGCCTTGTATTGTATTTATCGATGAGATCGATGCAGTGGCAAGACGCCGCGGCAGCGGTCTGGGCGGCGGACATGATGAGAGGGAGCAGACACTGAACCAGCTCCTTGTAGAGATGGACGGCTTTGGCGTGAATGAGGGAATTATCGTTATGGCGGCGACGAACCGCAAGGATATTCTCGATCCGGCGATCTTAAGGCCGGGACGTTTTGACCGAAACGTTATCGTTGGCCGTCCGGATGTGGGAGGAAGAGAGGAGATCCTTAAGGTTCATGCCAAAAACAAACCTCTCGGCGAAGATGTGGATCTGAAGCAGATTGCTCAGACAACTGCGGGATTTACGGGAGCAGATCTGGAAAATCTTTTAAACGAGGCTGCAATCCTTGCGGCAAAAGATAACCGTGTTTATATCCAGCAGCAGGATATCCGCCATGCATTTGTCAAAGTCGGCATCGGACCGGAGAAGAAGAGCCGGATCGTATCCGAGAAAGAGCGCAGAATCACGGCTTACCATGAGGCAGGGCACGCGATTCTCTTCCATGTGCTGCCGGATGTAGGCCCTGTGTACAGCGTATCTATCATACCTACAGGCGGTGCGGGCGGATATACAATGCCTCTGCCGGAGAAAGACGAGATGTTCAATACTAAGGGGCAGATGCTCCAGGAGATTACAGTATCTCTGGGAGGCCGTGTGGCGGAGGAAGAGATATTTGACGATATTACGACAGGTGCATCTCAGGATATCAAGCAGGCGACTGCAATTGCAAAATCCATGATCACCAAGTTCGGTATGTCTGAGAGACTGGGGCTGATCAATTATGACAATGACAGCGATGAAGTGTTTATCGGACGCGATTTCGGCCATACGTCGAGAGGCTATGGGGAGAAAGTAGCGGGGACGATAGACGAAGAAGTGAAGAGGATCATTGATGAGTGCTATCTGAAAGCGCGTACGATTATTCAGGAACATCATGATGTGCTGGAGGCGTGTGCAAAGCTTCTGCTCGAGAAGGAGAAGATATCGAGAGACGAGTTCGAAGCTTTATTTGAGGACAGCGAAAAAGAGGAGGCTTGATGTTATGAACAGAGACGCGCTGTTCTGCGACGGCACGCAGGATTATGTGATTCCTGCCGAGCCGGAGAAAAATGAAAAGATTACGCTGCGTTTCCGCACTGCGCATAATGATGTGGAGGAAGTACTTTTGCTGACCGGCGACCGCAGCTATTCTATGTGGAAGATCTGTGCGGGAGACGAGTTCGACTTTTATGAGATTGAGTGGCAGTTGGGAGAAGAACCGTTTCATTATTCCTTTGAGATTAAAAGCGGTGAGCAGATCTGGTTTTATAACCGCTATGGTGTATCGGATCACAGGGAAGACTATTATGCATATACGATTGTTCCGGGGTTTAAGACGCCGGAGTGGGCCAAAGGCGCGGTTATGTACCAGATTTTCGTGGACCGGTTTTATAACGGGGATCCTTCGAACGATGTGGAAGACGCAGAATATATCTATATCGGCGCGCCGAGTAAAAAGGTAAAAGACTGGAATCAGGTGCCGGAGGCGCTTGACATCCGCAATTTCTACGGCGGAGATCTTCAGGGAGTTATGGATAAGCTGGATTATCTTCAGGATCTGGGGGTCGAAGTAATTTATTTTAATCCGCTTTTTGTCTCTCCGTCAAACCATAAGTATGATATTCAGGACTATGACTATATCGATCCTCATTACGGAAAAATTGTTGCAGACGGCGGTGAACCGGTTCCGGAGGGAGCGCAGGACAATATTCATGCAACAAAATATCAGAAGAGGGTAGGCGATATCCGTAACCTGGAAGCCAGCAACGAGCTGTTCGCAAAGCTGGTGGAAGAGATGCACAAACGCGGTATGCGGGTTATTCTGGACGGAGTGTTTAACCACTGCGGATCGTTTAATAAATGGCTGGACCGGGAGAGGATCTATGAACCGCAGCCGGAATATCCGAAAGGCGCCTATGTGAGCGCGGACAGTCCGTACAGAGATTTTTTCCACTTCCATGACAACCGCGACGAGGCGTGGCCTTATAACGGCAGCTATGACGGCTGGTGGGGGCATGATACCCTGCCGAAGCTGGCATACGAGGATTCGCCGGAACTCGAGCAATATATTATGGATATAGGCAGAAAATGGGTCTCTCCGCCGTATAATGTGGACGGCTGGCGTCTGGACGTGGCTGCGGATCTGGGCTGCAGTAATGAGTATAACCATATGTTCTGGAAACGTTTCAGGAAAGAAGTAAAAGAGGCAAATCCGGATGCACTGATTCTTGCGGAGCATTATGGAGACCCGATCGAGTGGCTTCAGGGAGACGAATGGGACAGCGTCATGAATTACGATGCTTTTATGGAGCCTCTGACCTGGTTCCTCACGGGAATGGAGAAGCACAGCGATGAGCGGCGTACTGATCTGTGGGGCAACCCGGACAACTTTGTGGGCGCGATGCGACACTTTATGTCAAGTATGCTCACCCCGTCGCTTCAGGTGGCTATGAACGAGTTGTCCAATCATGATCACTCGAGGTTCCTTACGCGCACCAATCATATTGTGGGGCGTGCGGAACACGTGGGAGCCAAAGCGGCTGAAGAGGGAATCAACCACGCGGTTATGCGCGAGGCCGTAACCGTTCAGATGACCTGGGTGGGAGCACCTACGATCTACTATGGCGACGAAGTAGGACTGTGCGGGTTTACGGATCCGGACAACAGGCGGACGTATCCCTGGGGACGGGAGGACAAAGAACTTCTTGAGTTCCACAAAGAGATGATAAGGATACATAAAGAAGAAAAGCCCCTGCGGAAAGGTTCAATCAAACTTCTCCATGCAGATCATAATGTGCTTGCATATGCAAGATTCCAGGAGGATGAGCAGATTGTCGTCGTGCTTAACAACAGTAAGGAATTAAAAGAAATCACGGTTCCGGTCTGGCTGTCGGGCGTAAGCAAAGAGGGCAGGATGCAGCGGCTGATCTATACGTATGAGGATGGTTATACTACGGCGTATGACGAATATATTGTGGAAAACGGTGAGATCGTACTCAATATGGGACGACATTCGGCGGCGGTGATGAAACCTGTGAGACCGGCGTGGTTTTAAAGAAAAACTGATTTCAGAAAAGGTATAAACAGGAAGAAAGTTATGACAAAGAAAATTGCTGTAATCAATGACCTTTCCGGTTTCGGGAAATGCTCTCTCACAGCGGCGATATCGGTAATTGCCGCTATGGGAGTCCAGCCGTGTCCCCTTCCCACGGCGGTCTTGAGCGCACAGACAGGATATCCGAGTTATTACTGTGACGATTATACGGACCGCATGGAGCTCATATACAGAGAGTGGGAAAAGATGAGGGTACATTTTGACGGTATCTGCACCGGATTTATGTCAGGCGAAGATCAGATCGGAAAAGTGCTTGAGTTTCTGGATATATTTTATAAGAAAGATACATTTCTTCTGGTAGACCCTGTGATGGGGGACAACGGACAGGGATTTCCCTTTCTTACTTCGGAACTCCGCTCTGCAATGAAGAAACTGGCTCTGCGGGCGGATATCATAACGCCGAATCTCACGGAACTGTGTATCCTGACGGACACGGACTACCGGATGATTAAAGTGATGACAGAAGAGAAACATCTTGTGACTGTAGCGGAACAGATGGCGCGCAATTTGATGGCCGGTGGGACAAAAGAGGTTGTGGTTACAGGCATCTGTTATCCGGATGAAAAGACGGGACATAAAATGATGGGAAACCTTGTAGTGACGAAGGAAAGCTCTTCGTTTTCCACATTTCCGTTTGTAGGAGAAAGCTTCTCAGGAACCGGAGATCTGATTGCAGCTGTGATTGCAGGCGGAAAGGCCAGAGGTGATAAGCTTGCAGATTCCATGAATCTTGCGGGAGAGATGATCGGGCTGGCTGTGAAAGATTCTGTAAAGAATGAGGTGCCGAGAAATGAAGGCGTGGATTACGAGCAGTATCTGTGGATGCTGACAGAGAAGAACAGAAAGAGTTGACATCATTCGTATGTCACTTATAATTTTTATATGATAACTGATATGG
>ERZ1090867.806-NODE-808-length-12097-cov-4.254941_pt1 | contig 12097 bp, 12 predicted proteins | sample MGYA00478476_ERZ1090867 | MGnify/ENA primary metagenome ERZ1090867 (study PRJEB33644, sample SAMEA5815742) | chicken gut metagenome | biome: Chicken; feature: Gastrointestinal Tract; material: Caecum | place: Ireland | collected 2019-01-01 | study: A study of the... | reverse complement strand
GAAACTGTTCAGATGTAATCCGACAGTATGTCACGGTTATTCATGATACCATAAGGAAGTTGAAGTTTCAAGTGTTTTTTATTTTTTTATAAGCAAAGATGCGGCGCAGCCGCGATGAGCACGCCAGTGCGGCTTTGCAAATGGCGCGGGCTGAACTGCCGTCACTCAAGGGTAATTATCCTCGTACATACTTTCTCCAGCAGCGCCTCGCTGTGACTCACGACCAGCATCCCCATTTTCCGCCTTTCTGCCTCTTCCAGCAGAAATTCCCAGATCTGCGCCTGCGTCACAAGATCCAGCATTGACGTAATTTCATCGCACAGCAGAATCTTCGTCTCAGGCCGCAGGGCTCTGGCAAGGCAGAATCTCTGCAGCTCCCCGCCGGAGAGCTCGGCCGGATAACGTTCAAGCCATTCTTTTTCTATATGAAGCTTTTCCATCATCTGCTCTTCTATATCTCCCGCTTCCGCCAGTGTCTCCCTCAGTCTCAGCAACGGATCTACTACTGTCTCCGGATGCTGCCACACCATCTGTACCGGACAGGCGCCGCGGTATTCCCCGACCGGTCTGCCGTCCAGAAGTATTTCGCCCTTCTTCGGCCGTTCGTATCCTGCCAGCAGCCGGCAAAGCGTCGTCTTCCCTCTCCCGCTGGATCCTTTGAGCCCGACGCGCTCTCCGGGAGAGATTGTCAGTTCAAATCTGTCGATAATCGGATTTTTCTTTCTGTTCCGATAATAAAAAGTAAGATTATGTGTTTCCAGTATCATAGCTCTGCTTCACTTTTCCTTCTTGTTCTATTTCCAGTCTCTGTATTCTTTCTGACGGTTCACCGTATCTGGTCCGGATGCAGACACCGGACTTCACCGTCCCGGTACTTCACAAGAGGAATCTGATCTTTTGCACTGCAGTCATCCCCGCATACGGAACACTGTCCGGCATAGGGACACCCTTTACCGACGGTTCCCGCATAAGGCTGTGTGCCCTCAGCAGCCCTGAACCCGTGCTCCGGCATGGCGTACCACAGAGCCCGGGTATACGGATGCCGCAGGTTTTCCACTCTGGCAAAGTCCTCTGCCTTTGCCTTCTCGATCGTCTCCCCGGCATAAAAGACCGCCACTTCATCCGCAACAGAGAGAGCCAGTTCCAGATCGTGTGTAATAAACAGAATTCCCGCCCCTTCGTCCGCCAGTTCCCGAAAATGGCTCAGAATCCGTTTTGCCGCCCGCACATCCAGTCCCGGCGTCGGTTCGTCCGCAATGATAAGCCTCGGCTTCTCCGTCACCGCCGAGGCGATCAGCACCCGGCGGGCCATTCCTCCTGAAAGCTCAAAGGGATATAGTTCCTCCGTGTCCGCTCCCAGTCCATATCTCTCAAGGGCAGTCCTGCAGCGCTGCTTCATGTCCGGATCTTTTTTCCCTTTTCTCAGCTGCGCTCCCACTTTCATGAGCGGATCGAGATAAGTAACTCCCTGCGGAATCAAACATATCTCTCTCCCTCTTAATTTCCTCACCCTCTTTTCCGTCAGAAGCTCTCCGCTATATCGTATCTCCCCTTCCATATGACTGTTATAGGGCAGAATTCCGAGAATACTGTGGGCGAGCAGACTCTTTCCCGATCCGCTCGCCCCCACAACTGCAACGATCTCCCCCGGTTCTATCTCAAGCGACAGATCCCTGACCGCTGCCAGCCGGCGCCTCCGAAACCCGAAAGAATGCGGACCATGTTCATATTGTGTGAAATAAACGGATAAATTTTCTATCTGTAATATCGGTTCCATCTTATCTCCTTATTCATGCACACTTGACGGATCGAGCAGGCGTCTTACCCTCTCGCCGAGAAGAGCGAATAGTACAACGATCAGAACAAGCGCCAGCCCCGGGAAAAGGGCAAGCCACCATTTTCCGGTAGTCAGATACTGCATACTCTCCGAAAGGATCACCCCGATGGCGGGCTGTTCTGAAGAGAGCCCGAAACCGAGGAATGTCACGCTGGACTCATGCAGGATTGCATGAGGGAACAGAAGGATCAGCCCTGTAAGAAACTGCGGCAGGAGATGAGGCATCATATGTCTCCTTACATTCTGCAGTTTCGACACTCCCATCTTCTCCGCCACAAGGATATACGGCGCCTGCCTAAGCTGCATCAGCTCTCCCCGGATCACTCTTGCCAGTGATGGCCAGTGACTTAAGGACACACCTGCCACCACGCCGGCAAATCCTCTTCCGCACGCCAGCGAAATCAGCATAACGAGCAGAATATGAGGAATCCCCATAACAAGGTCAATGCACCAGGAAATCACGGCATCCGCTTTCCGGCCGAGCACCGCGGACGCCGTCCCGAGAAGAAGGGCCGCCGCAGCACTGACCGCTGCTGTCAGAATACCGATCCTGATACTCAGGGACAGTCCGGATAAGGTGCGTGCAAGCATATCCCGTCCCATCCAGTCTGTGCCGAAGAGATGCTGCAGGCTGGGGCTTAAGTTTCGGCTGGAAAAATCCGTCTCCACGGCATATTCTTCTGTCAGGATACCGGCAGCCGTCACCGCGGCGAGTATCACAACTGCCGCGATCAGGAAGGCAACTGTCCGGATTCTCTGATTCGTTTCCGCCTGACAGTCCCTGCCTGCGGCTGTCCGTTCTTTTCCCATTCTCATGTTTTTCAATGTCATGCTTTTCATCCTCTCGCCGCCCCCTTCCGGATTCTGGGGTCGATCACGCCGTAGAGCAGGTCTGCGATCAGATTTCCGGCAAATACAATCGCTGCCGTGATAATCGTGATGCCAAGAAGAAGAGGCAGGTCACTTCCCAGTCCGGCCATGACCGCCGCCTGGCCAAGCCCCGGATAAGAGAATACCTGTTCCACCAGCACAGATCCCCCGATAATCTCACTGACAGACGAAAACTGCAGTGTAAGCGCGGGGAGCGCCACATTGCGCAGTCCGTGGCGCAGGATAATAGATATTTCCGATTCTCCTCCTGCCCGGGCGAAAAGCACATAATCCGACTCCATCACGTCGATCATCTTCTCCCTCGTGTGGAGCGCGATATTTGCAACGCCGGTGATGCTCAAGGTCAGTGCGGGAAGTATGGCATGGCGGAGCCGGTCTGCAGCAGTAACTGCCGCCGCGTCCATCCCCGCAGGTACCGAAAGTCCGATGGGCAGCCACCCCAGCCATACGGCGAAGACCAGAAGCAGCAGGATTGCCAGCCAGAAAGCCGGCGTACTGGAGATCAGAAGGCAGTATCCCCTGATCAGCCGGTCCGGCCATCTGCCCCGGCGCGCTCCCGCAATTACCCCCATCGTCAGGCCAAGCACGCCCGAGATCACCCATGCGGACAGCAGCAGCCAGAACGAACTGACCAGGCGCTGACCGATGACGGCAAGCACCGGCTGGCGGTAGAGAAGAGATGTTCCGAAATCCCCTTTCAGCACATCCGAGAGCCATCCAAGATATCTGGTAAGGGGCGGTGTATCCACGCCCCAGTATGCTTCCAGTTTTGCGATCTGCTCCGGGCTCATGGTTCCCAGCGCGGCCTGTCCCACATTCGTCTGAAGGGGATCAAGAGGCGATGCACACATCAGGAGAAATGTGACGATACTGACTCCCAGAAGGAGCAGTGCCATGCGAATTAATTTTTTACCGGTAAACTGAAGACGATGTTTCAAACTCAATCATCCTTTCCAACTCCACTGATCTACATTATTGACGATGGACCATCCGTGTCCGTGAGGATGGATCTTCTGCTCCGCCACGTTCAGGCCGTCTCTCACCCAGTAGAGATGATCGATATTGACAAGCCATACCCACGGAATATCTCCGTCCTGTGTCACTCCCGTGTTCCCGTCCCACTGTGCCTGCTGCCACAGCTCGTACGACTCTTCCAGATCATTGGATGCAAGGGCCTGATCCATATACGCGTCCACCGTGCTGTTGGAATACGGCGAATACTGTGCCGAATCTGTTCCTTCAATGGTATGATAAATATTGTAGAGTTCCATTGGAGTATGGGCTCCCCAGCCCCAGATCAGCGGATCCGAAAGGGCACGGTCATACGCCGTATCCCAGCCCACGCCCTCAAGAGTACAGGATATTCCCAGTTCCCCGAGCTGATCTGCGAAATCTGCAGCAAGGGCCTGGCGGACCGAATCCCCGGTGGAATAGAGCAGATTTAATTCTGCTTTTACCCCGTCTTTCTCACGGACGCCGTCGTCTCCCAGAGTCCAGCCTGCCTCGTCCAGCAGTGACGCCGCTCCCTCTGGATCATACTCTACTTCCGAGGCTTCATTGTACCACGGGAGCTGGTCACAGACACTGTATGCCGGACTTCCGTATCCGTTTAATACATTGTCGATCATCTCCTGCCGGTCAATGCCGATATTGATGGCACGGCGGACCAGCACATCGGAAGTAAAGTCATTCCCCACTGTGCGCCCTTCCGAGTCCGTGCTCTCTTCCACAGCCGGAAGGTTAAATCCTCTGTTGTCCACACTTGCATATGCCGCAAGATCATATCCGTCAATCTCCTGATCCGAATATGTGGCAGATGTGTATGCCAGATCCACCTCTCCTGCCTGAGCCGCAAGGAATGCCGCGTCCTCTTCCATGAACAGGATCGTAACCTGTTTCATTTCCGGCTCCTCTCCGTAATAATCCGGATTCGCCTCAAGAATCACCTGCTGTCCCCGGTCCCACTGCTTCAGGATATACCTGCCCGAGCCAACAGGTTCAGAGCCGTAGGTGGTACTGTCATAAGCGTGCTCCGGCACGATCCCCACAATTGCCATAGTATAAGGCCAGATGGAAAACGGACGTGTCATGTGAAAGACGACTGTCGTCTCATCTGCGGCTTCCGCATAATCCAGCATAGTAAAATCATTGACCGAGCTGGACTCTTTTACCGTATTATATGTAAACGCCACATCTTCTGCGGTCAGCGGCTCCCCGTCGGTAAACTTCACGTCATCGCGGATGGTTACCGTCCAGGTCAGTCCGTCTTCGCTGACTGTATAATCCGTCGCCAGATCATATCCGATCGTCAGGTCTGTGTTCGTCACTGTGAGCGTACTCTGGATCAGCGGCTCATGAACATGCTCTCCCGCGCCCCAGCCATAAGCCGGATCAAATCCCGCCTCGGGCTCGGAATTAGGATCCATGGCGATCACTACAGAAGAGTCCGCTATCCGCTGCTGCACCGCCGGCTGATTTTCCGAATTGCCCCCCCTGACATCCGGCAAGGACTGATACTGTCATGGCCAGTACGAGCAATAAAGAAATCCACCGCTTTCTCATTACTGTTCTCCTCCCTGCTCCGTTTTCCCGGCCTGTTCTTTTCTGAGAGCGAGCACCTGTTCATACGCTTCCCTGTAAGAGATCTGCTCCTTTCGCGCACAGGCGGCCGTATCCTCATATTCCGGCTTCTCATGGCGGATCCCGAAGCCCTCCGCCGTCTTGATGCGCACTTTACCTCGCTCTGTCTGTATCGTTTCGATACCGGGCGTGAGAAAATATTTCTCACAGAGCCGCACCCTGACTCCGTTGGTCGTTGTCTCTCTCATAATATTCTTTGCCGTCTCATCGATCCGGTCTGTCTCACAGAGCACCGTGAGCTCCCATCCCGGACGCCCCTTCTTCATAGTGCCCGCCACTGTATACACATCCAGCGCGCCGAGCTCTATCAGTCTTGCCGCGGCAAATGCAAGAGCTTCCGGCGTCATATCATCAATGTTGCACACCAGTTCCGCAATCTCCCCGTTTCCTGACTTTTTCACATTTGTCCCGGATATTTCTTCTCCCAGAAAGATTCTCACGCAGTTTGCCTGATCAAATTCCTTTGTTCCGATGCCGATCCCCACGTCTGTTCCCGACATGACAGGCATATCGCCGAAGCTGTCTGCAAAATGTACGAGCAGCGCAGCGCCTGTAGGCGTACATAATTCTCCCTGAATGCTGCCTCCGTACATCGGAACACCGGACAGCAGGTTTGCCGTGGCAGGCGCCGGCACCGGCATGATCCCGTGGGCGCAGCGCACAGTCCCGCTCCCCACATGGACAGGGGATACCACAATACGCTCCGGTTTCAGCAGATACATGGCATAGCACACTCCTGTAACGTCGGCCACCGCATCCAGCGCGCCCACCTCATGGAAATGTACCTGTTCCACCGGACAGCCGTGGGCTTTCGCCTCGGCGTCAGCGATCGCGTCGTAGACCTGTCCCGCATTGGCGCGCACCTCCTCCGGCAGATCCAGGCCGCCGATCAGCTCTGAGATATGCAGGGGATCCGCATGATGATGGCCGGGATGTGTTCCGCCATGCTCATGGCCATGATGGTCTCCGTGCATTTCCTCATGTCCATGCCCGTGATGGCCGGGGTGCGGTTCCCCATGCCCATGTCCGTGCTCGTGTTCATGCTCGTGTTCATGCTCTTCCTCTCCGTACACAGTCACTTCCATATGCGTACCGGATATGCCGCAGGTACTGCTTTTGCGGGATGTAATCTTAACACCGGGCAGTCCCAGTCCGTTCATACGTTCCAGGAACTCTTTCTTCTGCTCCTCATCCATCAGCTCATACAGCGCAGACATAAGCATATCGCCCGCAGCCCCCATCCTGCACTCTATATATAATGTTCTCATATCCTAAGCCTCCTTTATTCCTTCCATCTGATTGATCATGCTTGCCAGGTACCCGGCTCCGAATCCATTGTCTATATTGACGACACTGCATCCGGACGCGCAGGAGTTGAGCATGGACAGGAGCGCCGACAGCCCTCCGAAGCTTGCGCCGTATCCGACGCTGGTGGGCACCGCGATCACCGGACAGTCCACCAGCCCTCCGATCACCGATGCAAGCGCTCCTTCCATTCCCGCTACCGCCACTACGCAGCGGGCACTCATGAGCGGATCCAGATTAGAGAGAAGCCGGTGAAGACCGGCTACGCCCGCATCATAAATACGGGTAACCTTGTTTCCCATTGTCTCGGCAGTCAGAGCGGCTTCTTCCGCAACCGGAATGTCGCTTGTGCCTCCTGTAGCAACTACAATACTGCCGCGATGCTCCTGTTCCTCAGGATATGCGACGGCAAGCCGCGGGAGAGGATGATACTCCGCCGGAACCGCCTGACACAGGATATCGGCTGCCTCCTGTCCGATCCGCGTGACAAGTATGTTCCTGCATCCCCGCTCCCCCATGGCAGTGACGATTCCCCGGATCTGCTCCGGCGTCTTTCCGGCGCCGTAAACCACCTCGGAGGCTCCCTGCCGGATGCTCCGGTGATAGTCAATCTTTGCATAATCCAGATCCTCAAACGGTTTTTCTTTCAGATTCAGAAGTGCATCTTCGGGCGAAGTCGTCCCGTCTGCCACACTCCTCAGCAATTGTAGTATATCGTGTTTATTATCCATACTGAATCTCCTTTTCTGTCTTCTCATACTCCGCTGCGCCTGAAGGATCTCTCAGGCTGACGGTATCCTTTCTTCCAGATCAAGAAGCACCGCATCAAACAGCGGAGACAGTGTTTCATACACCTGTTTTCGCTTCTCCGCCACAAGCTCCATCTGTTCTCCGGTTACCTGTATCCGTGCACTTTCCCCGCACAGACGGATACGGAAATCTCTGAATCCCATTGATGCCATCAGAGACTCGGCCTGTTCCACCCTTTCCAGATCTCCGGTCCTGATCCGCGTTCCGGTGGGAATACGCGTGGCAAGACAGGCATATGCCGGCTTCTTCCATGTGAAAAGTCCAGCCTGTTCGGAACGCTTTCTGACCTCTGATTTTGTAAGGCCGCACTCTCTCAGCGGCGAGCGTACATCCAGTTCCCGCAGCGCCCGCATTCCCGGACGGTCGCCTGCCTCATCAGAAGCGTTCGTGCCGTCCAGAAGAACTGTATATCCGTCCGCCCGGGCCGCATCCCTCAGGCAGGTAAACAATGCTCTCTTACAGTAATAACAGCGGTCCGGTCCGTTATCCGCCGCCTCCGGAACTGAGAGAATATCCATCCCGACCACTTTCATGGGTATCTCCAGTTCTTCCGCAAGTCGTCTTGCATCCTCCAGCTCAAACTCCGGCTGAAATGCGGTCTTCACATAGTAGGCGCGCGCATCGCATCCGTACTGCTTCGCCGCCCACATAAGAAATGCCGAATCCGCACCGCCTGAAAACGCAATCGCGGCTTTCGGTATCTGTGTAAAAAATTCCTGTAAATCCATATCTGCCCTCCCGTTTTAGAACAAAAAAAGATATCTGCCCTCTCCTGAAAGCAGATACCTTCCTGATATCCTGTTTATAATAACTTCATTTATATATTGATCTGTATAATTGATTTTTCATACATTCTGCTGTCGTCTGAATCTCCGAATAACTCATCCGCTTTGCGGCTTCGGCTTCTGCCGTTATCACCGGCTTCCTTCCGGCATTATTTCTCTGCACTTCTTCAATGCTTCAACCGCACTCTGCACGTTTCTTCCCATGGATGCATCGGAAACGCCCACGACAATATTATCACAGAGATTCACGGGAATAAAGATCCTCTTTGCACTGCTCTGTCCTACCGCCACGGCCATTCGCGGGGTAATTTCTCCCAGCATGGAGTCCGCGATCACGATTCCGACAGGTCCCATGATCACATCCGCTTTTTTCGAGGCAACGGCAACGGAATTTTCTCCGGTTGCCGCCTGATCCGCTCCGGCCTTCAGCATTGCATTTGTGGCGGCGCTGTTTGTTCCCACGGCCAGCACCTCAATACTCCGGTCGTACTCCTTCACGGCAGCCACAAGCTGGCGTCCCAGACCGCCTCCCTGTCCGTCTATTATCAGAACTTTCATTCTGTCAGCTCCTTATCTTTCACTGCACGCCCGCGTCCGGCTGTGCCTTCTTTATAATCTGTCTTGTGTTTTTCTCCACCAGTTTCCTCGATACCATAATCTGATGTCCGCAGCCCGCGCACTTCAGGCGGAAATCCGCCCCCACACGCAGGATCTCCCACTCATGGCTTCCGCATGGATGGGGCTTTTTCATCCGGATGACATCTCCAACTTCAAATCTGTCCGCCATATCCTTTTCCTTTCTTCCGTGCGCTCTTCTGTCCGAATCAGAGCGCCGTACATTTTGTGTACCATAATAACAGATCAGTACGCGCCCGTCCCCGACGGATGAACCGCAGATTCAGTCGACTGCAGTGAGCACTCCCTGCAGCAGGAAACGTTCATCTCTCTGATCGCCGGTACACGTGGAGAGACTTACGATCTGCGACTGGGCATTTACATCCACATCCACCTGATAGTTGGATGAATCTCTGCAGGTCTGTATATACTGTTCAAATTCCTCATCCGACGCAAATTCAATATCGTAATTATCCGATACAGCATTTACTACTCCGGCGGAAAATACTGTGTATGTCCTTACACTGCCGTCCGGCGTGTAGATGTAAAAATCAGGATGCTCCTTACAGAACTCCTCGTCTTCGTACAGATGCAGACGGGAGAACATATCCGGGCTCACATTGAGATGATGTCCGTAGATGATCGTATTTCTGTCGGAAAAATCACTGCTGTTTCTCATATCCATGAAAATTGCGCCCAGTTTATTATCATTCTCCGCAAATGTCTTTGTCAGATACTCGTTATTATCCGCGCTTTTAACCACAGGATAATTTATAATCGACGGCTCGTCGAACCTGATCCATGCGATCGTATCGGGGTTGATCTCCAGAAGGGCGTCAAAGTCAACAGAAAAGCCTTCCGCCCCTCCGTCCGATGTAATCGCCAGATCTTTAATCTCATCATACTCCTGTCCTCCGGTATGATACGGAACAAGCATCATTACCAGCTGGTAAAGTGAAAACACAAAGACACAGACCGCCACGATCAGTATCGTACCGGAGACGACATCGAACGCCGCCCTCTTCTGATTCTTTTTCTTTCTGCCCTTTCCGCCTGCTTCCCGGCGCCCTGTTTCCGCCCTGCGCGCTCTCTTTCTGGCGTGCGCAGCTCTCCGTCTTCTTCTGTCAACTCCGGTCTTTTTTTCTTCTCCTGTACCCATAGTGATAATTCCTTTCGTTCTGTATGCCAGCCCGGCGCCGCTGCTGCCGTACTGAATCTGTAACTACTATTCCTGCCGCTCTTTCATTTAGAATCCAAGGTTCTCATCCACGAGAATGATCTTAAAACGCTTCGGTATTCTGCTGAATCTTGTAATCATAATCTGACAGCATATACAGTCCGGACTCTTGCAGTCAAAGCAGCTTCCGTTCTTCACGCACGGCGTATCGATGCCGAACCGCTGCGTATTGATCGGAGCCGCCTCATTTCTGGCTCTGTGCATGGCGTCCTCTTCCGTCTTGACAATCTTGTTCATTCCGACAATGAGAAGGACGTTCTTCGGGCCGAACGCATATGCTGCCACACGGTTTGCATTGCCGTCAATATTGACAAATACGCCATCCTCGCTCATAGCGTTAACGCTTCCGAGGAACCAGTCGCACGTAAATGCTTTCAGAGCAATCTCCTGTTTTTCCTCCGGCGTCGACGCCTTATCCCTGTCATAGAAAACATAATTTCCTTCATTGATAGCTTCGATCAGCCCCGCCTCCCGGACTGACGCCGAACCGCCCATATTAATCGTGCTTCCCTCCGGGATCAGTTCGAGAGCTTTCTTTACCGCCTCTTCCTTTGTCCCGGCATAATAAGCCTCCATATTTCTTGATTCCAGCGCCTTTACGACACGTCTGCCGAGCGCCTCATTTCTCATCTGCCTTACATTCATCCTGATGACCTCACTTTCCTGAAACAATACGCCGTAATTATAGACAGTATAACATATGCGGCGGGATAATTGCAAAAAACAGTTCATCCGCAGCTGTTACGATTTCAGCGCACTGTTCAGCATCTCCTCCGCCTGCTCCATCTGTCTTACCACATTCTCGTGGCGTTCTTCAAAGAGCAGCCCTTTGTTATGCCGGTAATACAGGTCGTTTCCATTCTCATTAATAAACCAGACACTGTAGGAATTCGCATTCAGTTCTGTGACAAAAGCTACCATCTCCTGGCTCTCGCCGAATGCATCCTCCAGAAAACGGAATGCATTGTCCAGGGACTCTGACGTATGTTCCGTCATCCGGTCGAGTTCTTCTCTCTCCCGGCCGAACATATCCTTTACCTCATCAAGCGCCCCGTCGCCCACGAACATCTCGCCCCGGATCTCCAGGGAGAACCGGTTCAGGGCGTCGATCACACGGCTCATGGTATGCTCCTGTGCCTTTGTAAGGATTTCTGCGCGGCGCTGTTCTTCCAGATCTTTCTCCGCCAGCGCCCTTACGTCGTCCAGCATCATAACAGACTGGTTATCGCGGTAATAGATCAGATATTCATACAGCTTCGCCACATACGCGTCCTGGTCAAAGCATTCCCGGAACAAAGTTCCAAGGGCACTGTTAAGAAGGCTTACAATACTTAACCGCTCGTCAAAGGGCGCCGCCTGTATCTTCCGTATCACCGCAGAATCCCACCTGCCCGCCAGCAGTTCTTCTGTTTTATAGTCTGTTCTGTATTTATAATAGAGTTCCAGATAATTGGCAAAGTCCTTTGCTATCGTCCGGTGCTGGATATACTGATAAACCACTTCCCGGTCTGCCGTCTTTCCCAGTATCTCATAGACCTGGATCATTCTGGAAAGATCCTCCCAGCCCCTTGCGGTGGCGAACCGTTTTCCGTCCACTGTATTCTCGATGCGGCAGAAGTTCTCTCTGCGCACATCCAGATAGGAGATGACGGCCTGATGAATCCCCTGGCGGTAAGCATACTCCTTCCACACCGGGAAATCCGCCTCCACATCGATCTTCTTTAGACGGTCCAGAGTGACAACATCAAACTCCCGGACAGACTTATTGTACTCCGGCGGGTTCCCGGCAGCTACGATAATCCATCCCTCCGGCAGCTTATGGGTGCCGAAAGTCTTTCCCTGCAGGAACTGAAGCATGGCAGGCGCAAGTGTCTCGGAAACACAGTTGATCTCGTCGAGAAAGAGAATTCCCTCCCGGTTTCCGGTCTGCTCTATCTTGTCATAGACAGAAGCGATGATCTCGCTCATCGTATACTC
>ERZ1090867.804-NODE-806-length-12108-cov-18.693852_pt1 | contig 12108 bp, 9 predicted proteins | sample MGYA00478476_ERZ1090867 | MGnify/ENA primary metagenome ERZ1090867 (study PRJEB33644, sample SAMEA5815742) | chicken gut metagenome | biome: Chicken; feature: Gastrointestinal Tract; material: Caecum | place: Ireland | collected 2019-01-01 | study: A study of the... | reverse complement strand
CACGGATATCGGAACGGCATTGCCCACTGCTGCCAAGGATGGTTACACCTTTAAAGGCTGGACCTTTGCCGGTGTTGCGGGTGGTCCTTACCTGACCATGACCGAAGAGTTGCTGGGCAAGCTGGCGCAGGCGTACAGCGCAGCTGGCAGCAATGCCATTGCGGCAAGTGCTGTCTTTTCTCAGAACGTGTCCGATGTCGACAAAGAGGAGGAAGTCGGCAGCCAGCCCGCTGCTACCCCCGCGCCCACGGCGGCTCCGCAGCAGTCCGGTAGCAACATCACCTACTACACCTGCCCCGCTTGCGGTTACCATGACTGGACGGCGACGGCTGAAGGCTACAAGTGCAACCACTGCGGTTACCTTGAGTCGGTGAAGCAGCTGTCCGGTTACGGCAACGTCAAGGGCGTGTATGAGCCCAAGACCTCTGCCGCGGCAGCTGCGTCTGCCGGTAATTCCGTTGCTGCGTCTGCCATTCCGCAGACCAGCGATGACCTGCCGCTGACGGCCCTGATGGTGGTGGCCATTGCAGCCCTGGTGGGTCTGGGAATTGTGGTCGTTATGAAAAAGCGCAACAAACACTGATTCGGTCAACCAACTCAACAAAACAAGCCCCGCGCCGAAAGGCGCGGGGCTTGTGCTTTTTCTTTTACGGGCGGTCCGCCAGCGTGATGTACGGCTGGGGCTGGCCCACGTACTTGTAGGCGGGGCGGATGATGCGGTTGGCAAACTCCACTTCCTCCACCCGGTGGGCACACCAGCCCGGCACACGGGCAATGGCGAACAGCGGGGTGTACAGGTCCTCGCTGATGCCCAGCATCCGGTAGATCAGGCCGCTGAACAGGTCCACGTTGGCGCAGACCTTCTTGGGGCCGTGCTTTTCCTCCGCAAAGACCTGGGGAGCCAGCCGCTCGATGCTGCACAGCATCTCGAATTCCTCGTCGTAGCCCTTCTCGTAGGCCATGCGGCGGGCGTGGTTCTTCAGGATCTGGGCGCGGGGGTCGCTGACGGTGTATACCGCGTGGCCCATGCCGTAGATCAGGCCGCTGCCGTCCCCGGCTTCCTTGCGGATGATCTTGCGCAGGAATTCCCGCACTTCATCGTCGTTGGCGGGGTTTTCCACGTTCTCCAGGATGTAGTCCAGCTGGTGCATGACCTTCAGGTTGGCACCGCCGTGTTTGGGGCCTTTCAGGGCGCCGATGGCCGCCGAGATGGCCGCGTAGGTATCGGTGCCGGAACTGGACAGCACGCGGCAGGTGAAAGTGGAGCAGTTGCCGCCGCCGTGGTCGGCGTGGACCATCAGGCAGAGATCCAGCAGACGGGCTTCCTCGTGGGTGAACTTCTGGTCGGCACGGTAGGTGCTCAGGATATGTTCGGCGGTACTCTGGCCCTCGGTGGGCAGGTGGAAGTACATACTGGACCGGTCATACACCCGGCGCTTGATCTGGTAGGCGTTCACCATCATGGTGGGCAGCTCGGCGATGAGGTTGATGCTCTGCCGCAGGATGTTGGGCAGGCTGGAATCCTCGGCGTGCTCATCGTAGCTGTACATGGCCAGTACGCTGCGGGCCATCTTGTTCATCAGGTTGGGGGAGGGGGAGTTCAAAATCATGTCGTCCGCAAAGCCCCGGGGCAGTTCCCGGTGATGTTCCAGCAGCTTGCAGAACTTGGCGTGCTGTTCCCGGTCCGGCAGCGAGCCGAACAGCAGCAGCCAGACTACCTCCTCGAACAGGAAGCGGTCGTGGTTGTCGGCCTCGGCGGCCAGGGTGTCGATGTCGATACCGCGGTACACCAGCCGGCCCGGAATGGGCACGATGGCGCCGTCCGGCGTTTTGTCATAGCCGATAACGCTGGACACGTTGGTGATGCCGGCCAGAACACCGGTACCGTCCAGATTGCGCAGACCACGCTTGACACCCATCTGGTCGGCCAGGTGGGGGTCCAGGTGGGCGTTGTGCTCCAGATACTCATGGCAAAGCAGTTCCAATTCATCCGGCTCCAGCGCCGGAACGTCCGGGTAATACATCGTCATGCCCCTCTTTCTTCCCTGTATATTTATTCGTACACCATCCGCTTCTATGCAGCGGATTTTCCTGGGGTGAATACTGTAATTTTAATATGCCGGCGGGGATTCGTCAAGAAAAACTTAAAATTTTGACAGAATAGCCAACCGGACACTTTATTTTATTAAGCTGGTGGGCGCTTTACCCGATGATGCATAAAAATCGCGTTGACAACCCCCGATAAAGCGGGTATAGTGTAATAAGAGTATAGATAATCGGGCAGCGTGTGTATACCCTGCCCTTTGGAACCGGAAACGGAGGGAAAAACCACCATGAAACTGCACCCCCAAGGTATGTACCTTGTCAACGGCGCGCTGCAGGCCGACGCCCCCGCAGGCGTGACCCAGGCCGATGCCCGCCGCGGCACCATCGCGTATTCCATCCTGGAAGCCCACAACACCAGCGGTGATATGGCCAACCTGCGCATGAAGTTTGACTCCATGACCAGCCACGACATCACCTACGTGGGCATCATCCAGACGGCGCGGGCCTCCGGCATGGAAAAATTCCCGCTGCCCTATGTTATGACCAACTGCCACAACTCCCTGTGTGCGGTGGGCGGCACCATCAACGAGGACGACCACCAGTTCGCCCTCTCCGCCGCCCATAAATACGGCGGCATCTATGTGCCGCCGAACATGGCGGTCATCCACAGCTACAACCGGGAGATGATGTCGGGCTGCGGCCGGATGATCCTGGGTTCCGATTCCCACACCCGCTACGGTGCCCTGGGCACCATGGCGGTGGGCGAAGGCGGCGGCGAGCTGGCCAAGCAGCTGGTGGGCCGTACCTATGATATGGCCTACCCCGGCGTGGTAGCCATCTACCTCACCGGCAAGCCCAATCCCGGCGTGGGCCCCCACGACGTGGCCCTGGCCCTGGTGGGCGCCACCTACGCCAACGGCTATGTGAAGAACAAGGTCATGGAGTTCATCGGCCCCGGCGTGGCCAACCTGTCGGCGGACTACCGCAACGGCATCGACGTCATGACCACCGAAACCACCTGCTGGTCCTCCATCTGGCAGACCGACGCCGTCACCGAGCAGTACTTTGTCCAGCACGGCCGTCCCGAAGCCTACAAGGAACTCAAACCCGCCGACGTGGCCTACTACGACGGCGTCATTGAACTGGACCTCTCCACCGTGGAGTGCATGATCGCCCTGCCCATGCACCCCAGCTACGCCTACCCCATCCGGGAACTGAAAGCCAACGCCAAAGAGATCCTGGCCGCGGCCCAGGAACAGGCCAACCAGCAGCTGGGCGGCAAGGTGCAGATGGACCTGGTCAGCAAGATCCAGCCCGACGGCCGCATCTACGTGGAACAGGGCGTGGTGGCCGGCTGCTCCGGCGGCACCTATGAGAATATCTGCGCCGTGGCGGACATCCTGCGCGGGCAGAACTGCGGCAACGGACAGTTCAAGTTCAGCGTCTACCCCGACAGCATGCCCACCTACCTGGAACTGGTCAAGAACGGCGCCGTGGCCGACATCGTTTCGGCGGGCGGCATCTTCCGGGAATGCTTCTGCGGCCCCTGCTTCGGTGCCGGCGATACCCCGGCCAACGGGGAGTTCTCCATCCGCCACACCACCCGCAACTTCCCCAACCGGGAAGGCTCCAAGCCCGGCGAGGGCCAGATCAGCGCGGTGGCCCTCATGGACGCCCGGTCCATCGCGGCTACGGCGGCCAACGGCGGTTACCTGACCGCTGCCAGCGAGGTCTGCAACACCGAATACACCGCCCCTGAGTACCACTTCGACCAGGGCGTGTACGACAAGCGCGTCTACAACGGCTGGGGCCATCCCGAACCGGACTACGCCCTGAAGTTCGGCCCCAACATCAAGGACTGGCCCGAGCAGCCCGCTCTGAGCGATGACCTGCTGGTGAAGATCGTCAGCTACATCACCGACCCCGTCACCACCACCGATGAGCTGATCCCCTCGGGCGAAACTTCCTCCTTCCGCTCCAACCCCCTGCGGCTGGCGGAGTTCACCCTCTCCCGCAAGGACCCGGCCTATGTGCCCAACGCCAAGGCCGTCCATGCCCTGGATGAAGCCCGCCGCGCCGGCAACCTGCCGGAGGAGGTAGCCAAGGTCTATGCCGAACTGGAAAAGATCGGCTGCCACCCCGACGCCAAGGCCACCAACATCGGTTCGGCCATCTTTGCCAACAAGCCCGGCGATGGTTCCGCCCGGGAACAGGCGGCCAGCTGCCAGCGTGTGCTGGGCGGTGCGGCCAACTTTGCCTGCGAGTACGCCACCAAGCGTTACCGCTCCAACTGCATCAACTGGGGTATGCTGCCCTTCCTGCTGGATACCCCCAACGTGCTGGACAACGGCGACTATGTCTTCCTGCCCGGGGTACGCAAGGCTCTGCTGGAAGCCGCCGACGAACTGGAGGCCGTGGCGGTGAAGCCGGACGGCGGCATTGTGAAATTCACGGTGCGCCTGGGCGCCATGACCGATGCCGAACGCCAGATTCTGGCGGATGGCTGCCTGATCAACTACTACAAGAACCATTAAAAACCACAGCGGCCCGCGTCTTTTTGGCGCGGGCCGCTGATTTTGTAAATTTCTGATTTGCGGTGCTGCTTCGGTGGCATATTCTGATGGTATATGCTATAATGACGGCACAGCCCGGAAGGGGAAAGGGCAGGAGGTGCCTTGCATGAATACACACAAAAAGATCTGGCTGGCGGTGGCGGTGTTTGCCGCGCTGGCGCTGCTGACCGGCCTGCCCGAGGTGATCCGGGGGATCGCCGCCCGGGGCCTGTGGGGCGTGAATTACGGCAGGGTGGGATTTCCGCTGCTGCTGTTGCTGTGGGCCGGGATGAAATATCGCCGGTGGTAACGGGGCGTTGCCCCGCTTTTTGTAAAGGGAGGAAGGTATTTTGAAACATTGGTTGGAACGGGTGCCCAAAACCACCGGCGATTATCTGCGCCTGGCGCTGGGCATTGCCGTTATTTTTGGCATTGTATGGCAGCTGCCCACCATTGCAGGCGGCGTCAAAAAAGTTCTGGATATTCTAAGCCCCTTTGCCTGGGGCGTGGTGCTGGCCTATGTGCTGGATATCCCCGCCCGCTTTTTTGCCCAAAAACTCTTTGGCGGCAAGCGGGGGCTGGCTGTGGTGCTCAGCTATATCCTGCTGTTCAGCGTGGTGGGGCTGCTGCTGTCCCTGGTGGTGCCCCAGCTGGCCCAGAGCATCAGTTCCTTTGTGAACAGCCTGAGCACCTATGAGGAGGACATCCAGAACACCCTGACCTGGGTGCAGCAGACCTTCGGCATTGATACCTTCACGCTGGAAAGCTACGTGCGGGAAGTGACCGGTGCGCTGCAGAACTGGTTCAAGTCGGTGTCGGGCCAGGCAGCCCAGGCCGCGGCAGACGCGGCAGCCGGTGTGGCCGGCGCTGCCATGGATGGATTTGTGACGCTGGCTGTAAGCATCTATCTGCTCACGGGCAAGGACCTGCTGCTGCGTGCGGCGCGCACCTGCCTGCGTGCGGCGCTGCCGCCCCAGCAGGCGGGCAGCCTGTTCTCGGTCTGCACCATGGCCAACCGCACCTTCAGCGGGTACATCGGCGGCCAGCTGGTGGATGCCCTGCTGGTGGGGGTGGAAACGTTCACCCTCATGTCCCTCTTCCGCCTGGATTATGCCCCCCTCATCGCGGTGCTGGTGGGTGTGACCAATATCATCCCGGTGCTGGGGCCCTTCATCGGGGCGGTGCCGGGGGCCATCATCCTGCTGCTGGAATCCCCCCTGCAGGCGGTGGAATTCGTGCTCATCATCCTGGTGGTGCAGCAAATTGACGGCAACTTTATTGCGCCCCATATCATCGGCGGGGCCACCGGCCTGCCGGGGCTGGGGGTACTGCTGGCCATCATCGTGGGCGGCAGCCTGTTCGGCATCCCGGGTATGGTCATCGGCGTGCCCACGCTGGCGGTCATCGTCACGCTGCTCAAACAGGCGGTGGGCGCCGGGCTGACGGCCCGGGGCATTGATGAGGACGGCAACCCCCTGCCGGACACAAAAAATTAACAAGTGGCCCCTTGTGTGCCCGCGTACCGGACGGTACAATAGTAGGGAAGATGTGAAAAAGGGGAACGTAAAACCTTGAGTATGAAGCATTTCTGGGATAAAAAGCCCGATACCATGCTGGAATGGACCACCCTGATCTTTGCCAGCATTGCCTTTTATCTGTTTTTGAGCAACCTGGGGTATTTCGTGGGCGGCTTCCGCGAACTGCTGCGGATCCTGTCGCCCTTTGCGGGGGGCGTAGTCATCGCCTTTGTGCTGAACCCCATGACCATGTGGTTTCACCGGGTGCTCTTTCACGAAACCGCCCGCCTGCGCTGGATGGCGATTTTGCTGTCCTACATCGTGGCGGCGCTGCTGCTGGCATTGCTGACCTGGCTGGTGGTGCCGCAGATCATTTCCAGCATTGCCATTCTTTTCAACAGCCTGCCCGGGTATTTTGAGGGGCTGCAAAACACCCTGCTCTATCTGCAGGACAGCTACGGCCTTCAGGTGCAGAGCGTGCTGCGCATCCTGGATGATTCCGAAGCCATGATGCGGGAATTGTACAACGTAGCGGTGGCAGCCATGCCCCAGATCGTTACCACCATCGGCAGTGTGGCCTCCAACTTTGTGGCGGTGTTCACGGCGGTGGCCTCCAGTGTGTACATGCTTTCCGGCAAGGATAAACTCATCCACCAGATCAAAACGCTGGTCCATGCCTTCCTGCCGGAATCCGTGGCCAACAACACCCTGCGCATCTGCCACTACGCCAACGAAAACTTCACCGGCTTCTTTGTGGGCAAGATCATCGACTCCGCCATCATCGGCGTGCTGACCTTTGTGCTCATGTCCATCCTGCGGCTGGATTTCGCGCTGCTGGTCAGCGTCTTTGTGGGCATCACCAACATCATCCCGGTGTTCGGTCCCTTCATCGGCGCCATCCCCAGCATCTTCATCCTGCTGCTGGTGGACCCCGTCCAGGCACTGATCTTTGCCGTGCTCATCCTCTTCATCCAGCAGCTGGACGGCAACTTCATCGGCCCCAAGATCCTGGGCCAGTCCATCGGTATCTCGTCGCTGTGGGTGCTGTTCTCCATCGTGGTGGGCGGCGACCTCTTCGGCCTGGTGGGCATGGTGGTGGGTGTGCCGCTGTTTGCCACCCTCTACGGCCTGCTCCATGAGATCGTGGTCTATCTGCTGGACCACCGCGGCATCGACGCCGAGGGCAACCACCGGGGCGCCCCGCCTGCTGAAACAGCACCGGCGGCCGAGCCCGAAACAACGGCCTCCGCGCACTGAACACAACAACCAAAAACCGCCGCAGCGCTGTGCTGCGGCGGTTTTGCTTTTGTAAGGAAGATTATTTCAGGAAGCCGTTGACGATCTGGTCCTCGGCTTCTTTCTCGGTCAGGCCCAGGGTCATCAGCTTGATGAGCTGTTCCCCGGCGATCTTGCCGATGGCGGCCTCGTGGATGAGGCTGGCGTCCACGCTGTTGGCGGTCAGGGCCGGGCTGGCAATGACCGAAGCCTGGTCCATGATGATGGCGTCACACTCGGAGTGGCCGGCGCAGGCGCAGTTGCCGTTGATGTGGCTGATGAATTCCTGCTTGCTCACATCCTTGGCCACGCTGCGGGAAACGATGTTCGCCGAGCAGCCCTCGCCGTTCAGGTCCACGTTGAAGTCGGTAACGGCCCGCTGGTCGCCGGTGGTCATGATCTTTTCCTTTACCACCAGGCTGGCACCGGCAGCCAGGTCGCCGCCGGTCTTGCGGATGGTATCATCCACACCGGCGATCTGGGTGGTTTCCATCTCCATCTGGGCGCCCTCGGCCAGGTGCACGATGGTGGTGGGGTTCATGATCTGCTTGCCCCGGCCGTCGCCCTCGCCGTAGTGCTTTTCCACATAGCGCAGCTTGGCGTTCTTGGCCAGCCAGAAGGTGTGGATGCCGTCGTGCTCGGCGTTGCCGCCGCCGCAGTTGTGGATGCCGCACCCGGCAATGATGGTCACGTCGGCGCCCTCACCGATGTGGAAGTCGTTGTACACCAGGTCCTTCAGGCCGGTCTGGCTCAGAATGACCGGAATGTGCACGCTCTCGTTCTTGGTGAACGGGCGGATGTAGATGTCGATGCCCGGCTTGTCGGTCTTGGTGACAATGTCGATGTTGGCGGTGGTGTTGCGCCCCGCCAGTTCGCCGTTGGCACGGATGTTGTAAGCGCCTACCGGCAGGCTGTCCAGTTCGGCGATCTCTTTCAGAAGATTCTTTTCAATGGCGTCCATCAGCTGCGCACCCCCTCTACCTTGTCGGCCAGAACGCTGCAGGCCGGGCTGGAAGCGTCGGCGCTGCCCAGCAGTGCGGGCAGGATCTCGCTGCGCGGGCCTTCTTTTTCGATCTGGCCGTCCTTGATGACGACGATCTTGTCGGCAATGTTCAGGATGCGCTCCTGATGGCTGATGATCAGGATGCTGCCGCGGGTCTGCTCATACATCTTCTCGAACACGCGGATGAGGTTCTGGAAGCTCCACAGGTCGATGCCGGCTTCCGGCTCATCGAAGATGGAGAGCTTGGTGCCCCGGGCCAGCACCATGGCGATCTCGATGCGCTTGAGCTCGCCGCCCGAAAGGCTGGCGTTGATCTCGCGGTCGATATAATCCCGGGCGCACAGGCCCACCTCGCTCAGGTAGTTGCAGGCCTCGGTAACGCTGGTGTTTTTGCCGGCGGCCAGGCTCAGCAGGTCCTTGACCCGCAGCCCCTTGAAGCGCACGGGCTGCTGGAAGGCATAGCTCAGGCCCAGGTTGGCGCGCTCGGTGATGGACATGTGGGTAATATCAACACCGTCCAGCAGGATCTGACCGCTGGTGGGCTGATAGATGCCCGCGATGACCTTGGCCAGCGTGGATTTGCCGCCGCCGTTGGGGCCGGTGATGGCTACAAAACGCTCCTGTACGGTAAGACTCACATCGTGCAGGATCTCTTTATTGTCGTCGGTTTCATACCCGACGTTACGCAGTTCTAGCATGGTAAAGAAGCTCCTTTGTTGGGGGTTGGCGGTATGGCAAGTATTGCCATACCGTACCGAAATAATACTATACCATGAACCGGCGCAAAGTACAAGTGGAATCTCTAGAGAAATGGTAGATTTTAGCAAAAAAAATCCGGGCCCGATGCCAAAAAAATCTTGACAGAGCGGGGGCAACGGTGCTATGCTTTAGCTGTTAAAAGCGTTGATCGGGAAAAGTACCGCCCAACATCCGCACAGAGAGCCCGGCATTTGCTGCGAGCCGGGACGGGGACGGGGCGCGAAAGAACACCCGGGAGCTGCAACCTGAACCCCGCAAGGGCAGTAGGGGCGCCGCAGGCCGTGCGTTACAGCGGCAGCGTTTCAAAGGTGAACGTGTACGGAAAAGTGACCGTATGCCGTATTTCCGGCTGCGGTAAAATAGGTGGCACCGCGGGTTCAAGACAGCAACTCGTCCTATACAAAGGGCGAGCGGGCTGTCTTTTTTTGTTGGCCGCTCGGGGGAAAACCGGTTGTAAGAACGTAAGGAGTGTCACCAAAATGTGCTGTATCATGGGCTATGCCGGACATGACCTGTCCAAAGAAACTTTCACCGCGCACCTGCTGCGCACCGCCTCCCGCGGGCCGGACGACCAGCGGGTCTGCCAGACGGAATTCGGTCTGCTGGGCTTCGGGCGGCTGGCCATCATGGGCCTGACGCCGGAGGGGATGCAGCCCTTTTTCCGGGGCAGTGACTGTGTGGTGTGCAACGGCGAGCTGTACGGGTTCCGTCCCGTGAAAAAGGAACTGGAAGCCGAGGGCTACACCTTCCAGTCGGATTCCGACTGCGAGATTATCCTGCCGCTGTACTACAAATACGGCCTGGAGATGTTCAAGCATCTGGATGCCGAGTTCGCCATGATCCTCTACGACAGCCGCAAAAAGCTGCTCATCGCCGCCCGGGACCCCATCGGCATCCGGCCGCTGTTCTACGGCTACAGCAAATCCGGCTGCATCGCCTTTGCGTCGGAGGCCAAAAACCTGGTGGGACTGTGCAAAAAGATCTATCCGTTCCCCATCGGCAGCTACTACTGCAACGGGCAGTTTGTGCGCTACTGCGATATTGCCGATACCCCGGCCTACTCCCAGGACGAACTGCCGGAGATCCTTGCAAACATCCGGGAAAAGCTGGTGGCCGGTGTGGATAAGCGCCTGGACGCCGACACCCCCGTGGGCTTTCTGCTTTCGGGCGGGCTGGATTCCAGCCTGGTCTGCGCCATCGCGGCCAAAAAGCTGGGCAAACCCATCCGCACCTTTGCCATCGGCATGAGCGAGGACGCCATCGACCTGAAATACGCCAAACAGGTGGCGGACTACCTCCACGCCGACCACACCGAGGTCATCATCAACAAGCAGATCGTGCTGGATGCCCTGGAGGAAGTCATCGCCATGCTGGGCACCTGGGATATTACCACCATCCGGGCTTCGGTGGGAATGTACCTGGTGTGCAAGTATATCCATGAGCATACCGACATCCGGGTGCTGCTCACCGGGGAAATCTCCGACGAGCTGTTCGGCTACAAGTACACTGATTTTGCCCCCAGCGCCGCGGCCTTCCAGGCCGAAAGCCAGAAGCGCATCCGGGAGCTGTATATGTACGATGTGCTGCGGGCGGACCGTTCCATCAGCGTCAACAGCCTGGAAGCCCGGGTGCCTTTCGGCGACCTGGACTTTGTGAAGTACGTCATGGCCATCGACCCCGCCAAAAAGCTCAACACCTACGGCAAGGGCAAGTACCTGCTGCGCAAGGCCTTTGAGGGCGACTGGCTGCCCGAGGAGATCCTCTGGCGGGAGAAGGCGGCCTTCAGCGATGCGGTGGGCCATTCCATGGTGGATGACCTGAAAGAATACGCCGAGGAACAGTACACCGACCGGGATTTTGCCGAGCGGGCAGGGAAGTACGCCTATGCCCGGCCCTTCACCAAGGAGAGCCTGCTCTACCGGGAGATTTTTGAAAAATACTATCCCGGCCAGGCCGAGATGATCGTGGATTACTGGATGCCCAACAAGGCGTGGCCGGGCTGCGATGTCAACGACCCCAGCGCCCGGGTGCTGTCCAACTACGGCGCCAGCGGCCAGTAATTGCCCAAAAGCACAAAATTTCGCCAAAGGGGTTGCATTCCGGCAGGGGGCGGCCTATAATGGCGTTGTATGATCCATTCGCAGAGTAGGGATCCGCGCGTGGGGGCGAGCCCCCGAAGTGCCTGACCGACGGGGAGTTGTGGCAGGACGAAGTGACCGGAAGGTCCGCGGTGCGCATCCCGCATCCCGCTGCTGCATGACGGTGCGCAACAGCGGGTGTGGTACAAGTGTATCCACGCCCGCTTTTTTTGCCTCCTCCTTTGTGCAGCAATGCACAGAGCGCAGGAGGTATTTTTGTATGCAAGAACAAACGCTGTCCGTCTTTTCCGCAGCCTATTGGCGCGCCGCCCGGGCCGAGTTCCGCAACGTGCGGGTGCTGGCCTTCTCGGGCCTGGTCTGCGCCATGGCCATCGTGCTCAAGGCCATGCCCATCTATCTGCTGGGCCCCAGCCTCAAGATCCAGTTCAGTTTTCTGGCGATCTCTTTGGGCTGTATGTGCTACGGGCCCCTGGTGGGCATGATGACCGGTGCCGTCATCGACTCGGTGGGCTTTTTGCTCTCCAGCTACGGGGAACCCTATTTCCCCGGGTTCATGGTCACGGCCATGCTGTCGGGCCTGATCTACGGTGTGCTGCTTTACCGCCGCAAACCCACGCTGCTGCGCATTATTGTTGTGCGTATCCTCATCAACTACGGCAGCAATGTGCTGCTGGGCAGCGTATGGAAAGCCATGCTCTACGGCAAGGGCTATCTCTACTACGCCACCAGCGGTCTGGTGAAAAACACCATCATGCTGCCCATTGAGGTCTTTGTGATGTGGCTGGTACTGGGCGCCGCCGTGCGCTACGGCCTGGACCGCAAATACATCCACGGCGTTAGGGCACGGTAAAAGATGT
>ERZ1090867.802-NODE-804-length-12109-cov-5.572507_pt1 | contig 12109 bp, 8 predicted proteins | sample MGYA00478476_ERZ1090867 | MGnify/ENA primary metagenome ERZ1090867 (study PRJEB33644, sample SAMEA5815742) | chicken gut metagenome | biome: Chicken; feature: Gastrointestinal Tract; material: Caecum | place: Ireland | collected 2019-01-01 | study: A study of the... | reverse complement strand
GTCATTCGCTTCCGCAACCACTTCGGCGCGTGTGCCCTCGGGAAGATATTCTTCGGAAAGCACCTGCCCGTTTTGGCGGATTTCGGCTAAAATCCCGCCTTTGTCAAACGGAATTAGGAGCGTAGCGCGCATCCGTTTGCGGGAAAGCGCCTTTTCCATTTCGGTCAGCAGATTTTCAACGCCCTCGCCGGTTTTTGCGCTGATACACACGGTTTTGCCCATCGTTACCACGTCGTAAATGGACGGAATCAAGTCACATTTGTTCATTACGGTAATCACCGGCGTGTGTTCGGCGCCCAGTTCCCGCAACAGGTTTTCCGTCACCTCGATGTGGTCGGCACACTCGGCGCTCGACGCGTCGCACACATTCAAAATCAAATCGGCGTCACGCGCTTCTTCGAGTGTGGATTTAAACGCTTCGACCAAATGATGCGGCAAACGCCGAACAAGGCCGACGGTGTCAATCAACATAACCGCCTGCCCGTTCGGAAGCGTCAGTTTGCGCGCGGTCGGGTCCAACGTCGCGAACAATTTATCCTCCGCGAGCACCCCCGCCGAGGTCAGATAGTTCATCAAAGTCGATTTTCCGGCATTGGTGTAGCCGACAATCGCAACTGAAATCACGCCGTCCTTTTTGCGGCGGGTTCTTTGGGCGTTTCGGCGTTTTTCAATTTGCCGCAAAGTCTCTTCCAGCGCATAAATCCGACGGCGAATGTGCCGGCGGTCACTTTCCAACTTACTTTCACCGGGGCCGCGCGTGCCGATGCCGCCGCCGAGCCTGGAAAGGCTTTGACCTTTACCTCGAAGGCGCGGCAGTGCGTAGTTGAGCTGTGCGAGCTCGACCTGAATTTTGCCCTCGCTGCTTCTGGCACGCTGGGCGAAAATATCCAAAATCAGCGTGGTACGGTCCACGACGCGCACGCCGGTTTCCTTTTCCAAATTGCGTTGCTGCGCGGGGCTTAATTCCCCGTCGGCAATCAGCAAATCAATTTCGTTTTGCTGACAAAAGTCTTTGACTTCGCGAAGTCTGCCGCTGCCGATATAGGTTGCGGGGTTCGGGTTTTCGAGCTTTTGCGACAAAACGCCCGCCACTTCGGCACCGGCGGTCGAAGCCAGTTCTTCAAGTTCCGCAAGCGACGCGTCGCAGTCATATTCCCCGGTATCCACGCCCACAAGCAGCGCGCGTTCCGGCGCTTGTCGGTTTTCGTAAAATTCCATGGTTTTTTCCTTTTCGGTTTACTCAGATCTTTTATTAGTTTACCACAAATCAAGCGCATCAGCAACAAAAACCGCGCAGAGGTTTTCTGCACGGTTTTTGTTTTATGTAAAGTGTTTTAGCTTTACTCAGTCAATAAATTTCCCGTAGTGCTTCGGCTCAGCAAGCGGCGGCGCAAAGCGAATCAAAAACTGCGCCGCGCGGGAAAGCAGCGGGTTTTTAATGACCTCTTTTAAGCTGACAACCAAAGAATCGCAAATCTTATAGGTGGACGGCGTGGAGGTCGGCGTGATTGTGACGCGGTCTTTGCGGCGGAACAGGAAATTAAGTTCGCGTTTGCCGATGGTCTCAATCGGGCGAATCGAAATCTTCAAGTTGATTTCGTCGAGCCAAACCGCGTTGGCGCACACTTTAAAGGCAGTTTTGCCGAGCGTCATCGTTCCGTAACGGAAATGCCCGTCCATGCCGCAGGCGACGGTGTTGTTTTCATCGCCCTCGTCCCAGGTAATGGAGCACTCATGCTCTTTAAACCGGAACCGAATATTATCAATATTACCGGCGCGGTCGGACATCATAAACGTAACCGCCAGCGGCAGCATGCTCATCGGGAAACCGATCAGGTTAAGCAAAATCTTTTTGCGCACCTTAATGGTTCGACCCTCAATTTTCTTTTCCAGCATCGAGCGCGGCGAAACAGCCGGGCGGTCGATTTGGGTGGGTTCAATCTGCAGCGGTTTCTTTTCGGTATTTTCGTTGAAAAAAGCATAGGGGAAGAATTTCCAAATAGCCTCTCTCGCCTGCGCTTCCACGGGGATTGCCGCCGTGGTGATCACGGAAGCGTCCAACTGCGGGAAGTTAATCGCAAACTGCGAAAACATGCCGTCGGCGCGGTAAGAGGGAATTTGCGTGGCGTTCATCCAGAAGCAATAGCCGTAACCGCTGTTGCAGTCGGGGTCTTCACTCGGCATACGAATATCGCCGATTTGATTTTTGGTCGCTTCCTGCGCCCAGGTTTTCGGAATCACGCGACGGCCGCGGTATTTGCCTTCGTGCAAATAGCAATCGGCAAATTTCGCCAAATCCTCGGTGGTGATATAAAGCCCCCAGCCGCCGGCTTCGACCCCGTTTTGGTCGGTTTCCCAAAACGGCGTTTCAATCCCGAGCGGTTGGAACAGCCGCGGTGTCAAATATTCGATTACACTCATTTTGGTCACGCGGTGTAAAATTGCGCAGAGCATATAGATATTTTCATTGACATAAAGATATTCCGTGCCGGGTTCAAACACCCACGGCGAATTGATGAAATCTTCAACCCAGTCGATTTTGCCTTTGTTCGCCATCATATCCGTCTGTTTGCCGGAGGTCATGGTCAAAAGCGTGCGCACTGTCATCTTTTGAAAATACTCATGCGGTGTGCGCGGCGGATAATCCGGGAAAAAGTCGGTCACGACGTCATCCAGCGACAAAAGCCCTTCCGTAACCGCAAACCCCACCGCGGTTGCCGTAAAGCTTTTGCTGACGGAATACATTGTGTGTTTGGTGTTCGCGTCAAACGGTTCGTTATACCATTCGGCGGCGACTTTGCCGTGGCGCAATACCATCAAGCTGTGGAACTCCAACTGTTCCTTTTGGATATAGTCGATAAACTGCTCGACAACGTCTGCATAAACGCCGACGTCTTCCGGCGTTGCCGCACGCGGTAAATCTGTTCTGCTCATTTGGATTTTCCAGCCCCTTTCGGAATTCGGAAGTTCTTTTTCATAACTTTGGTATTGTACCATATAAAGCGCAAAAAAGCAATATATTGCACAAAAAAGGCGGGCATAAAGCCCGCCTTTCATAACAATTAGACAAGTTGATTGGATTTTTGTTTAGTCAACTTTCACGGTCCAACCGAATTTGTCGGGACGTTTGCCCCACTGAATACCGGTCAGCTCGTCATACAGTTTCTGAGAAAGCTCACCGATTTCGCCGTTGTTAATCGGCATAACCTTATCGCCGACGCGCAGCTCGCCGATGGGCGAAATGACTGCGGCGGTGCCGCTGCCGAATGCTTCGAGCAATCTGCCTTCGTCAAAGGCTTTTTCCAGTTCATCCACGGAAATGCGGCGCTCGGAAACGTTGTAGCCCCAGTCTTTGAGGATTTCAATACAGGACATACGGGTGATACCGCCGAGGATGCTGCCGGTTTCCAGAGAAGGTGTAACCACTTCGCCGTCGAGCACAAAGAAGACGTTCATCGTGCCGACTTCTTCGACATATTTACGCTCAACGCCGTCCAGCCACAAAACCTGGGTATAGCCGAGTTTTTCTGCGTCGTCCTGCGCTTTCAAGGAAGTCGCATAGTTGCCGCCGGTCTTGGTGAAGCCGACGCCGCCTTTGACGGCACGGACGTAATTGTTTTCCACATAAATCTTAACCGGATTCAGCCCTTCGGGATAGTAAGCGCCGACCGGGGAAAGAATGATGGAGAAAATCAGGTGTTTTGCCGGGTGTACGCCGACGTGGGCATCCACAGCGAAAATAAACGGACGAATGTAAAGCGAAGTGCCTTCCGCGGTAGGAATCCAGTCACGGTCAACACTGACAAGCGTTTTAATCGCTTCAACGGCAAACGCTTCGTCAATCTTCGGAATGCACAGACGGTCGCAGGAACGGTTCAAACGCTCCATGTTCTTGTCCGGGCGGAACAAAAGGATTTCGCCCTTGTCGGTGCGATAAGCCTTTAAGCCCTCAAAAACCTCCTGCGCATAGTGCAGAACCATTGCGGCGGGGTCAAGCTCGAACGGCGCATACGGAACAATGCGCGGATCGTGCCAGCCCTGGCCCTCATCATAGTTCATAATGAACATATGATCGGTGTAATAGTTCCCGAAGCCCAGCGCGTTTTGGTCCGGTTTGGCTTTCGGATGAGTGGTTTTTTCGATTTTGATTTCCATAACAAACATCTCCAATGTTTTATTAATTGGCTTTATAATTCGGCACAAGCTCTTTCAAGAACGCTCTGGACTGTTCCGGAGACATTTCATGAATTTTCGCAATGTGCTGCATCAAAACCGCGTCGTCGAATTCACTCGGCGCCGCGACAAAGATTTTATCGTTGGCTGTTTTGTGCATACCCTCTTTTTCAGACGGCAAAATCAGCTCTTCATAAAGTTTTTCACCGGGGCGAAGCCCTGTGAACTGAATGTCGATATCCACATACGGCTCATAGCCGGAAAGTTTAATCAGCTTTTCGGCAAGCGTCAGAATTTTAACCGGCTCACCCATATCCAAAACGAAAATTTCGCCGCCTTTGGCAAGACCGCCGGCCTGCACAACCAGCTGTGCCGCTTCGGGAATCGTCATAAAATACCGGGTAATATCCGGGTGGGTAACGGTAAGCGGGCCGCCGTGTTCAAGCTGTTCTTTAAACAGCGGAATCACGCTGCCGTTAGAGCCGAGCACGTTACCGAACCGAACCGCCGCGAACTTGGTGTTTTTCGAAATTTTCGCAAAATGCTGAATGACCAATTCACAACAGCGCTTGGTGGCGCCCATGACGTTGGTGGGATTGACCGCCTTGTCGGTGGAAAGCAAAACAAAATTCTGCACGCCGAATTCGTCGGCAACTTTTGCGGTATTGTAAGTGCCTAAGATGTTATTCTTAATTGCCTCAAACGGGCTTTCTTCCATAAGGGGCACATGTTTGTGCGCCGCGGCGTGGAAAACGCTTGTCGGGTGGAATTCTTCAAACACTTCCCGAAGACGCTCTTCCTCGCGCACCGAGCCGATACGAATTTCAATCTGCGGGGTGCCGAAATATTGCATATCCAGCGAATTTTTCAGCGCATAGGCATTGTTTTCGTAAATATCGAAAATGATGATTTTTTCCGGGCTGTAACGCGCAATTTGCCGGCAAAGCTCCGAGCCTATCGCACCGCCGCCGCCCGTGACCACAACGACTTCGTCGTGCATGTATTTGCACACCTCGTGATTGAGTGCAATCGGCGGGCGGGAAAGCAGGTCGAGAATATCGACCTGGCGCGCTTCTTTCAACGCGGATTTGTGACCGTTGAATTCCGTGTAATCAGACGCCATTTTAATGACGCAGCCGGTTTCCACCAACTTGTCCAAAATTTCACGTTTTCGCGCTTCGGCAATATCCGTGATACAGAAATAAATTTGGTCCACTTCATATTTTTTAACGGCGGCAGCGACTTGATTGCAGTTGCCGATAACCGGCGTTCCCAAAACAGAAAGCCCGAGTTTTTTCGGGTCGTCATCTAAAAAGGCAACCGGTATGCCGAAACGATAATCGGTCATTTGCAGTTCGGTAACCAACGCGCTGCCGACAGCGCCGGCGCCGACAATCAAAACCTTTTTCGCAGGGATAGCGTTTCCCTTGCCGGTTCTGCGCTTGCTCTCGCTCGTCATAACACGCACGGAACGGTACATCACCCGGATAAATAAACAAGCAAAGATAATGACCAAGGTGGAATCAATATAAACCGACGACGGCAACACGTTAAAATACAGCGGGATGTCCATTCCCTTGGCTTCAATCAAATACCGGCAAATTTTCATACCGGCATAGTCGCAGCACCAGACAATACAGGTTGCAATCACCGTTGCAACGCCAAATCGGAACAGTTCATAAAACCCGGCGTAGCGCCACATAATATTGTACAGCCGAAACGCCGTGTAACAACCGACATAAGCCAAAATCAAATACGGTATCCGCAAACTTAACTGCCGGACAAGGCTAAGGTCCATGATAAAATTCCAGTGCACGAACACCATGATATAATTGATAGCGTTAATAATCGCAATATCCGCAAGTGTTAGTGCAATTGCTCTTTTATTCCATTTGTGCCTCTTAATTTGCACGATTCTCCCCCATTTAATTTTATTAAAAGAATTTTACTCTTTTCTTTTGCATATGTCAATAAAGCAGGCCGCACGAAAATCCATTTTATTACATGGAAAATCCCTGTGAAACAGTTGAAAATAAACGGAAATAATGATAAAATGTTTTAATATTGTATTGGAAAGGAGCGGATTTTATGCAACGAAAGCTTTGGCAGCTGTCGCCTTGCGACAAAGACTTGGCGGCACAGCTTTCGGAAGACTGCGGCATGGATCCGATCCTTGCGTTGCTGCTCGCTTCGCGCGGCATTCAGGACGAAGAACAGGCGGCGTTATTTTTGTCGGATGAAACTGAACTTTCCGACCCGTTTTTGCTCGCCGATATGGAAAAAGCGGTTGAGCGCGTCGGACAGGCGATTGAAAATTTTGAGAAAATTGCCGTGTTCGGCGATTACGACGCGGACGGTGTCACCTCGACGGCGCTTTTGTATCTCTATCTCTCGAAGCAAGGCGCCGACGTGCAATGCTATATTCCCGACCGCATTACGGAAGGTTACGGCATGTCGAAAGCGGCAATTCAAAAGTTCAAGGACGATGGCGTGAAATTGATTGTCACCGTCGACACGGGCGTTGCCGCCGTTGAAGAAACCGAGTTTGCAAAATCTCTCGGGATGGATATTGTCATTACCGACCACCACCAACCGGGCGAAACACTGCCGGACGCCGTGGCAGTCGTTGACCCGCACCGGGCAGACTGTCCTTCGGAATTTAAAGAATATGCCGGCGTCGGTGTGGCGTTTTTACTCGCCTGCGCATTAGAGGGCGACTTTGAAAGTGTATTAGACGAATTTTCGGATTTGGTCGCTTTGGGCACGCTTGCGGACGTGGTTTCGTTAACCGGCGAAAACCGCACGCTTGTCAAAGCCGGCGTGCAAAGGCTTAACCACAACCCCCGCCCCGGATTTGCAGCTTTGAAAGCCGCGTCCGGCACCCAAAACCGGGCGCTGACCGCCTCGGGTGTTGCTTTTACGTTGGCGCCGCGTATCAATGCGGCGGGCCGCGTCGGTAGCGCGATGACGGCGCTGAAACTTCTGCTTTGTGAAACCGAAGAGGAAGCGCGCCCGTTTGCCGAAGAAATTGAACAAGAAAACCACCGGCGGCAGGCGATTGAAGCCGAAAGCTCAAATGCCGCCATTGTGCAAATTGAAGCCGACCCCGCCATTCGCTACGCTTCCGTTTTGGTTGTGTCGGGCGAGGGCTGGCACCCGGGCGTTATCGGCATTGTCGCCGCGCGCCTTGTGAGCCGTTACGGCAAACCGGCAGTGGTCATAACGACCGACGGCGACATGGGCAAAGGCTCATGCCGAAGCATTGACGGTTTTTCGATTTTTGACGCGCTTTGCGCGGTGAAAGAACATTTAACCCATTTCGGCGGACATCCCGGCGCCGCGGGGCTTGGCGTAAAAACACAAAACATCGACGCACTTCGGGAAGCTTTGGACGCCTACGCGGCAAAAGTCGGAATGCCGTTCCCGACACTGACGCTGGATTTTAAGCTAAATCCGTCTTATATCAATCTTGCCCTGCTCGACACGCTCGCCGTATTAGAGCCTTGCGGGTGCGGCAATCCCGTGCCGACCTTCGGGCTTTACAATATGACGCTTCGCGCCGTAAAACCCGTCGGTGAGGGCAAGCACTTGCGGCTGACGCTGCAAAAAGGGATTACGGAGCTTACCGCCATGTTGTTTTCCGTCACGCTCGCACAATTCCCGTTCAAACTCGGCGACGCGGTGGATTTGGCGGTGCAGGTGGACCGCAACGTGTTTCGCGGGGAAGTCAAACCGTCAGTACATATCCGCGCGATTCGCTTTTCGGGGCTTGACGAAGAAAACTTCTTAAAAAGTGTTCGGCTTTACGAAAAATACCGGCACGGCGACACACTCAATGAAAAGGAAGCCGCTTTCCTTTGTCCGTCTCGCACGTTTTTATTAAGTGTTTATAAATTCATCCGCGCCAACAGTCCGTGGCATTTTGACATTGACGTTTTCTGCAAACGAAGCGGCTGTCCCGCCGCAAACGCCGCCACGGTTTTGGTCGCATTGGATGTGCTTTGCGAACTGCATCTGATTTTAAAAGACGGTGAGGGCGGTTTTTCTTTCAACGAAGAAAGCATCGGGCAAAAAGCGGATCTTGCCGATTCTGAAATTTTGAAAGCCTTACAGGAAAGAGGGGGCGCGTTATCATAGAACCGAAAGAAAACACAAAAAAGAAAAAACAGACCGAAGAAGCCGAAAGCGCCGTAAAAACGGATGCTTCTAAAAAAGCGAAAGCCCCGGCAAAAGAAAGTGCGCCCGAAAAGGCAGCTGCGCCGAACGCCGCACAGGCAGCCGACAACGGGGAGAAAAAAGAACTGACCCCGCGCGAAGAGTATGCCCTTTTGAAAGAGCGTTTCAAAAAAGAAACCTCGTTTACACAAAAGGAAATTGACGAAATCGACAAGGCGTATTTGCTCGCCGAGCGCGTACACAGCGCCCAGCTTCGCTATTCCGGCCAGCCGTATATCATTCACCCGATTGCGGTCGCCAATATTTTGGTGGATTTCGGCATGGATGCGCAGTCGATTGAGGCGGCGCTTTTACACGACACAGTGGAAGACACCGACGTGACACTCGACGACATTCGCTCGAACTTCGGCGACGACGTTGCCGCGCTTGTGGACGGCGTTACAAAACTCGGCAAAGTGCCGCTGACAACCAAAGAGGAATTTCAGGCGGAAAACATTCGCAAAATGCTGCTGGCGATGAGCAACGACATTCGCGTTATCATCATCAAGCTTGCCGACCGCCTGCACAATATGCGGACGCTGCAATACATGGCGCCGCAGAAAAAGCGCGACATTGCGCTGGAAACCTTGGAAATTTACGCGCCGATTGCGCACAGACTCGGTATCCGCGCCGCGAAAGAGGAACTTGAAGACCGTGCGATTCGCTTTTTGGACCCGATTGCCTACGCGGATATTGAAAAATCCTTAGACCAAATGAGCAAATCGCGCTTGGAGTTTTTGGAGGACACCAAGGCGCAGATTGCCGAGCGCATTTCGACCGTCGTCAAAGATGCGAAAATCGACGGGCGCATTAAGAGTGTTCACGGCATATACCGTAAAATGTATATGCAAAACAAAAACTTCGACCAAATTTATGATATTTACGCCATTCGTATTATTGTGGACAGCGTGATTGACTGTTACAACTGTCTGGGCGTGATTCACGACATGTTCCGGCCGATGCCCGGGCGGTTCAAAGATTATATTTCCACGCCGAAGCCCAACATGTACCAGTCGCTGCACACCACGGTCATCGGCAAAGACGGTATTCCGTTTGAAGTGCAAATCCGCACTTGGGAAATGCACCGCACCGCGGAATTCGGTATCGCGGCGCACTGGAAATATAAACTCGGCATCAAAGGCGGCAAGTCAAGCCTTGACAAACGGCTTGCGTGGATTCGCCAAATGCTCGACGACCAGAAAGAATCCGGCGACGTGCAGGAACTTGTCCGCGCAATTAAAAGCGACCTCGTGCCCGAAGACGTGTTTGTCTTTACCCCGCGCGGCGACGTAATTAACCTCCCGAGCGGCGCAACGGTGATTGACTTTGCTTACGCCATTCACACCGCGGTCGGCAACAAAATGGTCGGCGCGAAAGTGGACGGGCGGATTGTGCCCATTGACTATGTGGTCAAGACCGGCGAGATTGTGGAGGTCCTCACCTCCTCCCAGCCGGGCAAAGGTCCTTCGCGTGACTGGCTGAACATTGCCAAAACCAGCTCGGCACGCAATAAAATCCGTTCGTGGTTTAAAAACGAAAAGCGCGACGAAAACATCGCCGAGGGCAAAGCGGAAATCGAACGCGAATTCCGCCGCAACTTTATCCGTTTAAACAACGAAGATTACGACCAATTCATCAAACACCTCGCCGCGCGCCAGCACTTTGACAATCTGGACGACTTTTACGCGGCGATCGGCTTCGGCGGAATTTCGGTAATCCGCATGATGCCGTATATTAAAGAGGAATACAACAAAAACTATCGTCCGCAGGAGCCGGTACAGCCCGCGGATGTGGTCGGGCCGACCGTCAAGCGCAAGGGCAAAGGCGGCGTAACCGTCGAGGGCATTGACAACGTGCTGATTAAGTTCTCACGTTGCTGCAACCCCCTGCCGGGCGACGAAATCATCGGCTTTATTACGCGCGGGCACGGTGTTTCCGTGCACAAGCGCGACTGTCCGAATGTGCCGCGCGACCTGTCAAAGGCCGCCGAGCCGGAGCGCTGGGTCAAGGTAACTTGGAACGCCGACGTAAAAACCGAATTCAAAGCGACGCTGCAAATCACCGCGCTGTCACGCATCGGTCTTATGGCGGATGTTTCCGCCCAGCTTGCCAACATGCGCGTGAATATCAACGAGATTTCTTCGCGCGACACGAAAGACGGCAGAAGCACAATATTTATGACCATTACCGTCAGCAATGTGGACCACTTAAAAAATGTGATTGGACGCATTGAAAAGGTTGACGGTGTATTAAATGTGGAACGGTAAAGGAAAAGACTATGAAAGCAGTGATTCAGCGCGTCAGCCGCGCAGAAGTCCGTGTCGACGGTGAAGTCGTCGGCAAAATCGGAGAGGGCTATTTGATTTTGGTCGGCGTTATGAACGGCGACACGATAAACGAAGCGCAGCTTTTGGCGCGCAAAACCGCCAATCTTCGGATTTTTACAGATGAAAACGACAAAATGAACCGTTCGATTTTAGATATTGACGGCGAAGTTCTGGCGGTTTCGCAGTTTACCCTTTGCGCCGACGTGCACAAAGGCAACCGCCCGTCGTTTATTGAATCCGCACCGCCACAGGAAGCAAACGCGCTGTATGAAGCGTTTTGCAGTGTGCTTTCGGAAAACGGCGTGCGCAAAGTGGAAAAAGGCGTGTTCGGCGCGCATATGGAGGTCTCGCTTTTAAACAACGGACCCGTTACCATTTTATATGACACCGACACCTGGAAAGGAAAAGCATAATGTCTGTTACTGTGGATTCTCTTGCGCTCGGACCCGTGAGCGCAAACACTTATATTGTCACCGACGACGCCACCGGCGAAACCGCCGTGATTGACGCCGGCGCGTGCACCGACGAGTTATTGGATAAACTCAAAGATAAAAACGTGCGCTACATTCTTTTGACGCACGGGCATTACGACCACATTTTAGGCGTGCCCGCCTTAAAAGCGCACACCGGTGCCGAAGTTCTCATTCATAAGGCGGACGCAGACTGTTTTTGGGACACCGAAAAAAGTCTCGCTTCGTTTGACCATTCGTTTTCGCAAACGCCGATGAAAGCGGACCGTCTGCTTTCAGACGGGGAAGAAATTCATCTAGGCGAAACGGTGCTTTCGGTTTTGCACACCCCGGGCCACACCAAGGGCGGCGTTTGCTATATTGACTATCAAGACCGCCTGATTTTTTCCGGCGACACGCTGTTTTGCCTGACTGCCGGGCGCACGGATTTTCCGGGCGGCAGTTTTGAAGAACTGATGGCTTCTTTAATCACGCTTCGCAATCTGCCGGGCGACTACATCGTCTATCCCGGCCACAACCGCGCCACAACCTTAGAGCACGAGCGCGTGCGCAACAGATATATGCGGAGAATCGGAAAATGATTTTAGAAATTCTGAACCACACCTATCAATATGAGGCGGAAAAGCTGCTGCGTGTGTTTTTTCCGAACGAGAAAATTCATGTCGTTTTCGAAAAAACCGAAAATCCGGAAGGAGCCGTATTGACCACGGAAATCACCGACACGCACGCCCTCGCCGTGTTTCACGACGGGAAAACGGCGCAAAAAAGCGAGGCTCTGCTTTCGGGAAACGACGACAAAGAGCTGCTTTTGGCAACACAAATGTATAAAGTGCTCACGACTGTGACCGGCTACACGCCGAAATGGGGGTTGCTTACGGGCATTCGCCCCTCTACGCTGTTGATTCCCTTACAACAACAAATGGG
>ERZ1090867.797-NODE-799-length-12132-cov-5.474704_pt1 | contig 12132 bp, 20 predicted proteins | sample MGYA00478476_ERZ1090867 | MGnify/ENA primary metagenome ERZ1090867 (study PRJEB33644, sample SAMEA5815742) | chicken gut metagenome | biome: Chicken; feature: Gastrointestinal Tract; material: Caecum | place: Ireland | collected 2019-01-01 | study: A study of the... | reverse complement strand
GAAATGCATTTCTGAAATCTCCGTCACTCATTTCTGACTTTTCATAAATGCATTTCACAGAATCGGTAATTGTGTAAGACAGCGTCCGGTCGCGCGGATCGGTGCAGTAGTTCGCGGTCAGAATCGCGCCCTTCTTGCGGCAGTTCTTGATAACGGTTTCCAGCTGGCTGGGCGACCAAAAATCGAAGATTTCCCGCAGCGCCTTCATACTGTTGTACGACCAGTAGCGGCCGTCGTGCAGGTTGCGTCCGTTCTTCTCGTTCACCCGGCACCAGAAATACAGCTGATGGATGAACACCGCCTCGGGCAGGCCGTACACCGATGCACAGGTCGTGTTGAATTGATAGGTGAAGCTCATTCGCTTTCTCCCTTCTTGTCCGGCATGCTCACCGCCGTCCCCGCCTTTCCATCGGCTGGGTGAGCCTGTCCACCAGCATGCCAAGGGCGAGGTAGGCGCAGCCCACCCCGAGCATGGCTAATAAAACGTATACCATTTTGTTTCCCTTCCCCCGGCGCGGCCCTCTTGACAGCGCCGGGCTTTTCCGTTATCCTGTATATAAGTTCAATTTTCTTTGCGCCTGTCGGTGGTCTCAACACCGGCGGGCGTTTTTTCTTTCAGCAAGCTGATCAGATCGACCGTGGCGCTGTTCTGTCCCTCCGGGATTCCGAATGCAGCCTTGCGCTCCGGGTGCTGGGTGACCATCTGCGACACAATGCGGCTGACATTGTTCCCGATCTGCTGCTTGACCTGCTCCCATTCCTCCGGGTCGATCACCAGATTTCCGTCAAAATCACGCACTGGTACGACCGTCCCATCCGGCCGAAGAAGCTCGCTGCGCCCACGCAGCGGCTTAGACTTGTTTGCCATCCGCTTTCACCTCCTGATTGCATTGTATTCGGTCGGGCTTGGTCACTTTTCCACTTGCGTCAGACTGGCAATCCACGCCATTTCGGTCAAGTAAGCCCGGCGCAGCATACGGCCAAGAATGGCCTGAAACTTCGGGAACTCCTCGTCGTCGATCTTCCGGTCGAGCGCGATCCTCGCCAGCTCATGTGCGTCCCGGCGCTCCTGTTCCCCGTCTTCAGCCTCTAAGCCTACCTCAAGCGCCAGCTGCTGCAATTCCACATCGCTCTCCGGGCGATGCCATACACAGCCCAGCGGACAGCGGTTGCAATAGTACCCATGCAGCCATGGCGCACGGTAAACTTCGGCCATCTGCGCCACTTTCTCTGGCGACGGCTCCCGGCTCTCCTGCTCGATGTCCTGCAGCGCACGCACCGACCAGCCCAAACGCTCCGCTGCGGCTTCCTGCGTCAGACCCGCACCCTCACGGGCAGTCTGATACTTATTCTGGTAGTCCCTCATCGTGGTATAACCCTCCTTTTCATGGTATAATGCGGGCATAGCAGATCAATGCTTGCTTTGCGGCTCGAACCCGCCGAATGACGGCCCGGACTCCAAAAGCCGCCGGATATAGTCCACCACAGCAATCGTTTGCAGATGGGTAAAGCCTGCTTTTTTCGCCTGCTCCAGCAGAGACTGCGCGATCAGTGCGACACGGTCACGGCCTGCCGTATCCAGCAGCGCGTTTCGCTCAGCATGCGACAGATCGAGCTTCATGCCGCATCCACCTTTCTCTCCAGTAGGGCAGCTCCGCCTCCATAGCAGGAAAATTGTCTGCTATATTGGAAATCATCGTCAACATAATAAGGCTGTCCTCTTGGGGCACGTTTTCGAGAATTTCATCCATCTCAAAAACAAGTTCCCACACAGCTCGCGCCGCTGAGACATCCTCACCGTTTCGATCGATCAGCGCGACTGCTACCGCAGTTGCAGCGTTCTCACTGCCGCACAGCAGGTCATACAGATCGTACATTTCCTTCGGGTGCGCATCGCAAACGCCTATCACATAATTTTTCATTGCTCCCATGATTCATTGTCCTTTCTTTTCGGTAGAGATAAATTTACGCTTTCGACTCTGTATCCAGCAGATATTTGAGAATATCAGGCAATACCGCCAGAGACTGCGGCTCGCGATTCTTTATCGCATCGGTGGCAAATTGGTGTAAGTCATCGATGAGCTGTTGCTTCTTGTCATACGATAACCGAGGTTTGATATAATACGAAAGCTTGCCTGAAGGCGTCCAGAGATTTCTCTCTTCCAAAAAACGAACACGATCTTCCAGCCTCGCAATTCTGCGCATTTATGATTCTCCTTTCGTTTACTGCACGCTGGCGGCTACCCCGCCTCCTTCTCCGACTCGGCCGCGTACAGCTCGTCGATGGTGCAGCCGAGTACATGAGCAATCCGCATCGCCAGCGAATATGACGGCTCGCCGCCTCCTGTCTCAATCTTGCTGACAGCTTGCTGCGAGATACCACACGCGGCTGCAAGCTGAGCTTGCGTCATGTTCTTATCCGTTCGCAAGTCTCCAATCAGACACTTCATATTCTCACCTCATTTCACTACCTTAGGTTGTTATCATTAGCATAATACTATTTTTAGTTGTTGTCAACCCCTTTTCGATTTACACTTACAACTATTAGTGGTAATATGGAGACAGTGAGGTGAGCATTTTGTTTGAAGAAAGACTGAAAAGCCTACGTGCGGAGCATCAAATCTCACAAAAAATGCTCGCCGAAAAATTATTTGTATCACAACAAGCAGTAGCGAAATGGGAAAACCCAGCGTCAAAAGCGACGCCAAATCCAGAAACGCTGGCAAAGATCGCGGCGCTTTTTGATGTCTCGACCGATTATCTGCTTGGCGCAACAGATATAAAAAAATCGCCCACTGAACAAGCAGTGAGCGAAAAGGCACGGGAACTGGATGCCGTCATGGATAATCTTTCTGAGGAAGATCGGCGGCGTGTGCTTGAGTTTGCGCAGAATCTTGCAATGACGATGCAAAAGCAAGAACCCTCGAAATAAATTCAAGCGGATCGCTTGTCTGATATGCGCATTTCACAATTGATTCAGTATATTTCATAACCGCACCTTCCCCGAAAATCGAACAAGTGTTTGTTTTTTAATAATACACCACATCTTGGATTTTGGCAAGGGCAAATCAATATATTGCATATCATTCATAAAATATCGGTGTTCAATTTGGACACCGTAAATGGGGGAAACAAAATGGTAAAAAGGTTTTTGACTCTCACTTGCATGTTTGCAATTCTCCTTTGTGGCTGTAGTAACAGTGGTACGAATGATACATCTGCATCCGATGATTCACTTGCAACCACTCCTGACAATGCTGCTACGGAAGATACAAACGAGAATAGTGATACTTCCATCGCATTTGGCTATACGCTTGACGAAGCTGTAGCAGCACTTCAACAAAGCATTGCAGGCACATCGGCAGAAGGGCTGCTAACTGATGAATATGCTAAAACGGATCAAGAAGCTACTGAAATTATGCCTGCTGATGTAGTATATAGCTATGCTGGGCCAGGGAAAGGATATATTATGTATTTCTGTGTTCCCGAAACAGATGAAGTATATCACATTTGTTATTCCACTTTCCTTGACTCTTTGGACACAACCGAACTTGCGAAACAACACGGTGCTTTATTGGGTGCATTGGTAAATACTTATGAACCAAACGAAACCGTTCGCCAGAATTTAGATAGCGATTTGGATGTGCTAAACCTTGCAGACGGGACAAACAATGTTTCAAATGGAACTGCATCCAATTGGTCTTATTCGGTATACGACGGACAGATTATGCTAAGTATCATGTCCACCAATTATATGGAATACGTTAATTCATAATTCTCGCAGATCACATTTCACAAAATACCGGTGTTCAAATTGGACACCGCGAAAGGGATGAACGACATTGATTACTCCCGCTGATGGTTGGCATCGCTTCACTGATCCAGAGGAACTGCTCGCGTTTTCCAAGCAGCTGAAGCTGACGCCCAAGACTTTTACCGAACCCAAGCCACTGATTTACAAAGGGATTTATACCGACTACCCTACGCCCTGTAAACTGGTCGGATATACAGGAAATTCCTTTGTTGTTATCGAAACATCTGACGGACTCCATACTATTCATGCAGAATACCTGCGCGAAATGCAAGCTGGCTCTGCTAAAAATCAGTCTAATGTCGAATCCTATACCTGCATTGACATTGAAACCACTGGCATTGAACAGAACCCATGTATCATTGAACTCGGCGCTTTGCGCGTGGAAAACGGTGAAGTTGTCGATTCTTTTTCACAGTTGGTTCATTCCCCTGTTCCCATCTCAGCAGGAGCTTCTGCGACTAACGGCATTTCTGATGCCGATCTGATTGGACAACCTGCAATCTCCGAGGTACTTCCCAAATTTCTGGACTTTATTGGTGACTCTCTTTTAGTCGGTCACAACATTTCTTCTTTTGATATTAAACACCTTAATAAGGCTTGTATGGCAAACAACCTACCCGAAATCACCAACGCATACTGCGATACCATGACTCTTGCCAAACAAAAGCTTGGTTTAAAACAAAGTCCCAGCCTACAGCAAGTTGCCAAAGAACTCAATGTGCAGGGCGGCAAAGCACACCGCGCCTTAGGTGATTGCCAGACTACACAGGCAATTTATGAAAAACTCCGCCTAATAGAAGATAGCCCAGTCGCATTGAGGCCCGCTTCCAAAACAACGCGCAAAACCAGCCAAAACGCCGATTATAGGCCAACCGCACAAGAAGTTGCAAAATATAAATCCCAACCCAAGGCAAAGGATATTCACCCGACAACCGATCTGTTTGACCCGTCGCATCCGCTGTACGACCTGACCTGCGTCATCACCGGCGATCTGGAGCAGATAAGCCTCCGCGACGCCATGCAGGGCATCGCTGACTTCGGTGGTCACAACGCAGACAAAGTCACCAAAAAGACCGATCTGCTCATCATCGGCGACGGCTCCGACCCGACACATAAAAGCGGAAACGTCACGAAAGCCGAAGAATATATTGCCAAGGGACAGGCAATTCGTATCGTGAACGAGACGGAATTTCTGGCGCTGCTGCATGCTGCCGCCTCGCTGCCCGACGTTCCCGCGCAGCCGCAAACCGGCACGGATGCCGCACGCATTTATCAGGAAATGTGCGATGCGCTGACCGCCGCACCGGAAAACTATGACTTAGGCAAACTACAGCTGGTGCAGCGTATGCCGGATAAGGCGGCAGCCTATGAAGCAATCGAACTGTTCGGCCAGTCCTGCCTGAATTTTAAGGGCACCAAAACGCTGTATCTGGAGGTTTCTCCCAAGATTGAAGCGTTGCTCACAGCCGCCGGTATCCCGCTCGAAACCGACCGAGCCAACGGCTGGGCGCGTGTTCCTGCAGCTGACGTTTCCTTTGCGGATCGCGTGCCGCTGGTCATTGAAATCTATGAAAAATACCTGATGACCAACGGGTTTGACTGTTGTTCCCGCTACCTTGCATGCAGCGAGGCCGGTCACTGCACCCACCCGGACATCATGTTCGCCGGTCAGTGTACATATCGTCAGAAATTGCGCACTGGACGTATTTTTTATGGCACTGAGCGTAACGTGTAAAACCATGCAGACCACAACCGAACACTGTTTTGTTGTGGTCTGCATTTTTAACCCGCTTAAACAGAACAAATGTTTCATTTTTCGACAAAAGGAGGCCATTCTATGTCCGCAACCGCTCCCGACCTGCGCATCGGCGCGGCCTACATCCGCGTGTCCACCGACGATCAGGTTGAATACTCCCCCGCCTCCCAGCTGGTCGAAATCCGCAAGTACGCCCGTGCGCACGACATCCTTGTGCCGGATGAATACATCTTTGTCGATGAGGGCATCAGCGGCCGCTCGACCGACAAGCGCCCTTCCTTTAACCGTATGATTGGAACGGCAAAGACCAAACCCAAACCGTTCGACGTCATTCTGCTCTGGAAGTTCAGCCGCTTCGCCCGCTCGCGCGAGGACAGCATCCTGTATAAATCCATGCTACGCCGCGATCTGGGCATCGAGGTCGTATCCATCTCCGAGCCGGTCGGCGATGATAAAATGTCCATCATCATCGAAGCCATGATCGAAGCTATGGACGAATACTACTCGATCAACCTGGCAGAGGAAGTGCGGCGCGGCATGACCCAGCGCGCCAAGCAAGGCAGGCCGAACACCTACGCGCCCATCGGCTACCGCATGCAGGACGGCGCATACATCCCCGACCCGGATACCGCGCCGATCGTGCGCAAAATCTATGAGGACTTTGTCAGCGGGCGCGGCCTGCTCCAGATCTCGCACGACCTGACCGCGCTGGGCATCCGCACCCGCTTCGGCAACCCGCTCGACAATCGCGGCATCAAATACATCCTGCGCAATCCGGTGTATATCGGCAAGGTGCGCTGGACGCCGACCGGGCGCACGCATCGCGTATGGGATAACCCGGAAACCATGGTCGTGGACGGCGGACATGAACCGCTTGTCTCAAAAGAGCTGTACGAACAGGCGCAGCTGCTGCTGGATGAGCGAGAGCGGCGGCACACCCGGCACAGCCGCGAGGATGGCCAGCCGTTTACACTCAAGGGGTTGGTGAATTGCTCCTGCTGCGGCGCGACGCTGACGCGGCAGAAAGGCCGCGCGACCGGCAAGGGTGGGCCGTCTCTGCAATGCCACAACTACGCAAGGGGCCGCTGTCCCGAGTCGCACAGCATCCAGATCAACAAGCTGACCGATGCCGTGCTGACGCAGATCGGCGAGGACTTCAAGCGGCTGGATTTTGGTATCCTGTCCGCGGACGGCAAGCGGCTGCAAAGCGATAACCGCGCCGCCCTGCTCGCCCGGCAGCTTGCCCGCGAGGAACAAAAGCTTGAGCGCATCCGCGAAGCCTACGAAGCGGGCATCGACACCCTTGAGGAATACCGTGCCCGCAAGGACGGCATTCAGGCGCGGATCGCCGCGCTCAAGGAAAGCGCCCCGCCGCCGGTCAAGACCATCTCTCCAGCGGAGTTTGCCGCCGCGCATCGGGAGGACTTAAAAAAGCTGCTCGACGACGACACCGATCCCGCCGAAAAGAACCATATCCTGCGCGGTTTCGTCCGGGCAATTATTTTCCATCGCCAAACCAGCGCTTTTGTGATACAATATTACATATAGGAAACAGATAGCACGCGCTATCTGTTTTTGCTATTTGGTCCACCAAGCTGCGTGATAACGATTTTTGCAGTCTGCGGGTCCGGGTTTTTGATGTTGACGGGATATTGTAAGCGTTTATCGTATGACCACATCAGTTATCCTCTCCTTCCCACGGCCACGGATCGTCAATCCAGCGCCAGTTGCCGACACGGGTATCCACCTCGCGCGCGGTCAACGGGCCGAAAGCATCCTCGTATTCCGCTGCGGCCTTGTCAAAAGCGGTGCGCATCTTGCTGTAATAAGCCAGTGCTGCGGCGTTTTTCGGGTGGCCATCGAGATACTGGATCACGTCCACCAGCGCAAAATCATACATGCGCACACGGCTGAGCAGTTTTTCGCGTTCGGTCATTGCGGAACGGCCTCCTCTCCGAGGAAGGGTTTATCGAGCGCCGGAAAAATGGTGCCGCGGCTGAAAGCCAGCGCGGGTTCATACGGCGTATCAAAGCTTTGCGCCGGCACAAATGCCATGGCCAGCGAAAGCAGACGGGGATCAATGCTGTCCGCGGGCAGCGCCTGATCGCCCGAAGGGTTAATCGTATTCATATGCAGGTTGCTCCTTGTTTCGTCGGTTTGAGGCCTCGCCTCAATTTCAGTGTATGCCGCAGGAAAAAAGACGGTGAAAGCCGGAACAAACTGTGGTATACTGTAACTATCAAAGGAGGCATGAATCATGGAGCTTTCTGAAATCAGAGAACAAAGCGCCAAGGCAGCAGCTTTGGTATGCGACGCGGCAAAGCTGCGCGCAGGAGCTTTATTTGTGGTCGGCTGCTCGTCAAGCGAAATCTGCGGCGAAAAGATCGGCACGCATTCCAGCGTTGAGGTTGCCGAAGCAGTGTTTGAGGGCATCTATGGCGTACTGCACGAGCGTGACATCTATCTTGCCGCGCAGTGCTGCGAGCATCTCAACCGCGCGTTGGTAGTCGAACGGGCGGCCTGCGAACGGTTCGGACTGGATGAGGTCAACGTCATTCCGCAGCCCAAGGCGGGCGGTTCCTTCGGCACGACCGCTTACAAGCGGTTTGCCGATCCTGTCGCGGTGGAAAGCCTCAAACAGTCCGCATCTGCGGGCATGGACATCGGCGGAACGCTGATCGGCATGCATATCAAGCCGGTCGTTGTGCCGCTGCGCATCGAGGTCAAGCACATCGGCGAGGCCATTCTGCTTTGCGCGCGCCGTCGGGCCAAGTTCGTCGGCGGCAGCCGCGCGGTATATAACGAAAAACTTCTGTGAGGGATTTATGGGACTGAAAGCGGTATTTTTTGATCTGGATGATACGCTGTATAGCAGTTTTCAGGCGGGCGATGCATATGCGTATGAGCGGCTTGCGATCTGGGCGGAGCAGGAGCTGGGCATTTCCGGCAAGGACTTTGTGCAGGCGTTCCACGCAAACCGCCATCGGCTGGGGCGGCAGCAGCCCGGCATGCCGCCGGTACATGATCGCGTGCTGTTTGCGCAGGGGGCGCTCGAGCGGCTGGGCTGCAATGCTATCCGCTATGCGCGCAAAGCGCATCGAGTGTACTGGGACGCAGTGCTGGAAAAAATGGAGCTGCGCCCGGGCGTGAACGAGCTGCTGGACGACCTGCGGCAAGCGGGCGTCAAGACGGCGATATGTACGGATATGCTGGCGGACATCCAGATGGAAAAACTGGAGTATCTCGGCCTTGCCGACCGGGTGGACTATCTGGTTGCGAGCGAAGAGGCGGGCATGGATAAACCGGGCTCACCGATCTTCTGGCTGGCGCTGCAAAAATGCGGCTGCCTGCCGCATGAGGCCGTAATGGTAGGCGATAACTTCCGGCATGATGTACAAGGCGCTATGGATGTCGGCGTGGCAGGCGTCTGGCTCAACTGGACCGGGCTGCCGCAGCCGCAGGACGACCGCCCCTATCATCAGGTAGAAACATTTGAGCAGGCGGCGGATTATATCCGCACGCTGCTATGAGGAGGACAACAAAACAATGCAGCATTTTGATTACAAACCGCGTGGCGTCTGCCCGATGCGGATTTCCTTCGATCTGGACGGGGACAAGGTGCACAACGTCTCCTTTCAGGGTGGCTGCAACGGCAATTTACAGGCCATCAGCCGCGTAGTGGAGGGCATGACCGTCGAGCAGATCGAAGGCTATTTCAAAGGCATTTCGTGCGGCGGCAAGGGCACCAGCTGTTCGGATCAGCTGGCAACCGCGGTGCGCACGGCATACGAACAGACCAAGGCATAACAAAAGGACGATGCAAATGCATCGTCCTTTTTCTTTACGTGTGTTAGTTCATGATGTGCAGCGTCGGCTGCTCCGCGCCCGCTTTCTCCACGCACACCGCAAGGCGGTAATTGCGATCGGCAAACTCGGGCAGGAAAAGCGAATAGCTGCCGGTGACCTCATCGCAGTCCAGCCGCGGCGGCATCCGATGAATGTCAACCCAAAAGCTGCGCAGCGGCAGGTCGAGGCCGCGTCCGGTAGACTTGACAAAGCTCTCCTTGAGCGTCCAGAGCTTATAAAATGCGTCATCCCGCGCAGAAGGCAGAACCGTGTTGAGATACCGCACCTCCTCACGATGGAAAAAGCGGGAAGCGATATCCCGTCGGCCGGGCTCGCAGCGCTCAATATCCACGCCGACCGGATGGTCGCTGAGCGCACATACCGCCCAGTCGCCCGAATGGGACAAGCTGAAATGAATGCCGGGCTCGGAAACCAGATACGGCTTTCCGCCATCGGCAATCGAAATGGCAAGCGGGTGAACCACCCATGGATACTGCTGCGAAACCGCATATTCCAGCAAAAGCGATGCCGCAAAGCCCTGCGCTCTGGCCGTTCCGTGGCGTCGGTCCAGCTGTTCCAGACGGCCGCGCGATAATCGGGCGCGGGATGCGCCGTCGTCCGGATTCACGGCGGATACCGGAATGGCATATACAGCAGTCACGAGAATTCCCCCTAAAGATTTGCGTAGTGATTTGATGCGTTGCAATCAATGATATCCCTATTATACCACGATGCAACAGAGGTTGACAATTATCTTTCTCCCCCTGCGGTGAAAAAATGCATATGGCAGACGTTAAGCATCTTTTTTCTGCCTCGCATGACAGGGGTTGACCGTATCAATGGCATGATGCGGACAGGCGCGCCGGCAATCGCCGCAGCGGATGCATTCCGCGCTGTTCGGTGTTTGCCAGACGGGAATGTCCAGCTTGCAGGCGTGCTGGCAAGCACCGCACTGGGTACATTTTTCCGCGTCGATGCGGAAGCGATACAGTGCGATCGGGTTAAAGAAGCCGTAGATCGCGCCGAGCGGACACAGATAGCGGCAAAACGGACGGTACACCGCGACGCTCAGCACCAGCAGCACAACCAGAATGGCCATTTTCCAAGTAAACAGCCAGCCCAGCGCCGCGCGCAGCGGCGGATTGGACGCAATCAGCGGAATGCCCGCAAACAGTGTGCCCGACGGGCAGATGTACTCACAGAACCACGGCTGGCCCTGTCCCACAATATCCAGCACGGTCAACGGCAAAACAATGACAAAGCCAACCAAAATGACGTATTTCAGATATTTGAGCACACGATCGCCCGGCAAGCGGCGCAGTTTTTTGGGAAAAGGGATTTTGTGCAGCAGATCCTGCACCAGACCGAACGGACACAGCCAGCCGCAGACCAGCCTGCCGAACAGCGCGCCGAACAGCAGCAGGAAACCGATCACATAAAAGGTGAATTGGTTCGTGCGGCTGGTGATGACAGCCTGAAACGAGCCGATCGGGCAGGAACCGAGTGCGCCCGGGCAGGAATAGCAGTTCAGGCCCGGCACACAGAGCAGCTTGCTCTGGCCCTTATAGATGCCGCCCTTGGCAAAACCGGCGGCGTAACCGTTTGTCAGAGCGGTGAAAAGCAGCTGCACCAGCGTGCGGGCATGGTCGCGCAGCTTACCCAAGGCCGATACACTCCATACAGATATTGACCGCCTTTCGGAACACGATTTGCGTTTCCCCGCGCAGTACGCCCTGCGCAAGAAACAGCACGGCAACCGCCAACACAACGATGGCGGCGCGGTTACGGCGGAAAAAGCTCATTCCTGCACCTCGGTCAGCATTTCGTCAATGGTCTGCACCCATTTGTCCTTGCTCTGGGCGCTGACGATGGCCGAACCGACCTGTGCGCCCTCCTTATCGACAAAGAAGGTGGTCGGCACCGCGGCAATCTGTCCCAGAACGCCATACAGGTCTTCCGAGGCCACAAGATCAACAAAGTTTGCCCCGGTCTGCTCCACGATGTCGCGCGCAGTCTGCACCTGCTCCTCACTGATCGTTCCGTCCATATTCAGCACATCGGATACCAGACCGATAATCTGCACGTTTTTATCGGCATATTCCTCCGCCAGCTCGCCCAGATCGGGCATTTCGTTGATGCAGGGGCGGCAGAAGGTGGCCCATACGTTGACCATGGTCAGGTCATAGTCCGCCAAAATCGACTGATCGACCGTGTTTCCATCCAGATCGGTGGTCGAAAAGCTGCTCAGCACACCGGTATTGGTTTGTTCGGCATCGCTCTGTGCATCGGTGGTGCTCGGTTCGATCGCGTCTGTCTCCGCCGTTTGGTCGGCAGAGGCGCACGCGCTGAGCGCCAGCATACCGGCAAGCCAGATACCCAACAGTGCAAATGGAATTCGTTTCATGAAACGCCCTCCAAAATGTTGATTAGTTGATTTGTCTTATTATACGAGGTGAAAAACCGGTCTGTCAACACCAAAAGCATCGAATCAACCGATCTGTCACCGTTTTGTCCAATAGATCAGGCAGCACCGGACGATTCGCAGCGGAAAGCAAAGCGGAAAATTATTTTATTGCAGCTATTGACAAAAAGTATTTGGTAGCATATATTTAACAATTTTATTTACTTTGTGAGGGAGATCTTTATTTAGTGGACAGATATTATTCACTATCAGCAGCAGATGCAAAAAATCATGCGGTCCTTGCTGCCCGTGCGC
>ERZ1090867.796-NODE-798-length-12133-cov-8.225286_pt1 | contig 12133 bp, 10 predicted proteins | sample MGYA00478476_ERZ1090867 | MGnify/ENA primary metagenome ERZ1090867 (study PRJEB33644, sample SAMEA5815742) | chicken gut metagenome | biome: Chicken; feature: Gastrointestinal Tract; material: Caecum | place: Ireland | collected 2019-01-01 | study: A study of the... | reverse complement strand
CCCATCCCACCTGTCTCCGGACGCTTTCTGATTGTTTCAGACGGTAGGGTGGCAGTGGTTTTGCGATTTTCGGAAATGAATTTTCAAATATATAATTGTATCCGATGCAATTTAAAAAGATACAATGTTGCTTTTGAGTATATGAAATCTGTGGTATGATGTATGGGATATGGATTTTTACTGAGATTTGAAAGGGAGGTTTTTTATGGATTATTCTGCTTATTCGGTGCTTTCTTCTGAACAGAAGGAGAGGATCCGGGCGTTTGTCGGGTTTTGTAATGCGCGGGATCATTTGTATAATGAGATTTATCTTGGCTCGGAGTTTAAGGCTTATCCGGAGATGAAGGTTTTCTATCTGGCGCAGGAAGGTTCGGAGATCGTCGGGTTTCTGATGGTTTATGCGGATGACCGGGAGTCTGCTGAGATTTCTGCATGTGTGCTTTCGTCCAGGCGGCGGGAAGGGATCTTCTCGGCGTTGTTTCAGCAGGCAGGAATGGAACTGAAAAAGTATCACTATTCGAAAGTTCTTCTGAAAACCGAAAAGGCGTTTGAGGATCAGCAGGCGTTTCTTTCTCATTATCCGGTTTCCTTTTCTCATTCTGAGTTTCTGATGGTTTTTGACGCCTCCGGATGCCGTCCCTGTGCTCCGAAAGAGGGATTTTCTCTGCGGCTGGCGTGGGAGGCGGATCTTCCGGCTCTGGTTTCCATTTCCTCCAGGGCTTTTCAGAATCCGCCGGAGGTTTCCGAAACGTATACCAGGCAGACGTTTGCCGGAAAGAATACGCTTTTGTTTGCCGCTCTTTTTCAGGAAAAGCCTGTTGGCTGTGTCTCCGTGGAACAGTCCGGAAACGGCAATTACCTGTTTGGTCTGTGTATTGATCCGGAGGTTCAGCACCAGGGCTTTGGGCGTTGTATGCTCTCCCAGGTTCTGGAACAGCTCCGCGCCTCCGATGACCGGGAGATCACGCTTGGCGTAGACCGGGAGAATCTGGCGGCGCTGCCTCTGTATCAGTCCTGCGGTTTCAAAGAACGGACAGAGACACAATATTATGAAATGTCTTTATAAACCAGATTGTCATCCATTGGGAAAACAGCAATAAAAAACGCAGAACTCTCCGGCAGTTTTTCTTCTCTGCCGGAGGGTTCTGCGCTGTAACCGTTCAGCCACTGGAACGGTTACTCTCTCTTTTTATTCTATGATTCTTTATCAAAATCCAGATGACAGGAAACAAAGTGTCCCGGTCTTACCTCACGGAGTTTCGGGGACTCGGTGTGGCATTTTTCTGTGGCATGCTCACATCTGTTTGCAAACGGGCAGCCTGGCTTGGGATTGATCGGGCTTGGCACATCGCCGGACAGTACCCGTGCTTCTTTCTGTGCTTCCTTGTCCGGATCCGGAATCGGTACGGAGGCAAGCAGTGCCTGGCTGTACGGATGCAGGGTGTGGGCATAGATTTCATCACTGTCCGCCAGTTCCACCAGATTTCCAAGATACATGACCGCAATACGGTCTGAAATGTATTTGACAATGTTCAGGTCGTGTGCGATGAACATGTAGGTGAAGCCATGCTCCTGCTGGAGTTTCTTCAGCAGGTTGATGATCTGGCTCTGAATGGAAACGTCCAGCGCGGAGATCGGTTCGTCACAGACGATAAATTCCGGTTCCACTGCCAGGGCGCGGGCGATTCCGATACGCTGACGCTGTCCGCCGGAGAATTCGTGCGGGAAGCGGTTCGCATGCTCCCGGTTCAGTCCTACGGTCTCCAGCAGTTCATACACCCGCTGCATCCGCTTTTCCTTATCGTACATTTTGTGGATTTCCATTCCCTCAGCAATGATGCTGCCCACCGTCATACGGGGATTCAGGGATGCATACGGATCCTGGAAAATGATCTGCGCTTTCTGGGAATAGTCGTAACGGTCTTTGGTGCGTTTCAGGCGGACTTCCTTTCCGTCGTAGAGCATCTTGCCTTTGGTCGGCTGGTAAATTCCCATGACCACACGTCCGAGGGTAGATTTTCCACAGCCGGATTCTCCTACCACTCCAAGGGTTTCCCCTTTATAGATATCAAGAGAAATATCATTGACTGCGACCAGTGTCTGGTTTTTTCCTACCTGGAAATGTTTGGACACGTGATCCAGAGTAATCAGCTTCTTCATTTATTTCTCCTCCTTCTTTCCGGGGAAATCCGGATGCAGTCTCCAGCAGGAAGCGGTATGGCCTTCTCCCAGCTCAAAGACCGGCGGCTGGTTGGCCTGGCAGATCTTCATGCAGTGCTCGCATCTGCTTGCGAATCCGCAGCCCTGCGGCGGTGCATACAGATCCGGCGGGGTTCCCGGAATCGAAATCAGTTCTTCCTCTTTCTTGGTATCGATGGTGGGAAGGCTCTTCAGCAGCGCCTTCGTGTACGGATGTGCGGATTTGTAGAAAATGTCTCTTACCGTACCTTTTTCCACAACCTTGCCCGCATACATGACGGCTACCTGATCCGCCAGATTTGCCACAACACCAAGATCGTGGGTGATCAGGATGATCGCTGTCTTTGTCTCCTCGCGGATTTTTCCCATCAGCTGCATGATCTGTGCCTGGATCGTCACGTCCAGAGCGGTGGTCGGTTCGTCCGCGATCAGAAGCTGCGGATTGCATGCCAGCGCCATCGCGATCATCGCACGCTGTCTCATACCGCCGGAGAACTCATGGGGATACTGTTTCGCCCGTTCTTCCGCGTTGGGGATCTGGACCATTTTCAGCAGGCGGACCGCTTCTTTCTCCGCATCCTTCCGGCTGATTTTTCCCTTCTTCACCAGTGTCTCGGTGAGCTGTTTTCCGACCCGCATCGTCGGGTTCATACAGGTCATCGGATCCTGGAAGATCATGCTGACCACCTGGCCGCGGATGCCCTGCATCTCTTTTTCACTGGCTGCTACGATATCCTTTCCGCAGAGTGTGATCGATCCCTCTTTGATACGTGCCGGAGGCATCGGATTCAGCTTCATGATCGTCTGTGCAGTAACGCTCTTTCCACATCCGGACTCACCTACGATGGCAAGCACTTCTCCTTTGTGTACTTCGAGGCTGACGCCGCGCACCGCATGTACCTCGCCTGCATAGGAATCAAAGGAAACATGAAGATTTTCAATTTTCAATATCTCTTCCATTCTCTTACCTCCTCAATTTCGGGTCAAATGCGTCACGCAGCTGGTCGCCCAGCAGGTTAAAGGACAGCATAGTTACACAGATAAACAGCGCTACGATGACCAGCTGTGTCGGATACATCTGGAACACCTTGATCGCGTCGTTGGCGATGATTCCCCAGGAAGCCTTTGGCGGCGCGATACCCAATCCCAGCATGGACAGGAATGCCTCCGTAAAGATGACATTGGGAATATCCAGCGTGATATTGATAATAATAACGCTCAATACATTGGGAACCAGATGCTTGCCGATGATCCGGCCTGCTCCCGCACCCATAGTCTTCGCCGCGATTACAAACTCCTGCTCCTTTAAGCTGACCACCTGTCCGCGGACAAGCCGGGCCATACCGGTCCATCCGGTGAGGGAGTAAGCAACGATGATCGTTCCGATTCCGCGCTCCATCACCGTCATCAGAAGGATTACGATGATCATATACGGAATCCCGCTGATCACTTCCAGAATACGCATCATAATATTGTCGATCATTCCTCCGAAATAACCGGAGACACCGCCGTAGATCACGCCGATCACACAGTCGATCAGGGCTACCGCCACCGCAACGGTCAGAGAGACGCGCGCCCCGTACCAGATTCTCGCAAACACGTCACGTCCCAGCGCATCAGTACCGAAAATGTGCATCTGTCCGGTAACGGAATCCGGTGTGAACATCGGCTGATTCTGAAAGGCTACATTCTGCTTTGCATAGTCAAACGGAATCACCATCGGGAAAAAGATTGCTCCCAGGATAATAATTGCAAGAAAGATCATGCATACAACCGCCACTTTGCTTTTGCGAATCCTGTTCCATGCATCCTTCATAAAGCTGATGGAAGGACGTTTGATCGCCTCCATGTTTTCTGTATCCGCTCCCAGCACCGCAAAAGCATCCGCCGGAATCGTTCCGCTGACGTCGTAAGGAGTATATTCCGGCGACTGTACAATATTTGTCTTTTTCTTCTTTGCCATCTTACGCTCTTACTCCTTTCTGCCTGTCAGTTTGATACGCGGGTCGATGAGGCCATAAATAATGTCGACAACCAGATTGGCAAAAATCAGGAATGCCCCGTAGAACACTGTGGTTCCCGCAATCATGGTATAATTCAGCGACGTTACACTCTGCACAAAATATCTTCCCAGTCCCGGAATGGAGAAAATATTCTCCACAACAAAGGCTCCGGTCAGGACAGCCGCTACCAGCGGTCCCATAACAGTAACTACCGGCATGATCGCGTTGCGCACTGCATGGGTCCATACCACCTGTCTCTGATTCAGGCCTTTTGCCTTCGCCGTTTTGATATAATCCTGGCTCAGTACATCCAGCATACTGGTACGCATCAGACGGCTGACCGTTGCCATGGAACCGAACGCCAGTGCAAACGGCGGAAGCAGCTTGCTGTTGATGTCCGCCCAGCCGATGATCGCAAAGATCTGAACGCCTGTCGCCTGGTACAGTTTCAGTCCCAGGAAATACTGCAGCACCGCTCCCATAATAAAAGAAGGAACGGAAACACCGATCAGTGCAAGGAACATTGCCAGACTGTCCCACACGGTTCCTCTCTTTACCGCCGCGACAATTCCCAGCAGCACACCCATAATAAACGCAAAGATCAGCGCACGGATACCCAGGTCAAAGGAAACCGGGAACGCCTCCCCGATCACATCGGAAACTGCTCTTCCGTCCGGGATGGAAATACCGAAATCCCCATGAAGGATATTTGCAATATACTGGAACAGCTGTTCCGGAACGGACTTGTCCAGTCCGTATTTCGCTTTCATCGCCGCCATAACATTATCCGGAAGCGCTTTTCCTCCGGTAAACGGATCACCGGGAAGCAGCTGCATCAGAAGAAATGTGATAACCACGAGCACCAGAATCGTGATCAGCGAATATACGATTCTTTTTAAAATGTAGCGTATCTGGTTCGCCAAAGCATATCAGCTCCTTTCATCTCATTTGTACTTTTCACTTTTTCTGTCTGTTCTCCACCTTACAAACGGTCGGACAGCTTCTCGTCCTTTGCTGCTGTCCACAGCTCTGTTTTCACTCCCGAAAGATACCGATCTTGGGAAAGTCTTCCCAACTGCTGGAATTTCTCTGCGGAAAGTAACCCCAGAGCTGCAAACAGCAGGAACTACGGACAGAAACAGACAGGAGCCGACACCGGAAGCATTTCTGCTCCCGTCTGTCCTCCGGCTCCTGTCTGTCACTTTCTGCTTTCTGTTCTTTTTTCTGGCCGAAAGTTCAAGTCTTTTCCTGAACAGTTACGATATCAGTCCGCTGCGTCTGTAAAGTCAAACTCCTGGAATCCGGTACGGGTCATATCCTGTACTTTGTCAGATACCGCATAAGAGCAGGAGCTGAAGTACACCGGATAAACCGCTGCGTCTGTCTTAGTTACCAGTTCTTCCGCCTGTGCAAGCAGTTCCTGACGTTTTGCAGCATCCTGCTCGCTCATTGCCTGTTCCAGAAGACTGTCGTACTCCGGATTGTCATATTTACCGTAGTTGTTTCCGTTGTCTTTCATAAACATATCCAGATAGGTCATCGCATCGTTGTAATCCGGCGCCCATCCTGCGAATACGATATCAAAATCGCCGCTGTCCATGGAATCCAGACGGGATTTGAACTGCTGCGGTGTGATCTCAACATCAATGCCAAGATTTTCGCTCCACTGTGCCTGGAAGAACTGTGCTACTTTCTGAGATGCATCCGAGTCGTCACACAGCAGACTCAGTTTCACGTCTTCCGCCTTCAGACCAGTCTCCTGAAGTCCCTGTTCGAATGCCGCTTTTGCTGCTTCCGGATCATATCCTACGAAATCACCTACTGCCTCACGGTATTTCTGATCGTTCGCACCTGCGATCGTCGTCGGTACCAGACCGGTTGCCGGTACGGAACCGTCTTTCAGAATGTTGTCACAGAGGCTCTGAGCATCGATCGCCATACCAAGCGCCAGACGGATGTTGGCATTTCCAAGTCCCACTTCTGTGTGCTGTGTATTGAACTGGAAGTACCAGTTACCGTTATCCACATAATTTTCTACTGTGATTCCCAGCTGTTTTGCCTGCTCAATCTGATCACCGCTCAGGTTGACACAGTCTACCTGTCCTGCCTGGAAGGCGTTCATACGTGCATTGGTATCATTCAGCATGATGAACTTTACATTTTTTACCGCACATCTGTCCGGATCATAGAAATCTTCGTTTGCAGTCAGAGTCACATGATCGTTGTGTACCCACTCGGTCATCGTATATGCGCCGTTCGTTACGAGAGAATCAATATCATTTCCATAATTATCAGCGCCGATCTCTTCATATGCTTTCTGGTTTACCGGATAATAAGAAGCAAATGCCAGCAGATGCTCCGCATACGGAATCGGGTTTTTAAAAGTAACTTCCAACGTATAATCGTCCAGTGCCTTTACACCCAGTTCTGACGGATCCATTGCGCCATCATAAACTTCGCTTCCGTTCAGCAAGTTATCTGTCATGATGAATGCATAAGCAGAAGCTGTATCTTTATTACACATCAGCTGATAAGAAAATACAAAATCATGCGCAGTTACCGGTTCGCCGTTGGTCCATTTTGCATCCTGACGAAGAGTCATGGTATAAGTACGGCCATCTTCGCTGACCTGTGTGGTCTCTGCCAGATCCGCAACCGGCTCGTCGTTTGCATCCAGACGGTACAGACTTACCATAGTCATACGGAGAAGATCAGAAGACGGAACGTCTGTGGTCAGAACGCTGTTCATCTCATCTGGTTCGGTACGAAGGTCGATAGTATACATGTCCGCTTCCGGAGTTCCGGCAAAGCCTGAATTTCCTGTGTTTGCATCCGCGCTGGAACTGCTGCTTGCATTGGAGGCACTGCCTGTGGAAGAAGCGTTTCCGTCAGAACCGGAATTGGAACTTCCGCAAGCACCAAGGGACAGAACCATCGCACCAGCTAAAACTGCTGCTAAAAGTTTCTTTTTCATTGTATTGTCTTCCTTTCGTAAAATGTCAACACAATGTATTATAGTTAAGTCCAGATTTTTGTCAAGCAATTCTTGCAAATTTTTATGCATTTTCAACTGTATATTCTTTCCAGAAAGTATAATGATTTCAGTAAACTTTGATTTATTGTTTCCAAATTATATTAATTTTTCCAGTCCATCCACAATTTTACTTATGGTTCCATCTGCAAACGGGGTGTCCAGCCCGATATCTTTCAGAAGCTCCGTATGAAACTTTGATGCAGACATCCTGCATAATTTTACATAGCTCTTCCATGCTCCCTCATAATCACGTTCCATCCATTCCTTGAATTCAAAGGCGCAGAGCTGGGCGATCACGTAATCGATGTAATACAGGGGATAGCTGTAAATATGGTGCTGTTTCTGCCAGAAGCATCCTGCTTCAAAAAATGGCAGGCCGCCGTAATTCAGATGGGGCTTGTATTCTTTCTCCAGGCGTTTCCATACCTGCTTGCGCTCGTCCGGCGTCATCTCCGGATGGTCATAAACCTCATGCTGAAACTCATCTACCATGCAGCCGTAAGGTACAAACATGATAGCGTCTTCCAGATGCATCTGAGTATATTCCTTTGTTTTCTGCTCCCCGAAAAAGAGATGGTACCATGGCTCGGTGAAAAATTCCATGGACATGGAGTGGATTTCCGCCGTCTCCATTCCGATATCCGCATGTTCCCGGATCGGATCCTCCGCCGCCAGATAGCCCTGGAACGCATGTCCGCACTCGTGGGTCATGACATCCACATCTCCGCTGGTTCCGTTAAAGTTCGCAAAGATAAATGGCGCCTTGTAATCCGGAAGATAGGTCATATAGCCGCCGACTGCCTTCGTCTTTCTTCCGAAGACATCCATCAGCTCATTTTCCATCATAAAGTCAAAGAATTCCCTGGTTTCCGGAGAAAGCTCCCCGTACATCTTCTGTCCCGCCGCCAGGATCTCTTCCGGTGTACCTTCCGGCTGTGGATTTCCCTCAGGTCCGAATACCTGCTCGTCCGACCAGGTCATAATGTCCATTCCAAGACGATTTCTGCGCTTCTCGTACATTTTTTCCGCAAACGGCACAAAAATCTCTTTCACCTGACGGCGCAGATTTTCCACCTCTTCCCTTCCATAGCAGTTTCTCTGCATTCTCAGATAGCCCAGCGGTGTATAGGTTTCAAATCCAAGCTTCTGCGCCTGCTCCGTGCGGTTTTTCACCAACCGGTCGTACAGCTCGTCCAGTTTCTGTCCGATGCTCTCAAAAAATTCGTTCTGCTTTTCCGCCGCCTTTCTGCGGACAGCCGGATCAGCGCTGGTCAGATACGGAGTCAGCAGAGAAAGGTTCAGAGTTTCCCCGTCCCAGTCGATCTTCGCGCCTGCCAGCAGTTTTTCATACTCTGTCACCAGCGCGTTCTCCTCCTGCATCAGAGGGATGACCTCGTCGGACACTGCTTTCATAGCCATTTCCATATTTTTGAACGCAACCGGTCCGATCTTCTGCTCCAACTCTGCCCGGTATGGGGATTCAAACAGTAATTTCTGGTAAGCCACACACAGATTGGAGTAAGCGGGCATCTGCGCGTCGTAATACTCCTGCTCTTTTTCATAGAAGGAATCCGTCGTGTCAATGGTATGACGGATGGAGCAGAGGGTTGCCTGGGTCTGCACCCGGTCATTCAAACGGTAAAATTTCTTATGAACCGCAAACTGCTCTTCGCCGTTTCCCGCCTCCTGCAGTTCCTGCATCAGCCCTTTCATCTCTTCCTCAACCCCTGCGAAATCAATCCTTGTGTAAGGCATTTCACTGAACTTCATCTTTTTTGTCATCCTTTCCTGTAAATTTTCTTGTAACAGTTCAGCCCAGGTCTGCGCACATGCTGCGCAGACCGTAAGAACGTGATTCAGGAGTGCAAAATCCCATCGCCGAAGGCGATTTTCAATGGATTTTGCATGTAATGGTTCAGCAAGGCTGAACTGTTACATTTTTTTGCTGCTGGAAAGTTCTGCGTATCCGGCAGCCAATCTCATTTTATGCTTTTATCCGTTCCTTGACAAGGATATCCTCTATACTATATGATAGGAAAGTAATTTGCACAAAACAGAATCCCGCAGTTCGTTCACGATTTTGAACGTGTCTGAACTGCATTCAACCAACAACATCGGATTATATGAAACGGAGTACAGCAATGAAAATCTCAAAATTTGTTTCTCGTTTATTATCCACGTCTGTTCTGCTGCTTCTCCTTACGGGATGTGCTCCCGCAGAATCTTCCCAGCCTGAGGATTCTTCTAAAATCCGCGCAGTCGCAACGATTTTCCCTCAGTACGATTTTCTGCGTCAGATCGGCGGTGACCATCTGGAACTGACCATGCTCCTGAAACCGGGATCGGAGAGCCATTCCTTTGAGCCAACGCCGGCAGATATGATTGCCGTTTCCAGAAGTGATCTCTTTGTATATGTAGGCGGAGATTCCGACGCCTGGGTGGAGACGATCCTGGAATCGGTGGATACCTCCGGAAAGGAGATCGTTACGCTGATGGACTGCGTGGAGACGGTTGCCGAGGAGGAAGTGGAAGGAATGGAAACCCACGGGCATGCCCATGACCATGAAGAAGTGTACACCGGCGAACAAGATGATCCGGATCCCACGGAAGAGACAGATCATGAACACGCGGAACAGGACGAACATGTCTGGACCTCCCCGCGGAATGCGGTCCTGATCGTGGAAAAGCTCCGGGACGCACTGATTGCCATCGATCCCGAAAACGCCGGGGATTACACGCAGAATGCTGCAGACTATATTGCGAAACTGGAACAGCTGGATCAGGAATTTCAGGATGTGACAGATTCTGCCGAGCGGAATACGATCATCCTCGGCGACCGTTTTCCATTCCGCTATCTGGCGGACGCCTACGGACTGGACTATTATGCCGCATTCCCGGGCTGTTCCTCGGAATCCGAGGCCAGCGCCAAAACCGTGGCATTCCTGATCGATAAAGTAAAAGAAGAACAGATTCCTGTGGTCTTCTCCATCGAACTTTCCAACGAGAAGATGACCGACAGCATCTGTGAAGCGACCGGCGCAAAGAAACTGCAGCTCCATTCCTGTCACAACGTCACCAAAGACGATTTTGAGCAGGGTGTCACCTACCTGGATCTGATGGAGCGGAATGTCCAGGCTTTAAAGGAGGCTTTGAATTAATGGCACTACTTACCTGTAACGACGTATCTTTCGCCTATGAAGGCACTCCCGTCCTGACCGACGTGACCTTTTCCGTCAGCAGCGGCGATTACCTGTGCATCATCGGTGAAAACGGCTCCGGAAAAAGTACGCTGGTCAAAGGGCTTCTGCATCTGAAAGCTCCTTCCGGCGGCACGATCACCACCGGAGACGGACTGAAGCACAATGAGATCGGCTATCTGCCGCAGCAGACTGCCGCACAAAAAGATTTCCCGGCAAGCGTTTACGAGGTCGTTTTGTCCGGCCGCCAGAACCGTCTGCATTTTCCTCCATTCTATACCAGGGAGGATAAGAAAGACGCGCTTCAGAAGATGGAACTGCTGGATCTGCTCCCTCTGAAGAAACGCTGCTACCGGGACCTGTCCGGCGGTCAGCAGCAGAGGGTGCTCCTTGCCCGTGCCCTTTGTGCCACACGGAAACTGCTTCTGCTGGATGAGCCGGTGACCGGACTGGACCCGGTCATGACCGAAGAAATGTATCAGCTGATCTCCCGCATCAACCGGGAACAGAAGGTCACGGTTCTGATGGTCTCCCATGACCTGAAAAATATTCTGCCCTGCGCGACCCACATCCTTCATCTGGATCAAAAGCAACTCTTCTTCGGGACAACGGAAGAGTACCGCAGCAGTGAGGTCGGAAAAGAATTTCTGGGAGGTATCCGTCATGTTTGATCTGTTCAGAGAAATGCTCTCTTATCCATTTATGCAGCGCGCCCTTCTGGTCGGCATTCTGGTGTCCCTGTGCGCGGCGCTGCTGGGCGTAAGCCTGGTATTGAAACGTTACTCAATGATCGGCGACGGGCTGTCCCATGTGGGCTTCGGCGCGCTTGCCATCTCTACCGCCCTGGGCTGGGCGCCGCTTGCCGTCACGATCCCGGTGGTGGTACTTGCCGCCTTTCTTCTGCTGCGCATGAGCGAAAGCAGCAAGATCAAAGGGGACGCCGCAATCGCCCTGATCTCCAGCAGCGCCCTTGCCATCGGTGTGATCACCGTTTCCTGGTCCAGCGGAATGAATACAGATGTGAACAATTATATGTTCGGAAGCATTCTCGCCATGAGCCGTGAGGATGTGATCCTCAGCGTGATCCTGTCCATCCTGGTACTGATCCTGTTTGTTGTGTTTTACACCAGAATCTTTGCCATTACTTTCGATGAAACGTTTGCAAAAGCGACCGGCGTGAAAGCGGAGCTTTACAACATGCTTCTGGCGTTTCTCACAGCAATCACCATCGTCCTCGGCATGCGGATGATGGGTGCGCTGCTGATCTCCAGCCTGCTGATCTTCCCGGCGCTGACCGCCATGCGGGTGTGCAGGACCTTCCGCAGTGTGATCTTCTGCGCGGCGGCGCTCTCGATCATCTGCTTCCTGATCGGTATGGCACTTTCTTTTGTGGTGTCTTCCCCTGCGGGAGCGACGGTTGTGGTGGTCAATCTGATCGCTTTCCTCCTCTTCTCTCTTATAGGGCGGAGGATGGCATAAACGGACGAAAACGAACGAGGGTGGAGACTCCCGGGCGGCGGGGCGTGCAGGGCTGGCAGACTTTGAAGGGGCGGTGTCCTGTCTGCGGATCGCTCAGCGGGCGGTTGCAGGAATGGAGTAGTTCTAAGTCAAAAGACGGCGGGCCGGCCCCCCCCCCCAGGGCAAATACCCGCTAAAATTTATTTTTTACGCTAGCTGGCCCAAAAAAAAAACCACGGGTT
>ERZ1090867.790-NODE-792-length-12200-cov-4.734129_pt1 | contig 12200 bp, 9 predicted proteins | sample MGYA00478476_ERZ1090867 | MGnify/ENA primary metagenome ERZ1090867 (study PRJEB33644, sample SAMEA5815742) | chicken gut metagenome | biome: Chicken; feature: Gastrointestinal Tract; material: Caecum | place: Ireland | collected 2019-01-01 | study: A study of the... | reverse complement strand
GCGGAGATCAGGACACCGCATACCAGCAGACCGCTGACTTTCAGCCCCTCATCCGCTCCGTACAGGATCAGGTTTTCCGCCTCCTGCATATTGAAGCCGTTCATAGGGGAAAGGATTCCAACCACAGCCGCGGCAATGCCCGATACCAGAACGCCGCCTACACAGCCGCAGACTGCACAGAATGTTTTCTTTGAATATCCGTTTAAGAAGATCAATCCTGCTGCCGCTGACACAGCCGACACAGCAATCGTTACCGGTATCGCCAGGACCCCACGGAGCAGACAGGGAATCAGGATAAACCAGATACACCCCAGAGTGAGCAGAAGTCCTGCCAGAGCGCCCAGCCCCTTCTTTCCTCCCAGTGCTGCAAGCAGGATAAAGAAGACAAGCAGGAAACCGCCCAGAACAATTCCCCTGTCATAATTAAATACAGATGCATAGTAGGAACCGTTTTCATCAGTCATAATTCTCACAATGATCCGGTCGCCCTGCTGCACATCTACATTAAATAACGCGCTCATATAATTGGTCACTGTCATGATCTCGTCTTTGTGATCTCCTGACAGGATCTGAATCTCCAGTTCCTGATTGCCCACGCGCCGGCCCTCTGCATTTTCGAAATCTTCCTGCGCATTATCCGACAGGATTGCTGTCACCTTTGCCGGTGCATAGACCATCCGGCCGGAATCTGTCGCAGTCCCGTCTTCTCCAGACCGGTTTATCCAGACTGCAGCTACGGCAAGAACTGCCAGCACAATCAGCATGGGAAGCGTTTTCAGTAATCTATGTAGTACCTTATCTTTCATTTTCTGTTGCCCTTCCATATAAAATCCGTTAAATATTTTAATAATCGTATGTTAAATTTTGTAAATGGTTTTGTTAAGGCCGATTTAAAACCATTCAAAACCGCTGTTCATTTTATTGACTTTGCCTGCACTCCCCCATACAATAAAAAGAAGGCAATATTCAGCGTTTCTTATATAAAAGGATGCTCCCCAGGGATCCATCAGCTTCTCAAAAACGGAGGATTAATAAATGTCAACAGAAGATAAAGAATGGAACATTGATAATTACAAAAAAACTTTTTCGGGCCGCGCACAATTACAACCGGCTATTTTCAACAAACTTTCCGACTGCAAATGGCATTGCAGAGATTGTGCCGGTAAAGACATAGATTCTAAACAATATGCGGGCGGCGGCGGAATACAGGGACTGCAGCGTGGAACAAAAAATCGTCCGGGACTGGTTATTGTTACTGACAATGCAATTTGCAGCGATTGTCATGAACTGAAGACTTGCGATAGATGGACCGGAGAATTTAAGAAATCCAATTCAGCTTCAGGAATACCGAAAAAATTACAGAAAGCCATATTTGAGCACTATTCTTACACAGATTGTATAGAACAGCGTGTCAGACAAGCTCATGAACTTGTCATTGATCATAGATTTCCTATGGAACGCTGGGGAAATGTGGAAGATTCCAATCCAGCCACAATGACTGATGCTGAAATAGAAGAAAAATTCCAGCTTCTAAAAAAGGATGCTGCCGGGAATCATAATCTCCTCAAATCCCGTGCCTGTGAACGCTGTATCAAAACCAATAAGCGTCAATATCCTTTGGGCATTAAATTTTATTACGAAGGCAATGAAGACTGGCCCGCCGGCTGTCCGAAAGAAGGTCCCGAAGCAAAAAAGGGATGCATCGGGTGCGGCTGGTATAATTTTAACGCCTGGAGGGATGCACTTAACAAGGAGATATCAAAAGCGAACGAAGTTTCCTATTAAGATTAGAGTGTCAAAAGGTTATTGACCTCTGATATAAATTTGTACCTTGAAAACTCAACATGATATAGGAATCTTCCTCTATATTTGATACAATGACTCTATCAAATATAGAGATGATCCAAATGGCTTTTGTATCAAATGATACTTAGCAGATGTCCTTAGTAGACAGTACATTTAATCTTACTGACAGGGAGCGTAATGATGTGGATTGAATAAACTTAAAGGATTACAATAACGGAGAATTTTCGCATTATCATATACAGAAAAAATGGGATGCTTATCCGCACCCCATTTTCGCTATTTTTCCTTATTCAAGGGCATTTTCCCCTTACTTCTGCCCTAAGATATGCTTCCGCAAGCAACTATATTTTGTGGTATTCACACCGTTTTTATCACATTTACACAACATCTCGTGTAAGTAAAGCGACTGTCTCTACGTGCACCGTCATCGGGAACTGATCTACAGGCCGCACTCTCTTAAGTGTATACCCGTTTCCGCACAGTATCTTAAGATCTCTCGCCAGTGTCGCACAGTCACAGCTTACATACACGACTTTTTCCGGCTGCATTTTTACGATCGTGTCAAGCAGCGCCTCATCGCAGCCCTTGCGGGGCGGATCTACCACAATCACATCTGCACGGGCCTGCTCCCCGCCGTGTTCTTCCTCATATCTTTCATAATAAGCCGGCAGAACTTCCTCCGCCTTTCCCACAAAGAACTCTGCATTTTCAATCCCGTTAAGCCGGGCGTTTCTCCGTGCATCCTCGATTGCCTGCGGTACGATCTCCACTCCATACACCTGTCCCGCTTTCTGTGCAAGGAACAGAGAGATTGTCCCGATCCCGCAGTACAGATCCCACACAGTCTCGCCGCCTTTCAGATCTGCGTATTCCAGAGCAAGCGAGTACAGCTTCTCCGTCTGTACCGGATTAACCTGGTAAAACGACAACGGAGAAATCTGATACCTGATCTTTCCGATATAATCTGTAATATACCCCTGCCCCCACAGTACTTCAAAGGACTCTCCCATAATTACGTTTGTACGGCGTGTGTTCACACTGACTGTAATAGCGGTCATTCCCGGAACTGCGGTCAAAGACTTTATGAGCTCCCCTGCATTTGGAATAGATGTCCCGTTGATCACGAAACAGACCATGATCTCTCCTGTAGCAAATCCATAACGGATCAGTACATGACGGATCAGCCCCGTCCCTGTCCTTTCATCGTAGGACGCAATGTGATGCTTTTCCATGAATTCCAGGATAATCTCCAGTATCTCCTGATTAACCTGAACTCCCAGTGCACAGTCTGTATTCGCGATAATGTCATGTGTTCTCCCTGCATAGAAGCCGGTAACAGGATGCCCTTCTTTATCCGTGCCGAAGGGGAACTGGGCTTTATTGCGGTAGCCGAACGGTTCCTCCATTCCGACAGCCGGTTCCGTAATGCGGTCAAGCAGTTCCGGAGAGAAGCCGCCGATGCGCTCCAGACTGTTCCTCACTTTCTGTTCCTTAAATGCCAGCTGCCTGCCATAGGACATTTCCTGGATCTGGCAGCCGCCGCACTGACGCGCGAATCTGCATCTCGGCTCCACACGGTATGGAGACGGCTCCAGCACACGCATCAGCCGTGCATATCCGTAGTTTTTCTTTGCTTTTATAACCTTCACTTCAGCTCTGTCGCCGATCACGGCGTCTTTTACAAAGAGCGTGTAGCCGTCGATCTTTCCGATTCCTTCGCCGCCCACGCCGATATCCGTAATCTCGATAACTGCCATATCATTCTTCTGCATTTTAAGCTCCCGACGTTCTCCTTAAGTTGGATTCGAACAGCCTGTTATACCCGAGCCACTCTGTCCCGGTTTTCCCCTTAAATATCTCCGTCAGCGTCTGCATCTTGGCGTCTGCATTGTCCGCCAGATTAAGCGCCAGCGCCTCTGCCAGCGCCGGTTTTTTCGGAGAGCCATACTCCAGTTCCCCGTGATGTGCAATAATGCAGTGTTTCAGTTCATTGGCAAGCCTTTCCGGGAAATCCGGAATCGAGCGGATGGCTTCATCCGCCATCTCCACCCCGATCACAATATGACCGATAAGCTGTCCTTCGTCTGTATAGTCATTATCCGGAAATGATGAGAGTTCTCTTGTCTTTCCTATGTCATGACAGATCGCCGCCGTGATAAGAAGATCCCTGTTCAGAATCGGATACGCTCCGGCAAAATAGTCGCACATATGAACAACGCTGAGCGTATGTTCCAGGAGTCCGCCCGAAAAGCCGTGATGCACGGTCTTCGCAGCGGAATGCCCTTTGAATTTTCTGATAAATTCCTCGTCTTTTATAAAATAATACTCCAGAAGCTGCTTCAGCCAGGGATTGGATATCCTGCTTATATAGCCGGTCAGTCCCTCGTACATCCGGTCAACATTTTTATCTGTAGTAGGCATATAATCCGCCGGATTGTATTCCCCCTCATCCGCTTTCCGTATCTGTTTGATATTGATCTGAAGATTTCCGTTATAACTGATCACATCGCCGTAAACTTCTATGAAATCTTTCTCGTCATACTCTGCAATTCCCTGTGAATTGGGATCCCAGACCTTGCCGTCCAGTGTACCTGTTTTATCCTGCAGAATCAGATTATCGTAGGGTTTTCCGTTTCTTGTCTCCGCAGAACGTTTTCCCCTGCACAGATAAACATTCCTTATTGTCTCACCTTCATGTAGTCCGCTGATATATCTCATGTCCATCCTCTTTCTATTTCGTTTTCGTTTCTTTGCTCCCGACTGTAACGGTAAATCTTACCTCTACATAGCCGTCCGCCCCCAGGCGCATACCTCTGATCAGAATCTGTCTTCCGGTCTTTGTCTCCAGAACCGCACTCTGATATGTAACGATGCTGGATACTTTTTCATCTCCGACCTGACAGATAATATCACCGCTCTGTATTCCCGCTTCCATAGCCGGAGAGTCCGGATCCACATCCACCACGTAAACGCCCGCCGGCATTCCCTGATCCTCCTGCAGCTCTGTAGTAACTGTAGTACCGTAAATCCCGATATACGGCACGCTCTCTCCGTTTGCCATAATTTCGATAACAGCCTTCAGATCAGAGACAGCATATGCGTTCACGATATTTGTCCCGCTGTCTTTCCAGACTGACGGAGAGATCAGGCCGATCACCTCTCCGTCCATATTAAAGAGAACTCCCGTCCCCTCTGACTCAGACACAATATCCGTAGTCATAACATCGCAGTCGCCATCATAGAACGTTGTCTTATATCCCGTGGAGCTGATAATGCCATAACTCATCCCGCCGGGATAACCGAACATATTTCCAAGAGCCATTACCACATCGCCCTGTTTCACCAGATTAGAATTCCCCAGCACGGAAACTTTAACGGTATCCCACGTGGATTCTGCAATGTTTCCTCGCGGTACGCTGAACATAGCCAGTCCGGTATTAAGATCTCTCATTTTCAGCGACGCGCTGCAGCTTTTCCCGTCTCCGAATACGACGTTCCATTCCGATACGTCTTCACAGATGGAACTGTCGGCGAGGATCAGAAGTTCCTGCCCGTTATCGGCAGTAATGATCCCGGTCACGCTTCTGCCGATACCTGTCATCTCGGCATCCCAGTCTGTCTGGTCTGTCGCGGCTTCCACTGATACGATGCCTTTTTCCGCTTCTGCCGCCCTTTCATTCATAGATGCCATCATCTGCTCATAACTGTCTGCTGTCACAGACTGCCCCGACTCGGATGTTTCTTCTGCCCCGTCTGTATCCGATGTTTCCTGACTGTCATCCTCTGCCGGATCTTCATCCTCAGGGATGGTCACCGTCTCAAGATTTCCCCGAAATATATCCTGCACCCACGGTTTGAGCGCAAAAAAACCAAGGCAGGCAAAAGCCCCGAGGATCACCCCGTATATCGCGATCCTCACAAGCTGCCGCACGAGCTGCTGCCTGCTGATTGGTTTTGGTTTGATCGTCTCTTGTAAAAAAGAATATTTCTTCTCTTCCGGCTGTTCTTCGTCCGGTTTTGGAATCTGATCTTTATCGTCTGGCATGGATCTGTTTCCTCCAGATTCTAGTATAACCGATTCGTCAGGATAGTTCAATCATTTGGAAAACACTTTTCTTTATTCCGAGAATGGGGTAAAATGTTATGAGCACATACTATTTATAAGGGGAAGCTATGAATCAGAAAACGCTTACAAAACTTGAATTTGACAAAATTATCTCCCGTCTGGAAGAAGAAGCCGGATCTTTCCGCGGCCGCCAGCTGTGCCGGCGCTTAAAGCCAATGACGGATCTGGACAAAATTAATACATTCCAGGAGCAGACCGCAGCGGCGTACACCCGCATTGTGCGAAAAGGCAGAATCTCCTTTTCTGATGCCGCTCCTGTGGAAGAATCTATGAAAAGGCTGGAAATCGGCGGTGCCCTGAGCATATCGGAACTGCTTCGCATCTGCCGCCTTCTGGCCAACACGGCCCGCGCAAAATCCTACGGCAGACACGATACGCAGGAAGATGCAGCCGACTGCCTGGACACATACTTTGACCAGCTGGATCCTCTGACTCCGCTGTCAAACGAGATCGAATCCTGCATCTTATCAGAGGACGAAATCAGTGATGATGCGAGCAGCACGCTGAAGCACATCCGGCGCAGTATAAGCGGAATCAACGACCGGATTCACTCAACACTGAACGGACTTGTAAACGGCTCTCTGCGAACCTATCTGCAGGATCCTATCATTACCATGAGAGGCGACAGGTACTGTATCCCCGTGAAAGCAGAATACCGCTCGCAGGTACAGGGGCTCATCCACGATCAGTCCTCTACAGGATCTACACTTTTTATCGAGCCTATGGCAGTAGTGAAGCTCAACAACGATCTCAAAGAGCTCTATGCAAAAGAACAGGAAGAGATTCAGGTGATTCTTGCCCGGCTGAGCGAAGAAGCAGCCCAGTATATCGAAGAAATCCGTGCAGATTACCGCGCAATGACAGACCTCGATTTTATATTTGCCCGCGGTGCACTTGCGCTGTCCATGAAAGGCAGCCGGCCGATTTTGAATGATGAAGGGCGCATCCGCATAAGAGAAGGGCGCCATCCCCTGCTCGATGAAAAAACGGTCGTTCCCATCACTGTATCACTGGGAGAAGATTTTACCCTTCTTATTATTACAGGGCCGAATACAGGAGGCAAAACTGTCTCGCTGAAAACTGTAGGGCTATTTACATTAATGGGACAGGCAGGTCTCCATATCCCTGCCGGGGACCGTTCGGAACTCGCTGTCTTTCACCAGGTATATGCCGACATCGGGGATGAACAGAGCATCGAGCAGAGCCTGAGTACCTTTTCTTCCCATATGACAAATATTGTTTCCTTTTTGAAAAAGGTAGATGAGCATTCCCTCGTTCTCTTTGATGAGCTGGGCGCGGGAACAGACCCGACAGAGGGCGCCGCCCTTGCCACATCCATTCTCTCGTATCTTCACGAGAGAAATATACGCACAATGGCAACTACACACTACAGCGAGCTGAAAGTCTACGCGCTTTCCACTCCGGGCGTGGAGAACGCCTGCTGTGAGTTCGATGTGGAGAGTCTCCGCCCAACCTACCGGCTGTTGATCGGAATCCCCGGAAAGAGCAATGCTTTCGCCATCTCCGGCAAGCTCGGGCTTCCGGATTTCATTATAGAAGACGCCAGGAAACGTCTCAGCGAACAGGATATCTCGTTCGAGGACCTGCTCACGGATCTTGAGACAAGCCGCCGCACGATAGAGAAAGAACGGGAGGAAATCGCCGCCTACAGGCGCGAGACGGAAGCGCTCAAACAGCAGGCTGAAAAACGGCAGGAGAAGCTGGATGAACAGAGAGACCGCATCATCCGGGAAGCGAATGAAAAGGCCAACGCTATTCTGCGCGAAGCAAAAGAAGTGGCCGATGAGACAATTCGCAACTTCCACAAATTCGGCAAAGAAAATATCTCTGCCGCAGAGATGGAAAAAGAGCGGGAACGTCTGCGTAAAAAGATCAAGGACACCGCACCTGCGGCTGCTCCCCGCAAGGCGAAAAAGACGCATAAACCCGAAGAGTTCAAACTGGGGGAAACAGTAAAAGTTCTGAGCATGAATCTTACAGGAACCGTACAGTCTCTTCCGGATTCCCGGGGAAATGTCACGGTACAGATGGGGATACTCCGGTCTCAGGTCAACATTTCCGACCTGGAAATCGTGGAAGAGCCGTCCCCGTACACACCGAAGAAAATGAGCCGGACATCCAGAGGGAAAATCGGCATGAGCAAATCCCTCTCCGTCAGCCCCGAGATCAATCTGCTCGGGAAAACAGTGGACGAAGCGGTCGCCGAGCTGGACAAATATCTGGACGACGCCCTGCTCTCACATCTGAACACAGTGAGAGTGGTTCACGGGAAAGGAACCGGAGCCCTGAGGAAAGGGATTCACGAATATCTGCGCAGGCAGAAACACGTCAAGTCCTATCATCTTGCCGAATTCGGCGAGGGGGACGCCGGCGTAACCATTGTAGAGCTGAAGTAAAGGAGGACATAACATGATAGGGAAACAGAAGATCCTGATCGTCGACGATGACGAAAATATTGCAGAACTTATTTCACTTTATCTTACCAAAGAATGTTTCGACACAAAGATCGTATACAACGGCGAAGATGCACTGACAGCCTTTGACACATACCAGCCGAACCTGATTCTTCTGGATCTGATGCTCCCGGGAATAGACGGTTATCAGGTATGCCGCGAGATACGCGCCCGTTCTGCCACGCCGATCATTATGCTTTCCGCCAAAGGTGAAGTATTTGACAAGGTGCTGGGACTGGAACTCGGAGCCGACGACTATATCATGAAGCCTTTCGACTCCAAGGAAATGGTGGCCCGCGTCCGTGCAGTCCTGAGACGCTACCAGCCCGCCAAGTCAGATGACAGCGGCAGGGAAAAAGCCAAATGTGCAGAATATGAAGGACTGGTCATTAACCTTACCAACTACTCTGTCGTCTGCGACGGAAAACACGTGGAAATGCCTCCCAAGGAGCTGGAACTCCTCTACTGCCTTGCCTCTTCTCCGAACCAGGTCTTTACACGAGAGCAGCTCCTTGACCGGATCTGGGGATACGAATATGTGGGCGACACGCGTACGGTCGATGTACACATCAAACGTCTCCGTGAGAAGATCAAGGATCACCCTCACTGGAGTCTGAGTACAGTCTGGGGCATCGGATACAAATTTGAAACAAAATAATCTACTTTAAATGGAACGGAGCCTGAAACATGAAAAGTATCCTTCACCTGAAATTTATCGCACTTTATATCATCTTTGGGTTTCTGTGCATCTTTACAACCGCAACCCTCACTGCCCAGCTTGTGACAAACAGGTTTATGGAGGATTCGTCCCAGATTCTTTACAGGGAAGCGACCCTGATTGCCAGCGATTATCTTCCCTCCTACTTCTCGGACGACTCATCCCTCTATGCGGTACAGTCACAGCTTGCCGCCATGAGACTTTATCTGGAATCCTCCCTGTGGTTTGTGGACGCTTCCGGTGTAATGATCACGTCATCCAATCTGGAGAACACATCGTCCCCGGACGCAATCGAGGATTTCAATCCTGCGGAGATCGGCGGAAACCAGTATATCTCCGGCACTTACCACGGATACTTTGACGAGGAAGTCATAACCGTGATGGCTCCCGTGACAGAAGGCTTCTCCACAAAAGGCTACCTGCTGATCCACAGCCCGGTTTCCAATATCAATGACCGATGCCGTCCTGTCATGAACACCATATATATTTCACTGGGCGTCATTTTTCTGCTTTCCTTCATCTTCCTGATCGGATTCCAGTTCTTTGTGTACCGTCCTCTGAGGAAGATATCCGAGGCAGCACAGCAGTACGCCATGGGTAATCTCGACTACGAGATCCCCGTATACACCCACGATGAAATGGGATATCTGTCCGCTTCGCTCAACTATATGGCGGCACAGCTTAAAGATATGGATGACTATCAGAAAAAGATCGTGGCAAATGTCTCCCACGACTTCCGCTCTCCTCTCACCTCTATGAAAGGCTATGTGGAAGCAATGGCCGACGGAACGATTCCGCCGGAACTGTACGGAAAATATCTGAAGATTATCCTTTTTGAGACCGAACGTCTTACCGACCTTACCGGAGACCTGCTGACCTTAAATGAATTTGACACTAAGGAACTGATGCTTAACAAGACAGAATTTGACATCCAGGAAGTTATCAAGGGAACCGCCGCTTCATTTGAGGCGGTATGCACTCCGAAACACATTTCCGTGGAGCTGCTTCTGATGCCTGCTCCGGTCATTGTCTACGCTGATAAGCGGAAGATCCAGCAGGTACTTTACAACCTGATTGATAATGCAATCAAATTCAGCGAAAATGAATCTTCTATTACGATTGAGGTGAGCGTCAAAAACGAGAAAGTATATATCTCGGTAAAGGATCACGGTATCGGTATCCCCCGTAAGGATCTGAACAAGATCTGGGAACGCTTTTACAAATCCGATCTTTCCCGCGGCCGGGACAAGAAAGGCACCGGTCTCGGACTGTCTATTGTAAAAGAAGTTATACAGGCCCACGATGAACATATCAACGTCATCAGCACCGAAGGGGTCGGCACCGAATTTATTTTTTCTCTCAGCAGAGTAATGTAATCACCTCACCGGAATATACTATACCCCACAGACTCCTGTGAAACAATAAAGAAGGCTCAGGCACAGGAAAAACTTCCCCGTACCTGAGTCTTCTTTATTCACGGCGTGCCGAATGAACCGGATCTCCTCATCCTATTCATACAGCATAGCCTGTATATTCTCATCTTCCATATTATCGGCATCTACCCATACAAATCCGGTATCAACCTGAGCTTCATTCCCGATCTCGAGAACCGTCCGCGCCGCAGCAACCACTGTCGCGTACCCCATTCCGAACGGATTCTGAACTACAAGTCCGTCAATACTGCCGTCTGCAAGAGCATCCAGCTGATCTCTTCCGGCATCGAATCCCATCATGACGATGTCTTCTGTCTTCTCCATACTTTCCAGCGCCTGTGCACCCAGCAGCACAGTCTCGTCATTTGTTCCGAAACAGCCTTTCAGATCCGGATGTTTCTGAAGATAATAAACAACTGCATCTTCATCGCTCATAGATTCTGCCAGTGAGTCGATATCCTCGAGACGTGTTCTCGCTTCTTCGGATATATTGTCCTGGCTGTCCCCGTCTTGCTGTGCAGCGTCATCTGCTGTTGCAGCATCTGCTTCTGTTGCATCAAGAGCCTCTTCCTCTCCCGCTGCCTCGGCAGTCCACGCCGCCAGATCTTCGGCCGAGACACCCAGCTCTTCTGCTGCAGCCCCGCGCTTAAGCTGATCAATCTGATCCATATAGATCGTTTCCACAACAGATACCCCCGGATGATTTTCCGTAATTTCCTGCTGGAAAGCCGCTACACGGTCTTTTGCATTGCCGGATACGGAATCCGGCACAATCAGCGCCACCTCGCCGCTCTCTCCGATAGCTTCACAGAGTTTCTGGGCTCCCGTGACCGCCGCCCTGCTGTTATCCGTCATGCAGGTACACTGAATTCCCTGATAACTGTTGCCCGAATCAAAAGCTACAATCGGAATTCCGTTTGATATGGCAAGGTCAAACTGGACTTCTGATGCATTTTCATCAATGCTGGCAATCGCAATTACATCCGGATACCTCGCCATCTCCTCATCGAGAATATTAACCTGCTCATCGATATCCTCATTGTCGGCCGGAGCATTAAAAAGCACCCTTATAGCATCGTCTCCACTGTATCCGAGTCTCTCATTAATATCGGCGGCGGCCTGCTGTACTCCCGCGGCCACCTGTTTCCAGTAAGAGGAATTTTCCGTCTTTCCGATCACAGATATATAGGTGCCCGGCTCCAGAGCCAGATCATCAATATTGGCATAGACCGCCGGTGTAATCGCATCAAGATTCGCCTGCCACTCCGGCACTTCCGGCGTATCCCCTGTAAAAACATCTTCATCCTTTCCGGAACTGCATCCGCAGATTCCTGTCACCATACATACGGCAAGCAGAACTGCCGCAACTGATCTCTTTTTCATACTGCGCCTCCATATATACCCAAAACACTGCTGTTTTCTGTCTTGCATATCTCATATCATTGTACTATCATACACCAAAATCACAAAAAAGAAAGTGATTTTTTTCTAAATTTTCTAGGAAGTACTAAATTTAGAACAAGTAAATCTCTTGTATATTCGAACTTATTGTATTAAAATGGGAGTAGCGAAAAGGGACAAGACTTTTTCGGAAATCAAAAAAGGAGGGTACATACTATGGCACACGTAATTAGTGATGAATG
>ERZ1090867.788-NODE-790-length-12220-cov-28.847349_pt1 | contig 12220 bp, 12 predicted proteins | sample MGYA00478476_ERZ1090867 | MGnify/ENA primary metagenome ERZ1090867 (study PRJEB33644, sample SAMEA5815742) | chicken gut metagenome | biome: Chicken; feature: Gastrointestinal Tract; material: Caecum | place: Ireland | collected 2019-01-01 | study: A study of the... | reverse complement strand
TAGGCTGCCATATTGTCCTCCTTTTATAATAGGTGTGGGGCGTTAATGGGCGTTGAGGATGCTGCGGGCGAGGGTGCCGGTCTTGAGCAGGGTGAAGCAGAGCAGGACGGTGTACCCAATGACGCCCCAGATGGATGCGATGGGGTCGGATGCAAAGGAAACGCCCTGGATGAGCACCGCGTAAATGCCTACGCAGATCATGATGAGGAAACCCTGCAAGCCCAGAGCCAGCAGGCTGCGCAGGTAGTTCTGACCGATCTGCCTTTGCTCTTTACTGCCAAAAGTGGAGAACGGGATGGGGGCCAAACTCACGGCGAGATAGATCTCCACCATACGGCCATACACGATGACGAAAATCGCTATACCGAGTATTTTCATGGTAAAACCGATGAGGAAGGATTGCAGGTAAAGGGCCAGCAGCTCGCCCAGTTCCAGAGTCATGAGGGAGGTTTGCAGGGTGAGCAGGGTGGTATCATCCACCGCCGTGTTTCCCGCAATGATGCCGCTGGACTCGGCCACCACGGTCTGGGCCAGGTCAAAGACGGCCATGGTGATGTCAAAGGTATTGGAGATGAGGGTGACGGCCACGAAGGTCTTGAACACCCAGCGGAAGAAGGTCCAGGTCTCGAAGTTGGCCAGATTGTTGTGGTCGATCACCATCTGGATCAGCTCATAGCAGGCCACAATGGTCAGGAAGATGCCCGCGATCGGCAAGATCGCCGACTCGGACACCCCCTGGACCATCTCAAAGACCCGAGGCGAAAACTCGGCGGGGGTCAGGCTGACCTGCTCGCCGATCTCGCCCACCTGCTCGTTGACCGAATCAAACATCCCGGACAAGTTGCCCATGACCCCGCCGACCAGTATCTCCTTGAGCCACTCGGTGATTTTCTGGAGTACCTTGTCCACGGGCCGCCCTCCTTAGCCCATCAGCGGGAACCGGGACAGCAGGCTCATGAGGGACGCGAGAAACTGAAAGAGCGCGGTTGCAATCGAAAAGATTTCCATGTTTGTGTCCTCCTGAAATTGTGCTTGTATGGGTTGGTTTTTGGATGAATGCCGCCATGTCCCAGCGCGCCGCGGGCTGAATGTGGAAGCCCTATTCTGTGGGCGGCAGTTCCCGCTTGGGGCGCTGGATGGGCGGATGAAAGGGTTACGCTATCCGGCTATCTTTAGCCAAACAGGCCGCTCAGCAGGGGCACAAGGGTGGTGCCGATGAGGGCAACACCGCCGCCGGCCATGAGCTGCTTCATGCCCTGGCTTTTCGCACCGGGGTTGTCGTTGCCGTAACCTTCCAGCAGGTTGATGACACCCCAGATGCCGAGACCGGCACCCAGAGCAACAACAAGGGTCTGCAGGACTTCGATTGCGCTATTGAAAAATTCCATGGTGATCTCCTCCTTACAATAAAGAGCTTGTGGCCGGTCGGATACACACCTGAAATCGTTGATTTTGATAAGCTGCCAACCGCAGCGGAGGCTGATTTGCCGGTGTATCCTGGGGCCTGGGGTAAATAAAAACGGCCCTCTTTGGAAGGGCCAACGGTTCAAGAATTATACGTTATCTGCGTCCACCACATCGTACACATCTGACGGTTTGAGTTTGAGCCGGCGGTCAAGGAACTTCTCGATGTCAAAGAGGTTTTTCTTGTCGTAGTCGCCGGTCAGCTTGTAATTGGGGTGTTGGGTCAGGTCATACTTATTCGAGAGGAAAGGCCGCACACCGCGCAGCTGCAGGATGCATTTGCCGCCGTCCATGACGGCCAGCTCATCCCGACTCATGAGCTCGTGCCCCGTCTTTTGGTACGAGGTGCCAAAGGACGGGCTGTTGCCGCGGGTGTCCGATGTGTTGTAGAGGTCGATGGTTTCACGGCCCAGAGTCGCCGACAGCTCCTTGAGAGTGGTATTTTCCGAGCCGCCGAGGAATATTTGGCTGTCCATGTTCCCGATGATGGTGTCGGCGTTGTCCTTATACAGCGCCTTGAGCTGGCTCTGCGCCTGCAAAACCAGGCAGGCCGAAATCTCCCGGCTGCGGATGGTAGCCACCAGCTTCTCCAGGTTCGGGATCTGCCCAATGTTGGCGCACTCGTCGATGAGGCACCGCACATGGACCGGCAGTCGCCCGCCGTACACATCGTCGGCCTTCTCGCAAAGCAGGTTGAACAACTGGGTGTACACCATAGAAATCAGGAAGTTGAAGGTGCTATCGGTGTCGCTCATAATCAAGAACAGCGCTGTTTTTCGGTCGCCCAAGGTGTCCAGTTCGAGCTCGTCGTAGGCGGTGATCTCCCGCAGTTCCGCGATGTCGAAGGCGGCCAATCTGGCACCGCAGGAAATCAAAATCGACTTGGCAGTCTTGCCGGCCGCCAGCTTGTAAAGACGGTATTGCCGCACCGCGAAGTGGTCCGGCTTCTGTTTTGCCAGATCCTCGAACATCAGGTCCACCGGATTTTGGAATTCCTCATCATCTTCCCGGACTTCCATGATGTTGAGAAATTCCAGCAGGGTGGCGAAGTTTTGCTCCTCTGCCGGGGCCTCGTAGTGGATATAGGCAATAAGCGACGTAAGCAAGAGCTTTTCTGCTTTATCCCAGAAGGGATCACCGCCTTTTCCCTCACCGCGGGTGTTGGTCATGAGGGTCGTGACCAGCTTCAAAATGTCTTTTTCCGAGTGGATGTACACGAACGGATTATAATGCATCGACTTTTTGAAGTTGATGGTGTTGAAGATCTTGATCCGGTAGCCTTTCTTCAAAAAGGCGTTGCCCACCTCCAAAACCGTGGTGCCTTTGGGGAGGACGTTGTCAAGATATTCAGAAGGAATATCTTCCGAATTTTTGCCTCAAAAATTGGCGGTTTTAACATCATCCAGCATCAAACGCTTCATTTTGTCCTCCAGAGTGTCTTTTGCAGTCTGGCTGAAGTGAACGCCTACCACATAGGTGGTGTTCTCAATCTTTACGCTGAAAGTGCCTGCAGGGGTTGCCTGCGGCGGTGTCATAGCCTGATTTGATTCTTCCATGTCTTATTCCTCCTTCAAAAAGTCCAAACAAAAAAGCCCTTTTCCTTGGCAGAAAGGGCTTTCGTTATGGTATAATGTTCTTATAAAAATTTCCCCTGGATGAAAGGAGTGCTCTGGATGCGCTATCTTCTTCTGAATAAGGATACCGTCTGGCTGGAATTCCGGTGCGAACGAAATGAATACCTGGAAGTCACCGCCCAGGAAGAGGTATGGTACACAGAGAAACGTCCTTTTGGCTATACCAACCTGACCGATTTTCTGGAACGTCGGAAAGCACCCAAGCACCGGGCCCATATCGCCGAACTGCTCCGACAATATGGGTGTCAGGAACTGGACGGTTACCTGGATGTGACCCATGCTCTTTCCCTGAATGACACTTTATGGGTCAAGCGGGTGGATTCGCCCCTGAAATGGGAGGAAGTCTCTCTTTACCGCAACCCGTTCAATGAAGTGATTTCAGAGGCAGCGTTTGATGGTTCTCTGAGCAGCTCCACCTTTTCCTCCACCTCGCCGGAATTCAGCACAGATGGTCAATACGCCAAGTGCTGGATACGAAAGGATGATACCATTTGGCTTTACAAGACCGGCGGCGTCTTCGGCATGGAGCCGCTTTCGGAATATCTGGCTTCCCAGCTGGCAGCCTGCCTTTGCCCGGATGCCGTGACCTACGACCTGGGGTTCTATCATGGTGCGCTGATCTCCAAATGTCCGCTCTTCACCAGCGAGACGTTTGGCCTTGCCAAGGCGGCAGTCCTCACTAAAGACCGGACGATCTCCGGCTTTCTTCGCTATTTCGAGAGTATCGGCAGCGGCGATGCCTTCCGCCGGATGTGCATTCTTGATGCTTTGATTCTGAACACCGACCGCCACAGCGGTAATTTTGGGGTGCTCTATCAGAACGACACCATGGAAGTTCAAAAAATGGCTCCGGTGTTTGACAACAACCGAAGCCTGCTGTTTGACCTGGACGATGACCAGCTGAAAAACACCGAATGGTGCATCCGACACTGCTCCCCCAGACTGGGCGTGGATTTCGTCGCTACGGCCAGAGGCCTGATGACTGATGCCATCCGCAGTGATCTGGGGAATCTGCGGGACTTCCGCTTTGAACAGCATCCGAATATCCCGGCACCGCAGGACCGTCTGGACCATCTGACAGAAATTGTGCAGCAGCAGCTGAGAGATATTTTAGTGTAACCAAGTCCAGATCTGTTGCAAGCGTTTTGGCTTTCAATATAGAAAGTGTCCAAAATGAAGGCGGCTGTCTGCATGCACAACAAGTGCAGCGGACAGCCGCTTTTGATCCAATTACACGCTTTTGCGTTCAATCAGGGTAGGATTATATTGAATCTTTTTGGATACCGCTCGAAGGCCTTTCCATCGCTCCAGAAGGCAGCGGACCGCCTCTTTTCCCATCTCTTCGGTATAGACATTAACACTTGTAAGAGGAGGAATTGTGTTGGCGCCCGGCTCATCTCCGTTCAGAGCCACGACCGAAATCTGCCCGGGGACTGAAATGCCATGTTCAGCCAGGGCACGCAATGCACCAAAGGCGATGGGATCGTTGGTAACAAAAATCCCATCAGGACGGTTTTCCGTGTGCTCATCGAGCCAGGTTTTCATCAGCTCGTAGCCGCTATCCGAACCGTGTTCTCCTTCAACCACTCCTATGCATGCAACTTCCGGGTGTTTTTGCAGCGTATGGTTGAAATAGAGCAGTTTGTGGGTATGCTCATCCGGCCCCTGGAGGTTGATGCCGCCCAAATACAGAATCTGTGTCCGTCCCGCCTGGATCAACCGCTCCACTGCCAACTGAACACCTTGCTCCACATCATAGGTAACCCAATCCATCCGATCCGGCTCAAAGCAAACACGACCCAAAAACACCATCGGGACACTCTTTTTGAAGAAATCACAAATCCGTTTCTGGTTTTCGGGGGAAAAATTCCCCATCATAACCGCACCGTCTACATCTTTAGGGACTTGCTCCATATAACGAATCGGATAAAACAGGCACCGGATGTTGTTCTCAAAACAGACCTGCTCAATCCCGTATCGCATCGAGAAATAAAAGGAATTATTCCAGCGGGTTTCAAAATGATCGTCCTTATGGATGACCGCAATGGTTCTGTTCTTATGGATACGCCGCTCTTCTTTCACCGTGTAGCCCAAGTTTTTGGCCGCATCCAGAATTTTGGTCCGCGTCTCGCTAGTAATGGAAAGCGTTGGATCACAGCGCAGTGCGCGTGATACAGTCGTTTTGGAAACATTGGCTGCCTGCGCAATTTCCAATAATGTTGCCATGGAAAAACCCCCACTGATTGATCACATAGATGTTATTATTGTACTTCTATTTGCGCTTTCCGTCAACCACAGTTCTACGCTCATCTGGCGGCCTGATACCACTCCGGGTGATCCGACTCAAACATATTGACCTTTAATTCCATGGCGCGGTTCACCCATTTTTCCTCTCGCAGGATCGCGCCGCTGACATAGTAGCCGTTTTCCTGCAAGTCGCGGATGATGGCAGGCGTCATGTTGTAGATGTAGGACAGATAAACCACCGCGTCCATCTCTTTCATCAGCTGAACGGGATTTGCAGGTACATAGGGAACGATCAAACCAATCGGCACAGCAGGAAAATACGCTTTTAAGTGCTTTAAGGTCTGATAATCTGCGCCGAATACAAAAACCCTCTCAGTCATTCCTGTATGTTTCAGGATTTCGCCCATCAGCTCTGTCAAACGGAAGGTGTAAGGCTGCATATCCAGCGGCGTGGATTTCAATTCCAGGCCAAACCAGGCATTCGCCTTATATCCCCATTCCATGGCTTCCTGCAGTGTGCACAAACCAGGGATGACCGATTTCAGTTCTTCCAAGGTATACTCATGTACATAGCCTGACAGTGGAGTCTGCTTTTCCAGGCGTACATCGTGAATGACCACCGGCACTTCGTCTTTGGTCAGCTGGATATCAATTTCCAGATAATCTGCACCTCGCCGAAGCCCCTCCTCCATGGCCGCAATGGAGTTTTCAGGATATTCACAGACACAACCTCGATGTCCGCCGATCAGCAGCCGGTCCGCCTGAGCTAAAAGCTTTTTCATAGTGCCCAGTTCACCTTATCCTCTCCGCCAAAAACGTTCAGATCCGGGTCAAAATCTACCCAAACCAGTTCATCTGTATGCATTTTTGCTCTCAGCTGTGCAAAACTGCCTGTATCCTCTACCGTCAGCCGTACCCGATCGCCATGAATGCTGCCAGTAACAAGCAGTTCTTTGCCAAGGTTCTCTACCATGCTCACTTTCATTTCCAGTGCATCTTTACCGCCCGTTTGCGCCAGACGCACCTGATGGGGCCGTACGCCAATCTCAACCTGTTCCCCAATATGAGCCGCCAATTTCTTCTGAAGTTCCGGCAGCAGTTTCAACGCCCGATCTCCTACTTTAAGGGCTGTTTCCCCTTCCGACCGGGTAATTTCTGCATTGATGAAGTTCATCGGCGGGTTGCCCATAAAGTTGGCCACAAACTGATTCACCGGACGCTCATACAGGCGCTGCGGCGTGTCAAACTGCTGGATCTTTCCCTCCGAAAGGATTGCAATCCGATCAGCAATAGCCATCGCTTCTTCCTGGTCATGAGTTACAATGACCGAAGTGACATGCAATTCCTGCTGAATGGTCTTAATGACCTCCCGGATTTCAATTTTCAACCGGGCATCCAGGTTCGACATAGGCTCATCCAGCAAAAGAACCTTGGGCTCTTTGACCAGCGCGCGGCACATAGCCACTCGCTGCTGCTGACCACCCGACAACTGCGTCGGCTTGCGCTCCAGCAGGTGGCTGATCTGCAATTTTTCAGCCATCTTTGCTGCCCGGGCGCGGCGCTCCTCTTTGGAAACCCCCTTTTGTTTGAGGGGAAATGCAATGTTGTCCAGGACCGACATATGGGGGTACAGGGCATAAGACTGGAAGCACATACCGATGTTTCGATCTTTGGGGGCTTTGGCCGTCACATCCTCAGCATCGAAATAAATCTTTCCGCTCGTAGGGTCCAGCAGACCTGCCATGCAGTTCAGGGTGGTAGACTTGCCGCAGCCAGAAGGACCCAGCAGGGCAATAAATTCGCCGTCCTGAATTTCCAGGTTAATATTGTCCAGCGCTACTGCGCCTTTTTCAAATTCCATCCGCAAATTTTCGATACGAATCATAATTAGACTCCCTTCCCTCCGGCAACATTGCCTTGCATCAGCGTTTTCTGAGAGATCACAAAGAATACGATCACAGGCAGCATATAAACGATCGCCATGGCTGCAAAGGTGTTGTAGTCCACAATCATCTGCTCAGGACGGGACAGCGATTTCATATAAGTTGCGATCACCGGCGTCTTGGAATTAAAAATCAGGGTATTGAACAGGATATAGTTGGACCACGCGCTCAGGAACGAAAAGATGGAAATGGACGCCAAGCCCGGTTTCACCAGGTGGATAATCACCTGACGGAAAGCGGAAAATCGCGTACATCCATCTACCAGGCAGGAGTTTTCAATATCCCGCGGCACTCCATCAAAATGATTTTTGATGATAAACGTTGAGCCTGGAATACGGAAGGCAATGGCTACCAGGATAACGCCCGCCAGGCTGTTGGACAGCTTGAGGGTCATCAAAACATACAGCACGCCAATCAACAGCAGCAGGTTGGGGAACATCCGCAGAATCAGAAGCATATTCTGGATGAAGCCCCGGCCTGTAAAGCGAAGCCGGGACAACGCATACCCTGCCATGCAACTGATCAGGACCTCGCAGGCCGTTACCAGCACAGTAAAAAGAATGGTGTTCCGCATGGCCGGACCAATGGGATCAATGGTGGTCAGCTTTTTATCCATGGTCGTGTAAAGGAACTGAAAGTTGTCCAGGGTCAGCGCTCCGGTATCGGGGTCCAGAAAGGCCAGACGGAAAAATGTAAAGTACAGCGCCACAATGGGAATACAGATCAGCGCCACCACTACAATGGCTATTTTTTGATTTCGTGCTTCGCCGCGGTTCAGTACCACAGCCGGTTTCTTTTTTGCCATGATCTCACCTCATCTCTCGTTGCGCTTGGCCATCACTTTGTTCAGCAGGATCATCAGAACCATGACCACCAAAATCAGCACCATCGAGATGGCGGCACCATATCCGTACTGCTGGTTGGTGAAGGCCTTATGATAGGCAGACAGTGCCCAGACCTCGGTCTGCATACTGGGGCCGCCATCAGTAATCAGCATGATGGTAACATAATTGGTGAAAAGGCCCAGTGTTTCCCACAGTGCAATAAACTGAATGTGATAGCGAATATTGGGGAGAATGATGCTCTTGATAATCTCCCACTCGCCGGCTCCATCAATACGGGCAGCCTTAAATTGGTTTTCAGGGATGCTCTTGATGGCGCTGGAAAAATTGATTGCACCAAAAGCCAGGCTGGTCAGTACCGTGGCCATGACCACAATCTGCATGGGGTATTTGGCAATCCAGTTCAAGGGCAGTTCACTGCCGGTGATCTGCATATAGAACTGATTGATGACACCATTTTCGCTGGCATCCAGCAGCCAGATCCACAGAATGGAATAAACCACCGCCGGCGTAATCATGGGGATCATAATCAAAGATTTGAAAAAACTGGAAATGGACTCGTTCTTAATAAAATAGGTCACCAAAATGGAGACAATCAAGTCCAGAACAATGGTGAGCACAATGGAACAGCCCACAAAAACAAAGGTGTTGCGGACGATAACCAGTGTATTGGGGTCAAGAAAGATTTTCTGGTAGTTCCTGAAGTTGTTCCACTCCCAAACAAAGGAGGAGTCAAGGCTGGTCAGAGACATGGCAATGGTCAAAATGGCCGGAACAACATAAAAGATGGAAACCAGAATGATAAAAGGGGTCAGGAACTGATACGCCTGCCGATTCTGCTTTTTCATAAGTACCACCTTATTACAAGAAAATGGCCCGCCCAGTGCGGACGGGCCATCACAAGGATTTTTATTCCATAATTAGGTCATCAATATTCAGCTGTGCCTGGGTTTTGACATCCTGGACAGCCTGTTCAACGGTAGTCTGACCCAACTCCAGGGAAACAATCTGGTCAAAGATCAGGCCACGCAGCGTGGTAGCATCGTCGATGGCGGGAATATTCTTGACATAATCGGCCATATAAGTGACCGGAGCAAGGATGGGGCTGGAAGTAATTTCCTCCATCGAATTGGCAGCGGTCACACTGGACAGGGAGAAGGTCACCGCACTGTGATGCGCCAGCAGATCAGCGGAATCGCCCTGCAGCTCCCGGAAAATCTCCTTGCACAGCTCGGGGTATTCAGTGTCTGCGCTGATCGCCATAAACTGGGGGGCAGAAACGCAGAAGGGAGCGTCACTGTATTCGGACTGAGGGAACAGAACAAAGGCTTCCTGCTCAGCAAAAGCATCGGTTTCCAGACCGGCAGCGTTTGCTACATACGTGGCGGAGAACATAGGTCCAAAGTAGGCAAAGGCCTCGCCGGTACCCACCATCTTGTTGATGGTATCCCAGCCCATCTGGTTCAAGTTGGTCGGCGTAATTTTAGTGACCTGTGCATTATCGTACAGAAGCTGGAACAAGCGGGTGATGCCGGCTTCATCAAACACCAGATTTCCTTCTTCGTCGTAGTAACGGCCTCCTACTGCATTCAGCAGATCATAGAAGTCATTGCCGGCACCGGGACGATGGACAAGACCATAGGTTGCACCGCCCTTTTCCACGACCTCGCGGCAAAGAGCCATAAAATCTTCCAAGGTAACCTCACCGGAAGCAATCTGCTGGGGCAGAGCGTCAATCTGCTCCTGCGTCCAGCCGATCTTAGCCAGGTCAGCTTTGCTGTAGTAAATCACCCGCAGCGGCATATCAAAAGGCATCGCGTAAACTTTTCCGTTTACAGTACAGGGAGTGCAAATGCCCTCTGCCATCGCGTCTGTCATCACATCTGTAATATCCAAAACGCAGCCTGCATTGACAAAACCGGCCACATCGGTATCACAGATAAAAATATCCGGGGCATCGCCGCTCTTATGGGCAAAAACGATATTGTTGTGGAACTCGGTGTTGTCAATCGTCTGGTAATCCGCCTCAATGGTGATATGGGTATCGATTCCTTCTGCGGCATACTTTTCATTCAGACGCTCTGCCGCGCCGATTACCGCATCGGCCATAGTGGTAAAGTCACCATTGAAGCCAAGCTCCAGGGTAACCTCGCCATATCCGTTGGAATTGTCGCCGCCGGCTGTCCCGGCAGACGACGCACTGCTCGATGAGCCGCAGCCAGTCAGTGCGATAACCAGTGCCATTGTTGCAGCGAGCAATCCAGCTCCCCGGCGTTTCGATGTTGTACGCATATGCATCCTCCTGCCATTGTACAATCCATTCGTTTTCTTTCGTTTTGCGTTTACTTCAAAAGTCTGGGATGTGTCACTGAATTCAAGCCCACCCATTCCCTTTTGGTTTCCGCACTTTAAGTATACACATCCATATCTTCCCGGTCAACATATTTACTGACATTTTTCGCTTATGTTTACTAAATTTTACCTTGATAATTATTGAATCTGCTGCAAAATCGTATTATTATAGTACTAAGGAAACAAATCCCTTTCTATCTGTCGAATACGAGGAGATCGATTATGAAGCAGCCTTTTCGCACCTATGCCGATATGCACCTTCACTCGCTGGCCAGCCAGCATGCCTACAGTACCCTTGCAGAACTCTGCGATGCTGCAAAAGAAAAAGGGCTGACCGCTATTGCTTTAACCGATCATGGCCCCAGTATGCCGGACGGTGCCATTTCCCACCATTTTTTCTGTTTGACCGGTCTGCCGGATGAAATTGAGGGACTCCATTTTTTTCGAGGCGCAGAAGTAAACATTCTGGATTATAATGGTAAACTTGATCTGGAGTCCTCTCTTTTGCAGCGCCTGGATGTTGTCGTTGCATCCTATCATATCGAATGCATCCAGCCTTCTTCCATGGAAGACCATACACGCGGACTCGTTGCCGCCGCAAAAAACCCCGATGTAGACATCCTGGGACACTGTGGAAACCCTGTTTTTGAAATTGATCCAGAACCCGTTGTGGCCGCTTGCGCCAAGTACCAGACAGTGATTGAAATCAATTCTGCTTCGTTTAAAGTTCGCCCCGGGAGTGCAGCCATCTGCCGCAAAGTCGCGCTGCTCTGTAAAGATTACAGAGTACCGGTTATCATCGATTCCGATGCTCACTCCAAGTGGCAAGTCGGTGAGCACCGCGCTGCAATCGAAATGCTCTCCTCTATTGATTTTCCCCTGGAGCTGATCTTGAACGCCGTCCCCGGCCGTACAGAACAGTATTTTGAAAAGAAGAGAGCCCAGCTCTAAGGGTATCAAGGATTTTCTTTGTCTTCACCACAAGCACAGCATCAAAGCGCCCTGTTTATGCACAGTTGTGCATTGACCAGGGCGCTTTTGTGTGTTTTTTCAATCCGGTTGACCACAGATACCGTAACTATTCTACTACTTAAGGCAGAGAGAAGGTATTTTCTCTATCTTGCCTTATCCCATCCCTCTTTTTCTCCATCTTTTATTTCTCTCTCTTTCAAAGTATTGCGAAGCTGCTCCACCACCGAACGCTTGCCTTCTGCCTTGTCCAGCACTTCCACCGGTTCCGGTCCGAGAATCTGACCGACCCAATAGCGGACTTCATTCAGCGGTTTCAACTCTGCCTGGATCTGTTCCAGCTGCCGGGCAAAAGCTGCGTGATCCACTTGCAGCTTGGTATACTCTGCCTCCAGGGCATCCAGGTTCACATTCAGGTCAATATGCTGTGCTTTCAAATAGCGATAGGCTTTGTTGTAGGCTTTCAGCTCCTCCTGATGACTTTCGGCAAAGGCTGCCTGCCGCTTCTTCCAGCCGATCTTCAGATATTTATCATGGACGGGCTTCTGTTCCTGGCAAACTGCGACCGCGCTCTGAATCCCCGCAATTTCCTTCATCCGCTTCTCGGCCTTTCGCATACCGGTACTGGCCTGGCTGGCTTTTTGCTTCACGCCAGACAGGACAGTATGCAGCTGCTCCAGGGTCGTGATCTTGTGATGCTGGAGATAGACAACAGCCCTTGCCACATCCTTCAAATCCTTTAGATCGCCCTTCTGCTGACCGGACCAGG